>Ga0118677_10000625_pt1 | contig 76085 bp, 69 predicted proteins | sample AliMusrvi5mmetaG_FD_86154 | JGI IMG/M metagenome (GOLD analysis project Ga0118677, IMG submission 86154) | reverse complement strand
AGACAATAGAGAGCCCGAAGGTCTGGGAGCGGAGCCGACGGCGCGGAACCTGGCTTTCAAAGCAGGTTCCGTGACGGAGGCGTAGCGGGTGAGTAGAGAGTCAATAGGGAGATCGAAGATCTATTTCTCGGTGAATAGGTAGCCATATGCGGAGGGCGTAGCGGTCGTCCCCGTTGATTTTCGCCCATTTATCAGATGGCCCGATGAATTATCAGGCCGAAATCTGAGAAGGGCGAAACGTATGCTTTTTGAATCAGGACAATCAGGCAATCCCGTAGGGCGACCAAAGGGGTCTTATGGCGGACGAGTTATGGCTCTGACGAGCCTTGATAAGTTACTGGCCAAGAAAAAGAATCAGAAGGCACTACTTGAAGCACTTGAGCAGGATCTCTTGAAGGATCCGGTCCGGTTCTTCAAGACGGTTATCATGCCTTTACTTCCCCGGGAATCTAAACTGTCATTTGACCATGACGGGGTGATCCAGTGGAAGAGCCTGCTCGGTGGGGATCCGGTAGACGGGGAAAATAACCAGAACCCGACCCCCTCCCTGGGCGAGGGTGTCGTCTCCGGACAGGATGACGAGGACTAAACACCATGGCCTTCGTCTTCAATTATCTCCCCCATCCGGCACAACAGGCCATCCATAGGGCGCGCAAGAAAAGGTTTCGCACAGTATGTACCGGGCGACGGTTTGGAAAGACATTATGCCTGGCGGCGGAATTATTGGATCGCGGTGGGTGTGAGAAGGCTGGTGATTATGGATGGATCGCGCCAACCTATAATGTCGCCGACCGAGGGATTGAGGCGTTCCGGACTATTGCCGATGGTTTTATCCAGATATCTGGGCGTGCGCCAACACGGGTTGAGTTTACAGGCCCCGCTGGGCCTGTTCGTTTATGGTTCCTGTCAGCCGACAACCCGGACAATATCCGTGGTTTCGGATTTCAAGGTATTGTGATTGATGAGGCGGCGATGATATCACCGGATGTTTGGAATTATGTCCTGCGCCCGACCATTGCCCAGACCCTGGGCTGGGCGGTCTTCGTCAGTACGCCAAAGGGTCACAACTGGTTTTATGACCTGTACACCCGTGGCATGGACCCTCACGAGGAGGATTACGCCAGTTTCACCTTCCCGAGTAAGGAATCACCTTATTTTCCGGCAAAGGAATGGGATGAGGCCCGCCGAACCCTACCGGAGGATGTATTCCGGCAGGAATACATGGCTGAGTTCATGGAGGACAGCGCGGGTGTATTCAGGAATGTCGATGCCTGTACCGTAGGCAGTGAACAGTGGGCATTGGACAGAAAGGCCTATCACCGCCATGTGGTAATTGGCTGCGACGTTGCCAAGCATACTGACTGGACAGTCCTTATCGCCATGGATGCCGAGACCGGGAAGTGTTTAGCCATGGAAAGGTTTAACCATCTGGACTGGCCTATCCAGAAGGAAAGGATACTCGGGTTCGCCCGTAAGCACTGTGGTCGGTTGATATTGGACGCCACCGGTGTCGGCGATCCAATATATGACGACCTAAAGCAGAAGTATGCCGACATTGAGGGTTTTAAGCTGACGTCGACAAGTAAGACGGCACTGATTCAGCGGTTGATAGTCGGTATTGAGCAGCGCCGGGTGTCCTGGCCTGCGGCAAACGGTCAATCGACTGTAAACGGTGAACCGTGGGAAATCCTTACCGCTGAACTTAAGCGGTACGAGTATGAAATTTCACCATCAGGTGGGATCACCTATAATGCCCCGTCGGGGTATCATGATGACTGCGTGATGGCCTTGGCCCTACCTGCCCCACGGCAGTGATGTTAAGTCTGTGAACGGCGGCGGCAGCAAGCCTCCGTTTCTGGAGCACATTGATTATATCGACCGTCAAATCACCTTGGCCGCCACAGGCGGTCTCTTGACGATGCTGGCGGAGTCGGGATCCGGAACCCTGGCCGGCAATGCGCACTCAGACACCTTCCTGCAAATCGCCCGAAGCGACGCGGCTTTGCTGAGTGGATTATTTCAGGAACAATTCGACACACCGTTGCTGAGAGTGTATTTCCCCGGCCAGCCGATCCTGGCATATTTCGAGTTCGCCCCGCCCGCTGCGGATGAAGTGTCGAGGGTGGTCAAGGATGCGGTGGAGTTGGCAAAAGCGGGGGTGCGAATGGATGTAAGGGAACTGGAGGAGAAGACGGGGTATAAACTCAATGAACAGAATGAGTTTGTGAAATAACCTCATTCATAGAAGGATGAAGTGTCAACCGCAACCGATATGACGTCAACCTCGAATGACTCCGGATCAATTTTCACAGCAAATTTGATCGGATATGAATCGGACGAGCTCGAGTGATCATCTCCATGGCCGTAATTCAGCTGAATCTCAGCAAACCCCGATCCGGTAAGAACTGGCGTCAAAGAGCTAGTATCAAAATCTTGAAGATTCTCCATGTGGACATTCTCAACCAATGTTTGACCAGAAAGCGCATCCAATTCTTCTGGGATCGCTTCAGAAACGTGTTGATTTACGGAATCATCAACGATAGACCAAATAATATCCTTAATTTCATCCTTGGTCTTGGTGAGCATGTTCGCATACTCTGAAACAACATTCTCGACTTCATTGAGAAAAGCCGTTGTCTCGCCGATCTTTAGATCAAATGTTCCCGGACTAATGTGAGCATATTTGCTGAGCTTATCAACGAGTGAAACTAGATTGTTGATTACGCTCGTGCAATCGAGTTTCGGGTAAAGAGTAATCTTTTCATCTGAAATGGTTCCCGTAATCGCGAAACGATATCTGCTTCTTCGAGTCAATTTGAGATTCCCGTTTTGGTCAGAATACGTCCATTCGTTCCCTTTGCACCACGATGCCTGCGCGACTGCAGCATCCGGAGCGATTCGATCCATCACTATTCGAATTAACTCTCGCATCAGCAGGGCAAAAATCGGTCCCCGTAGAGGATCGTTGTAGTCGTGAATTCGAGAATAGGCTGACTTTAGAAGTCTCGCTTCGAAATCACCTTTCAGAAGAGCGTTCAGATTCGTGTCATCAAGTAGGCTCATGTTTCGCTTTTCCCCATTCACCGTTTCTGGATGCGAGTATATTGTTAGACGAAACCGACCATGAGAAATGGCAGTTCCACCGATTTTATACCCGCGACCTCTGTGATTTCGGGCATAGCCTCAAAAAACCAAATTTATGCGTTTGATCGACTTGGTGCAAATATTGGATGATTCGCGTACTTCTTCCAAATCACTTTTGTATTTGCCCAACCATCTCCTGTTCGATGCCCCTTACATAACTGACCACCAACAATCAGGGGCATGAAAGGAATGAGAAGTGGAAGATTTCTTTTGAAAGAGGCGCCAATTGTGCCTGGTGCGCCTGTTGTGTCATCAATTACCTTTACTCCACAAATCGCCTTTCCCAATGACTGTCCCGAAAAGCAATCTTTGAAGAAAAGTACTGGCAACAGGATCCAGCCCAGTATTGAAGCCACGCTTTGAATCTCGGTTTGCGAGGAACCACCCAGAGCCATGACAATTGCAACCAGAATGCCAGCTACAAACGTCAGTGCATAATACCCGAGAATATCGATGGCGTAGGCGCCTTGCCGTTTGTTGGCAAAGGCGAAATAACACTTTTTACATACCATGTGCCCGTACAGTGCTTTAGCCTTGGCCATATGCTTACTGCTACCACATAGGGGACAACTTCCTGGAACATTCAAGGAGTCTTGAGCATTTGAGGGAACAGAAGCAATAACCGGTGGTGGAGGTGGCAAGAATGATGGAGGCACAAGATTTTCTACTGTACGTGCTTCCTGCCATTCCTTCATGCCGTCAGCCCATACCAAGGTGTCGCTAGACAGAGCACCTGATTCAAAGAGTTTTACGCATTCATTCTCAGCCACTGGCCCTTTTTGTTGCCCAGCTTCCAGATAGTACCAGTATTTCATTGTTTCTCCTTTTAGATGCGCATGTATGCCTTTGAGGATAGCCAGATTGCCTGTGGCTTAGCAAGGCGCAAGAACAGGCCAGTGATTCGTTTAAGTTGATTTTTAGACATTATTGGAGGCCTATGAATCACTTGATCCTGAACCGAGATTTTAAACTGCCCGATGACGGGTGGTATCACATTGCACCCCTTGGGGAATTTACCCATGCGGGGGCGGGCGTCATTCAGGTTATTGACCAGGAGGCCTGCATTGCCATGGCCGCACGGTTTGCCGCTGATGCCAAGACTCCTAACTTTCCAGGACTGCTGATTGATTTTGATCATTTCTCCCTCGATGGGGAAAAACGTTCAGAAGCGGCTGGGTGGATTCTAGGCCTTGAAAACCGGGACAACGGGCTTTGGGCACAAATCCGCTGGTCGGATTCTGGCGAAGAAGCCGTAAAGGGCGGGCGGTACCGCTTTCTCTCCCCTGTATGGGCGAGGTCGGACTGCGTTGATTTGGGTAACGGGCGTGTACGACCGGTTCGGATTTTGAACGCGGCAGTAACAAATGACCCAAATTTGAAGGGTATGGTGCCACTGAGCAACAGGGCGGAATGCGAAAGCGTTGATTTCCAGACATTAGATAGACGGGCGAATCATCATGAGGGAGAAAATATGAAAGCTGTGATTGAAAAGTTGGTGAATCATCTGGGATTGGCGGCGGATGCAACGGAGGCGTTGATTCTGGAGAAGATGGGTGGGTTGATTTCAGCGACCGTCGTGACGGAGTTGCAGAACTCCCTGACGGCGCTTCAGACGAAGCACGACGGGCTGGTGGCAAACCTGAAGACCGTGGAAGGTGAGCTTGTTAACCGGCACCTGGCTGATTTCGAAGGTGTCATCAGCGAGGGGGCCAAGTCTTTCTGGACTGAACAGTTGATTCAGAACCGAACCGGCGCACTGGCCGCTCTCGGGGATCTGCGAGAGATGGCCGGCAAAGCGGTGGCCTCACCGGAACCCTCGAAGGATTTGGCCAAGGATGGCGGGCGTAAACCTCTGCACAACCGGGCAACAGCGCGGCCAATTCCGCCTGCCCAGGGCGACCAGACTGGGGCGGTGGGTGACAGCAAAGCTGTAAAGATCCGCAATCGGGCACATGAAATCGCGAAGGAGGAGAAGATTCCCTTCGGCGTGGCGTTCCGTAGGGCGGAACGTGAAATCTTGGGCGGCGGGCAGTAAACGGAAAGAAATTTAAAAGAAAGGGTAAGGCAATGAGTCAGAGCAATACACAGGTTGGTGATATTCGGGTCAAGGCGGGCATGGAGTTGACGGGGAAAGAGGGATACCTCGCCAAGATGAACGATGCGTGGGGTCCGGTCGTGGAACTGGTCAAGTTCACCGGGGATCGCCCGCTTTATGTGATCACCGAGGGAGCGGCAGTCATGAAACTCGCCTCCGTTCGGCCTCTCGACCCCGGACGAAATGTCCGACTGAAGCTGTCTGGGACCTGTAATCCCGGGCAGGTTCTTGTGGCGATTGTGGATGATGCGATGTCCTACGGCTTGGTACGAGCCTTGCCCGCGGAGCCGGGCACCTATCTGGGTGTGGCCGTTGCGGAAGAGGCGGGCATTGAAGGGCAGTTGGTGTTGGCCAGGCCATCCCTTATCGGGAACATCGTCGTGGCAGGAACGTAATTGTAGTTTAAGAGGAGAAGCAAAACATGAGCAGATTAAGTGATTTGAGTGCATCGCCGACCTTGAGGGAGTATGCCCAAGGTGCGGCCCAGAGTGCGATTATGCCGGTGGCTGATTTTCTGGCCCCGACTGTCGAGGTGGCCACAAGCGTGGGCCGTTTCAAGTGCTACACGGAGAAGAACCGGTTCCACATCCCGGATACCTTGCGTACGCTGGGCGGGCGGGCCTCGGAACTGCGGTTTGAGGCGACGGATGCGACTTTCAACTGTGAGCCGCACGCCTTGGACTATCCGGTGGACAACCTGGAGCAGCTTGAGGCCGAAGGTCTTGAGAATATGCTCCGGGAAGGAGCCACGGCAGTCGCCGAAGTGGCGGCACTATCCCATGAGAAGGCCGTCATTGATGCGGCCTTGGCGGCTGTGGGTGCCGGCACGGGGAAGACCTGGAACGATGCGGCGGACCCGATCTCTGACGTGGATGATGCCATCCTGTCGGTGATCAAGGCGGCCAAGTACGGCAGTCTCATGGGTGTTGGCCTCCTGTTCGGGGCCACGGCCTGGAAGATCTTCAAGAATCAGGCCAAGGTTCGGGGGCGGTTTGTCGTGGGCAATGGGCGCGGCAAGTCCGATCTGGGTCTGGCGGTGCCGACTGAGCAGTCGGCGAGCCAGATGTTCATCGGGTCGCCGGATGTGCGGACCTCTTACATGATCTACGATTCCGCTCCTGAGGGTAAGGCGGCGGGCATCGAGTTCCTGTTGGACAATACGGTGCTGATCTTCGCCCGGAAGGATGCCCCGAGCCGCCGTGACCCGAGTTTCATGAAGACTTTCCGTCTCATGAACAAGTTCATGGTGCCGGGCTCCTACATGCGCGATGACGGCCGTGTCGAAGTGGCGAAGTTCGACTGGTCGGAAGACGTGAAGGTGACGAACAGCGCGGCCTGCGTGCGGCTGAACGTCGCGACTGAGTAGGTCAAGGTTCGGGGGGATGCGCGGGGGCCGGGAGAAATCCTGGCCCCCGCTTTGGTTTCTGGGAGTGAACAATGAGCGGTTGGAAAGAACTGAAGGTTGAGACGGTGCTGAATGCCCTGCCAACAGACATGGGCAACCTGTACCGGTCTTGGGTTGACGCGAATCCATCAAAGACTGAGCGGCTAGGCGAGATCGTGGCCGAAACCGTGAACATGTTCCGCGAGGCCGTGGCGGTCTACCCCTGGTATGTGATGGATCCGGATATCACGATGGTGCCGGTTTCCGGTTTCCGACACGCCCTAGACATGGTGATTTTCAATCTCGGAATGGAGATGGGTGTGCAGTTTGCCCCGGAGGTCTACAGCCTGGTCACCCAGGCGAATGTGTGGCTACGCATGGTCCAGACTGGAAAAATTCGTGCGGTGGATACGATCAGCGATGGCGGTCGCCCGCGTTACTCACAGAAGTCAGAATCCAGATGTCAGGAGTCAGAATGAAAACGATGATGATTACCTTTTGGGTGGTGGTGTTGGGAGTCGGGACTTGTCTTGCCGGCTGGTTGAATCCTACCCAGCAAGGGTTTGTGATTCAAACCTTCACGACCTACGAGCCTATGAGTGGGAACAACAGTGGAACTATCGTCACCAATGGCAACTCGTTCCAGTTTGCCGGTGACAATTCCGGGTGGATGTGGATCGGCGGGCCGGGCTCGCAGTTCCGGGGCAAGAATGAGGGACAAATGGTCCTGAACGGCGAAGGAACATTTGCTCTCGGTGCTTTCGGGCCTCTGGCAACGGTGACGAATCAAGGGAAAGGATCCCTGCTTCTGGGAAATCTCTCAGGCGGTCAGAAGGCCGTGATTACCGATGTCGCTCATGCCTCGATCCTGCTGGGCGCCGGAACAGTCAGTAACAGTCAGTCCATTGTAGTGGGTGATGATAATGCGTCGCATGGCATGAAATCGGTGACGGCAGGGTCGGTCTGGGCCACCGGCACCGGGTTCTTTGGGCGGGGTGACGGTCTGACCAATCTCAGGGAGTTCGACACGAACGCCCTCGCCGCGATAGCGGCGCATGCCGGGCTGTCCACGGGGGTACACGGCGTGAAGAACAGTCGCTATGTTTCGCTGGCGGGGGCGCATGTGAGCCCCTTTACGACATGGGCAACGGCGGCCACCAATATCCAGGCGGCGGTTGACGTGGCGTTGGAAGGGGAAACCGTATGGGTTTCAAATGGTGTCTATGCGGCCGGAAGCCGGGTGGCGGGCGACATGACAAGCCGATTGGCCATTACGAATGCCATCACGGTTCGGAGCGTGAATGGTCCAAGCGACACCATTATCCGGGGCACTCCGACTATTTGTGGCGTCTACATGGCCGAGAAAGCCTGGCTGATCGGGATGACTGTCACCAACGGGGGTGCCTATGGCGTGAATGTGGGCGGCGTTTCCGGCGGATCGCTCTCTAATTGTGTGCTGGCGGGGAACACGGGTTTTGCGGCAGGCGGGGCCTATTCCAACACACTCTACCATTGCATCCTCTCGGGAAATACGGGCTATGGTGGGGGCGGAGCCGCTTTTGGCAGCACCCTCTTTGACTGCCTATTGGTCGACAACCAGTGCGACACCGCAGGCGCGACTCTCTGCACCTTGTACAACTGCACCATGGTAAACAACACCGGTGACGCAGGATCAGTGTTCTACTGCACCCTCTACAATTGCATCTCATCCGGGAACAGTGAGTTCGATTGGGATAGCACGATCTACTACTCCCTGGGGAGTTACTACCCAATGAACGGTTTCGGGAATATTGATGCCGATCCCCTTTTTGTGGATGCGGCCAACGGGGATTATCGGTTGCGCCCGAACTCGCCCTGTATCAATACCGGCACGAACGGAGCCTGGACTGTTGGGGTTTCGGACTTCGACGGTCAGCGGCGAATCTATCCGGCCGGCGGCCGGGTGGACATGGGTGCCTTTGAGTTCACCGGTGATGCCCAGTCCTTTCACAAGGGCGATGCCGTGCTGACGGCGGGACAGGCGCTGGGGCTGGGCTCGACCGGGCAATTCATGATCCTCAACGGAACACAATTGGTTTTCATCGCCGGGACCGTGACAAATGTCCTCGATGGGGACATCCGACACCCGTGATGCGTTGATTTCTGCCTGTTATTTGAAAGCCATCAATTCCGGGAGTTACCTATGAAACGCAGCATTCTATCAATATTCGGGTTTCTGATAATTGCCGGGGCAGTCTATGCGGCGCCCTGGGCGCAAACTTATCCTTTGAAAGGCGCGACGGTCTCGGTCACGAACCAGCAGGTCAACACGGTGTGGATGCCAGAGGTAGTCTTGTGGAAGTTCACGGCGGCCACCAATGCCGCGCTGACCGTTTCCCGGGTGAGCCAGGGAAACACCTACCTGATAGGCAGTCTCTCCGTGACGAATGCCAGCACGGTCGTCTGGATCCCGGAGGCGGACTTCCCGTTTGAATATGGTGATGCCCTGCAAATGACCAGCACGGTCACCAATGGGCAGATCCAAATCATCAGGAAAGGGAGCTGAGATGAAATCTGCGGCGTTTATTTTTGGCTGTCTGGTTCTCGCCTCACTCCTCTGCTTCGCTGAGGGCGGAAAGAAACTGAAACCGGAGCACTGGGTAATTGACGGTGCCCCGGCGGAATGGTCGAGCGATTCGACGTCCTTGGGCTGGCTGACCAACCTGCCGATCCGGGCCGGGAACAATATCAAGGTGACTTCGACCCCGACCGGCACTGTGGTGGCGGCATCCATGGGTGACGTGACGAACCATTACGGCTGGATCCCGGCCGACTACCTCTACACCTGCCCGACGGAGACCCTGACCAATTCGAACGGCGGGGCGGTCTTTACCAAGCATGACAAGACGAAGACCGAATTTGCGGGGCCGATCTCATGCCCGGCGCCCCTGGGATATTCCTCGAACGTGACTTTCCAGTGGTTCACCTACCATTCCAAGACCGGCACCTACGCCATGGCCTGCCGATGGCGCGAGGGCGGCCTCAAAGCCTGGACCTGCGCGACCAGCGGATTGTTCCAGGCCAGTACCACCCTCACCAACCTTTCCATGGCGACCCTCACGGCGTATGCACCCGCCCCGGATAGCGGTCTGATCGAGATGGAGTACTGGGTGGTGCCAACGAATGCGCCCGGCGGGGGCACGGCTGGCGGCTATGGGTATGTCCGGGGGATGAAGATCGAGTTCTGGGCAAAGTATTAGGAGGACAACAATGATGACGGGGAAATTTGAAGCGATAGTGGCCGGGGGATCGGCCGTGGGGGCAACCGCAGTCGCGGCCATGCCCAGTTCTGAAAGTCTGGATGCCGTTGGCCGGTGGCCTTTGGTCGTCGTCCTGGGGGCGGTTTGCTGCTTCTGCGTCTGGATCATCTACTGCCAGGGGTGCCAGTTCGGCAAGCGGCTGGACAAGTTGTCGGATGCCATCCTTAAGCTGGCGGCCAACCTGAAAGAGCGGCCTTGCATTCGGCACAAGGAGAACGACTGATGAGCGGGCGATGTGGCATCCTGGGGCACGGGAAAGGCCGTAGCACCGGCCTGGATCGACGAACCGAACACCAGCGGATCATTGAGTCATTCGATGTGTTCAGCATACCTGCGGACATCCAGGCACTGATTCGTGAAGCAATGCACTCGGATAAGTGGGATTGGTTTACCGATTGCGATGGGTGCACCGGGGTCTCTGAGATCTACTGGCCGACGATCTACTTCCCGCCGTGCCTACGTCATGATTTCGATTGGGCGACTGGCCGTGGGGGATGGGAGTCCAATATGCGGTTCTACAGGATTCAGCGCGCTTATGGCGTGTCTGCGGTTCGCTCCGGGATCCGGGCGGCAGGGGTCATGGTCTCCTGGTTCGCCTGGGTGAAGTGGACAAAATAGAAGAGACGGAATTTTGCCAGTTGAACCAACGGCCTTCAGGGCGCGCACCTGAAGGCGGCAGGTTCAGAAATTTTCAGGTTTTTTCGTCCCTCGAGCCGTGCACGACCCGTGCACAAACCGTGCACATGAACCATGTCGCATCACAGTATTTCACTGCGTCACTCGGAGGGGAAACATTATGACCGAAATGCGTTTCGACCAATAAAAACGGGCCTGATATTGCTATCAGGCCCGTGCCAAATTGGTAGCGGGGGTTGGATTTGAACCAACGGCCTTCAGGTTATGAGCCTGACGAGCTACCGGGCTGCTCCACCCCGCAGACATGTCTCTTCACCAAGGGATACAAGGTATCCGGATTATGGAATGAGCGCAATCCTTTTGTGAAAATTCTTTCTGCGGATATTCCTTATGCCTAAATCAGGGGTTCCCCTATTGTTGGTTTTCCCGCCTCTGTTAGCGTTGGCGTTTTCAAAGGAGACTTCCTGTGAACGTACTGCTCTTAGATGATGATGTTTGTATATTGACTTTGCTGCGAAACGCATTTGTGCGATGGGGCTATGAGGTTGCGGTCTACACTGATGCGGCTCAGTGTCCTGTCTATTGCTCGCAAACCTGTCCCTGTAATTTAGTCAACCAATGTCCTGATCTGATTCTGACTGACGTGAGAATGCCCTCGGTTGATGGGGTAAAATTTGTGGAGGAACTGCGTCGTAAGGGTTGTAAGTGCCCGAAAATCGGAATGATGTCGGGCGATTGGGGCGAAAAGGAACTTCAGAAGGCCGCTTATTTGGGTACCACTGTTTTTTTCAAGCCATTCCACATTCCGAGCTTGCGCTTATGGGTTGAACAGAATCAGAAACGTATCGCTTAGGAAATGTTCACTCCCCGCCTTTTACGGATTTTCCTTATGCTCAAATCAGGGTTTTCCCTATGGCCGGTTCTCCTGTACCTGTTAGCTTGGGCATTATCAACGCAGACTTCCTGTAAATCGACATGAATACGATTCTTAAAGCCTTGATCATTGAAGACTCGGTAGATGATGCTGAACTGTTGTTAACCTACCTGCGGCGTGGGGGCTATCAGCCTCAATATCGCCGCGTTGAAACCGCTGTCGATCTCGCTGCCGCCTTGCGGGAACAGAAGTGGGACATCATTTTTTCTGACCACAATATGCCGCAGTTCAGTTCGACTGCGGCCTTGGAAATCGTGAGGGCCTCTGATGCGGACGTTCCGTTCCTGATTGTCTCCGGAAGCATCGGGGAGGAAATGGCGGTGGCTTCCATGAAAGCGGGTGCCCAGGACTACCTGATGAAAAACAATCTGACCCGTTTGGTGGGGGCGGTGGATCGTGAGTTAAAGGATGCCGAGGATCGCTGCGCCCGCCAGGTGGCGGAACGGACACTCCTTGTACGTGAAGAGGAACTCCGTATCGCCCGTGAGGTTCAGCAACAATTGTTCCCGTCGGCAATGCCCCATGCCGCCGGCTATGACATAGCGGGTGCTTCCTGTCCTGCCGAGGCCACAGGGGGAGACTATTTTGACTTCATTGCCTGTACGGGCGGCTACATATATGTTGTCGTTGCCGATGTGACGGGGCATGGTCTTGGGCCTGCCCTTCTGATGACTGATGTCCGGGCCTATCTGAGGGCACTGGTTCTGATGGACCGGCCGATTGAAGATCTCATGGTCTTGACTCGCCACCTTCTGATGGAGGATTTGGGCAGTGATCGGTTTATCACCATGCTGATTGCTAAATTTTCACCTGCAGACGGCGTTTTGAAAGTGATTAATGCCGGTCATCCGACGGGGTATATTCTTGCGTCTGATGGTGGGATCAAGACGGAACTGAGTGCTGCCGCACCTGCTCTTGGTATTGATGCGGAGACAGAACGGCTTGTCTCCTTTCACATTCGGATGGAGGAGGGTGATCTTGCGATTTTCCTGACAGATGGAATTTTAGAAGCTCGATTCCCGACCGGTGAAGAGTATGGGGTTTCGCGTCTGTTGAACATTCTCTGGCGTGAGCGGAACCGTCCGGCGGCCGATATGATCCGAATTCTGTTCGACGATGTGCGGCAGTTCAGTGCTCCGGGCGGTCTTCAGGACGATATTACCGCCGTGCTCATCAAACGTCATCCTGCCTGATTTCCTCCGTTTTAACCCGTTTCCTGTTTTGACAATTTTTCAATGAGGTGTAGCATGGTTCCCTCATTATGAAAAAAATAATTTTGTTATTGTTCGTCCTGATAATTGTGGGGGGAGTCGGTGTTGTTCAGAAAAACCGGAGGGCGGAGTCTGAAGCCGCGAACAAGGTGGCGAAGGCCAAGATGATACCCGTGCCGGTTTTGCTGGATCATGTCACCACGATGATGGTGCCGGTGGAAGTCAGCACATTTGGAACGGTGGAACCATTGACGACCGTGGCCGTGAAATCCCAGATCACGGGGATCATAGCGAAAGTGCGGTTTGCCGAGGGACAGGATGTACAGGAAGGGGAACTCCTGTTTGATATTGATTCCCGAGGGCCTGAGGCGGCCCTGAAGCAGGCTGAGGCGGCTTTGGCCAAGGATGGCGTCCAGTGGGAGAATGCCGTGAAGGAGGCGGGACGACAGGAAACTCTCCTGAAGAAGGGGATTGCGGCGCAGGATGTCCGCGACGAAGCGATGACGGCGGCGGAAACGTTGAAGGCCATGATGCGATCCGATGAGGCGGCGGTGGACAATGCCCGTCTCCAATTAAGCTATTGTTCCATCCGTTCTCCCGTCTCGGGCCGTACCGGAAATTTGCTGATCCATCAGGGGAATCTTATTAAAGCGGATGACGCTACTTTGGTAACGATCAACCAGCTTCACCCGATCTATGTCCGGTTTGCCCTGCCTCAGAGGGACCTCGCCCGGGTTCGGGAACGCATGGGGCAGGGTGAGTTGACGTTGGTTGCGACGCCCCAGGGGGAAGGGGAGCTTGCTCCAACGGGGGTCGTGACATTTGTGGATAATGCCGTGGATGAAAATACCGGAACCATTCAGCTCAAGGCACGGTTTGAAAATGTTCCTGCCACTTTGTGGCCCGGCCAATTTGTCAAGGTGATCCTTCAGCTTGCCCGCCAGGAGAACGCGATGGTGGTTCCCGAATCGGCCGTGTTGGTGGGCCAGCAGGGGGGGTATGTTTATGTGACAGATCGGGGTGGAAGAGTTACCCCCCGTCCGGTCATAGTGGATCGCACGGTGGCAGGGAGGTCTGTTATTGCGAGCGGTCTGGTTCCCGGCGAGGAGATCGTCGTGGATGGGCAACTCCGGCTTAAGCCCGGTGTCCTAGTCCAGTCGCGAGCCTCTTCCAAACCTGAGCCCACGCAGGTAGGCCGGCCATGAATCTTGCTGAACCGTTTATTCGCCGTCCGGTGATGACGACGCTGTGTGTGCTGGGGTTGGCGATTTTTGGTGTCGTGGCGTATCTCCAACTGCCGGTGAGCGACCTGCCGAATGTGGATTATCCGACGATCCAGGTTTCCGCCGCCCTTCGTGGTGGGACACCGGAGACCATGGCGGCGGCGGTAGCCACTCCGTTGGAGAAAGAATTCTCCACGATTGCGGGCTTGGATTCCATGAATTCCTCCAGTGCACAGGGCAACACGCAGATCACTCTTCAGTTTGTGTTAAGCCGTGATCTGGATGCCGCGGCGCTGGATGTCCAGGCGGCGATTACCCGGGCCATGAAAAACCTTCCTCCGCAAATGGATACCCCGCCTTCCTATCAGAAGGTGAATCCTGCCGATCAGCCGATTTTGTATTTGGCTTTGACCAGTCCCACCATGCCGCTTTATGAAGTCGATGAATATGCGGAAACGTTCCTTGCTCAAAATATTTCCATGGTGGATGGGGTCGCCCAAGTGGCGGTCTATGGAGGTCAGAAATTCGCGGTACGTGTCCAGTTGGATCCCCATGAACTGGCGGTGCGGGGAATTGGATTAGATGAGGTGGCCGGTGCTATCCAGACGGGGAACGTCAATCTTCCAACCGGTATTTTATCCGGCCCCAACAAGGCTTTCGCTGTGCAGGCCGACGGCCAGCTTGCCCATGCCAAGGATTTCCGCCCCCTGATCGTTACCTACCGGCAGGGGGCACCCGTGCGCCTGGAGGAGTTGGGTGCGGTTTTGGATAGCGTTGAAAATAACAAGGTGGCGGCGTGGTTCTGTACCAGTAATCAGATGCAACGTGCCATTGTCCTGGCCGTTCAACGCCAGCCGGGCAAGAACACCGTGGAAGTGACGGCCAATGTCCGTAAACTGCTGACAACGCTGAATGCCGACCTGCCGGCGGCTGTCTCCATGGAGGTGCTGATTGATGCGAGTGAGTCGATTCAATCGTCATTTGAGGATGTCAAATTCACTCTTGTTCTAACCCTATTTCTCGTCGTATTGGTCATCTTTATCTTCCTGAGAAATGTGTCGGCGACGTTGATTCCAAGTTTGGCCCTGCCGATGTCTATGGTCGGTACGTTTCTGGTGATGGCTGTATTGAACTACAGTCTGGATAACTTGTCCTTGATGGCCCTGACGCTGGCGTTGGGATTTGTGGTGGATGATGCGATTGTGGTGCTTGAAAATATTGTTCGCCATCGGGAAATGGGCAAGGATGGGTTTACTGCGGCAATGGACGGGACACGGGAGATCAGTTTTACAATCGTGTCCATGACCATATCTTTGGCGGCCGTGTTTATTCCCGTCCTGTTCATGGGCGGAGTGGTGGGGCGACTGTTCCGTGAGTTCGCTGTGACCATCGGGGCGGCGGTGCTGTTTTCCGGGGTGATCGCGTTGACGCTGATTCCTATGCTCAGTGCCCGGTTTGTTGGTGCTTCGGCGCATGGTGCGCATGGACGGCTCTATCGGATAATGGAGGCCGGGTTTGACGGAATGTTGCGGCTGTATGCCGCCAGCCTGCGATGGGCGCTTGATCATTGCCGAACCATGATGGCGTTGGCTTTGGTGACCTTGATTGCCACGGGGGTCCTGTTCTGGGTGGTTCCCAAGGGCTTTATGGCGAGTGAGGATCGTGGGAGGATCAACGTGACCACGGAAGCGATCGAGGGGATTTCTTTCGACTCGATGGTCACCCATCAGAACCAGATGATCCGAATCCTTCAGGATGATCCCAACATCCAGGGCTTTGTCTCCAGTGCCGGTGCCCGGGGAAGCGGTGGGGGGAATACCGGTCGGTTTATCGTGAACCTGAAACCCCGCAAGGAGCGTCGGATGACCACGGATGAAGTGGTGCAGTCCCTGCGTTCCAAACTTGCCGGGATTCCCGGGATCCGTGCTTTCCCCGTCAATCCGCCTTTGATCAACATTGGCGGACGTTCAACAAAAAGCCAGTATCAGTACACTCTTTCGGGCACGGATACGGCTGAATTATACCGTTCGGCAGACTTGTTGGTGGAACGGCTCCGGGAACTGAAAAGCCTTCAGGACGTGACCAGCGATCTGCAGTTAAAAAATCCGGAACTCAACGTGGAGATTAACCGCGATCTGGCCTCCTCGCTTCAGATCTCGGCGGATCAGGTTGAAACGGCGCTGTTCAACGCCTATGGCAGTCGACAGGTCTCCACCATCCTTGCACCCAACAACCAGTATGCCGTCATTCTGGAGATGCTGCCCCGCTATCAGGAGGATCCCTCGGTGTTGTCCTGGCTGCATATCCGAACCGGAGATGGACGGCTTGTCCCGATTGATGCTGTGGCGCGTCTGAAGAACGATGTTGGACCGGTCACCATCAACCATTCCGGGCAGATGCCGTCGGTGACTATTTCCTTCGACATTCGGCCTGGTGTGTCCTTGGGAGCGGCCGTGGATGAGGTGAATGCGGTGGCTCATGCGGTGCTGCCGGCACGTATCAGTACGATGTTTCAGGGGACGGCACAGGTATTTCAATCTTCCTTCAAGGGAATGGGCGGGCTTCTGGCACTGGCGGTTCTGGTCATCTATATTGTGCTGGGGGTTTTGTATGAGAATTTCTTCCATCCCGTGACCATCTTGTCCGCACTTCCCTTCGCCGGGGTGGGTGCCTTGGCAACCTTAATGGTGTTTGGCGCCGAGTTGTCGATCTATGCATTCGTTGGCATCGTCATGCTGATTGGGTTGGTGAAAAAGAACGGCATCATTATGGTTGATTTCGCTGTTGCGGCACGCCGCGAACAGGGTAAATCCGCCCGGGATGCCATTTATGATGCGTGTTTGGTAAGATTCCGCCCGATCATGATGACAACGATGGCGGCGTTGGCGGCGGCGGTCCCGATTGCGGTCGGGTATGGGGCGGGCGGTGAAGCCCGGCGTCCCCTTGGGCTGACTGTGGTGGGGGGGCTGCTGTTCTCGCAGACGTTGACACTCTTTGTGACTCCTGTTTTCTATCTTTACATGGAAAGGCTGCGGGAGTTTTTGAGGAAGAAGCATTGATATGAAGATCTCTCGTTTAATGATTGGTTCCGGAGTGGGGTGGTTCCTGGTATTGGCGTTGTCAGCCCCATCGTTCTGTGCCGAAAGCAACATACCGGCGTTTCGTGTGTCCTTGTCCGAGGCTGTGCTGATGGCACTGGAACACAATCCCGCCTTCCGTGTCCAACGACTTCAGCCCCAAATTGTCCGGACGCGCGAGGCGGCTGCCCGAGCGGCCTTTGATCCCGTCCTCTTTGGCGGGGTTTCCCGAAACCGTTGGAATGGCCCTGAGTTCGCACTCCAACCGACTACTAATGCGAATTCGGAGGCCTCTCAGGACAATACCACCTTGCAGGCCGGGGTGTCTGAAACGTTGCCGACCGGAACCCACGTGGAATTAAGTGGCCAGACGGAGGTCGATCATCCAGTTTACAATCATACGGCTTCCCGGGCCGGGATTTCCGTCAGTCAGCCGCTGCTGCAAGGGGCGGGGATGAGTGCGAATCTCGCGGTGCTGCGACAGACACGGCTTGATACACGGATTTCTGTGTATGAGTTGCGCGGTTATACCTTAGCTCTGGTTGCAGAGGTTGAAAGAGCTTATTGGGTATATGTCCAAAATCGGGATCAGTTGGGTGTTTTTCGTGATTCCTTGCGGGTGGCGGAGCGGCAGTTGGAAGAAACCTGGGAGCGTATTCGCGCTGGAAAATTGGCCGAGTTGGAGTCTGTGGCGGCAGAGGCGGAATTGGCCTCTCGGCGTGAGGGGTTCATTGATGCAGAAAGTCAATTTTCGGCGGCACGTCTGCGCTTGTTGCGTTTGCTCAACCTGCCGCAACCTCTGCCATGGAAATGGATCCCGGTGGTTTCCGATGAGCCCGTCTCGCCGGGAACGGCTTTGGAGGATGTGGAGAACCACGTGACGGCGGCGCTGGCCGATCGTCCGGATCTCAATCAGGCACGACTGGCCCTTGAGCGTGGTGATCTTGAAGTGGTGCGTACCCGGAACGGTCTGTTGCCCAAGATGGATTTATTTGTCACGTTAGGCCGAAGTGGATATGCCTCCTCCTTTGATGATTCTGTGGCGGGTCAGGAGGCCAGGGGTTATGATGCGGGCATTGGGCTTCAGGTGAGCTATCCGCTGAAGAACTGGGCGGCGGGGGCGGAGTATTGGCGGGCGGTGGCGAGTCGCCAACAGGCCGAGGAGGCACTTACTAATCTCTGTCAACTGGCGCAGGAGGATGTGCGGGTCGCCTGGGTGATGGCGGAGGGCGCGCGAGCTTTGGAGTCGGCTGCCCGTGTCACGCAAACCATGCAGGAGCGAAAGTTGGAGGCGGAGCAAGCCAAATTCAAAGAGGGTAAGTCGACGTCATTGTTGGTGGCTCAAGCGGAGCGTGATCTTCTGTCCAGTCGGTTATTTTCCGTACAGGCGGTTATCGCGGCGCTGACGACGCGTATCGATCTCTATCAGAAAGACGGCTCACTTCTTGTCCGCCGTGGACTTGCCGTTCCCGAAGAATGAGGATCGACTTTGACGATCTCTTAAAAAGTGCGTGATACCCGAATTCGTGAATTGATAAAAAATTGCTTGTTTTTAACTGGGTAATCCTGCATATTTGCTTCTGATTTTTTTACAGAAACCCACATCCGTGAATAACGGGGAGATTAAATAAACGAGGAGATATTATGATGGAAAATGAATCATTGCGTGAGCCGAAGAATACAACTGTAATGCTTTTGTCAATTATCGTTGTGGCTTTTGCTCTATGGGCCATCATTGCCTCCGTCAAGGCGTCGAGTTATCATAAGGACGTCGAACGTCTCACGGCTGAAAAGGAAATCATGCGGCAGGAGTCGGAACAGTTAAAGCAAGACACCCTGCGCAAAATGGATGAGGTGGAGAAATTGCGCCAGACCGCCATGGAATGGACCCGTCAGCACCAGCTTCAGTTGCAGGAAGAGATGCGCAAGAAAGCCGATGAAGCGGCCAAGCAGGCCCAGATGAAGGCGGATGCGGCTAAAGCCCCCGTTAAACCGGCCGTCAAAGCGCCAGGGAAGACGACTGTTAAAAAATCGACTATTCCTGTTAAAAAATCCGCTGCCAAAAAAACAGTTAAAAAAGCGGCGTGAGCAGGAAACTTTAAGGTGAAGATACGGGACGCTTTTCAGCGTCCCGTTTTCATTTCAAGACTTAACTAGTGCGGAATTAGCAGGTGAGGAGAGGTTGACATGGCGGGAATATTTAAAGCATATGATATCCGTGGAATCTACGGCACCCAGTTGAACGAGGCTTTAGCAAAAGATATTGGCCGGGCTTTTGTAACTTTTTTGAAATGCAAAAAAGTGGTGATCGGGTATGACATGCGTCCGCATTCCATACCTCTTTTCGAGGCGCTTTGCAAAGGCATCACGATGCAGGGGGCGGATGTCATTAATATCGGCATGTGTTCCACCCCGATGTCATATTACGCCAATGGTTCGCTTGGAGCGGATGCCAGCGTGATGATCACGGCTTCACATAACCCCGGGGAATGGAATGGATTCAAGCTTTGCCGCGAGCAGGGGATCCCGATCAGCGGCGCCACCGGCATTAAGGACGTCGAACAGATTGTGATCAGCAAAAATTTTGCCGTACCGGCGTTACGTCCGGGTGTGATCACCACACATGATATTGTTCCCGCCTACGTGAAACATGTCCGAAAAATCGCTGATATTCGGCGGCCGGTAAAAATGGCGGTGGACTTTGCCAACTCCATGGGAATTCTGGAGGCCCGTTGTCTGGAAGGCGTGATTGGAATGAAGCGGCTTTACGACACGCTGGATGGGACGTTCCCGAATCATGAGGCCAATCCTTTGAAGGTCGAAACTTTGAAAATGCTTCAGGAAACGGTCCGACAGGGGAAATTCGATTTTGGCGTGGCGTTTGATGGGGATGCCGATCGCGCCGGGTTTATTGATGAGAAGGGGGCTATTGTGCCCATGGATATGATTACGGCCCTGATCGCCACCAGTGTGTTGGAAAAGGAAAAGGGGGTGATCTTCTATGACTTGCGTAGCAGTTGGGCGGTTAAGGAAGTGATCGAAGCTAACGGGGGCACACCGATGATGAGTCGGGTGGGCCACGCCTTTATCAAGCAACAGATGCGTGACAACAAAGCGATTTTCGCCGGAGAGTTGTCGGGCCATTATTATTTCCGTGACAACTACACGACGGAAAGTTCCGCCATGGCTGTGATTTACATCGCCAACGTTATTACCAAAACAGGGAAGACACTGTCGGAGTTGATCAAGCCGATCCAGCGTTATTTCGCCAGCGGAGAAATCAATTCTGAAGTCCACAGTTCCCAGGCAGTACTGGCGGCAATTGGCAAAAAGTATGCCGATGGCAAACGCCTCGAGCTGGATGGCATTACTGTGGAATATGCGGATTGGTGGTTCAATGTGCGTTGCTCCAACACCGAACCTCTGGTCCGGTTGAATCTGGAGGCTAAAACGAAAGACGTGATGGAATTACGCCGGGATGAATTGCTGAAATTGATACGTGGGGCTTGAAAAAATCTTTTTATGACAACACTTGAACAATTGCTTTCGGACTGGATACGGGTCGCTTTTCAGAAGACTTTGCCTGAGATTACTGAGGGGTGGGGGAGCGTCGGCGTGGTGGCCACAACCAGTGCGGAATTCGGCGATTATCAGTGCAATCAGGCAATGGGGTTTGCCAAATTGTTGAAAAGGAATCCGCGTCAGATGGCCCAGGCCGTTGTGAGTAATGCGGTTCCGATGGAGGCCGTTGCGAAGCTGGAAATTGCCGGGCCGGGCTTTCTCAATATCACCCTGAATAAGGATTGGCTTGCACACATGGTGGATATGGTTGGAAAGGATGCACACTGTGCGGTTCCGCCAATCGGTACGGGGAAAACGGTAATTCTGGATTACTCCAGCCCCAATGTGGCCAAGCCCATGCATATCGGGCATATCCGGTCCACGGTGATAGGCAATGCCTTGGATCGATTGCATCGGTTTCTTGGGTATAAAGTGATTTCGGATAACCATCTTGGCGATTGGGGTACCCAATTCGGTATCATGATTATGGGATATCGCCATTTTGCTGACCCCGTTGCTCTTGAATCCGAACCGATCGAGGAACTTGAACGGGTTTACGTCAAGAGTTACGAGCAGTCCAAGCAGGATGAAAAGTGGCTGAGTCAGGCACGGCAGGAGTTGGTAAAACTCCAGGCGGGTGACCCTGAAAATCGTCGGCTTTGGCAGCAATTTGTGGAATTAAGCCTGAAAGAATTCGGACGCCTCTATAAACGGCTGGATGTGACCTTTGACCTTGCGCGGGGCGAGAGTTTTTACAATGACCGCCTTCCCGGAGTGGTGCAGGCGTTGTTGGAGCAGGGGTTGGCACGGGAAAGTGAAGGGGCTTTGGTTGCCTTTCTTGATGACGAGAAATTGCCGCCCTGTATTGTGAAAAAAACGGATGGTGGCTTTAACTATGCCACGACCGACTTGGCCACCATTCAGAGCCGGATTACCGAGTTTAATCCCGATAAGATCATCTATGTTACCGATGAGCGGCAGCAGAACCACTTCCGACAGGTTTTTGCGGTTGCCCGCAAGTTGGGCTGTAAAACTCATCTTGAACATGTCTGGTTCGGGTTGATGCGTTTGCCGGAGGGGACTTTCTCCACCCGACAGGGCAATGTGATTAAGTTGGATAAATATCTGGACGAGGCGGAGGCGCGTGCGCTTGCCGTCATCCAGGAGTCCAGCCCTGAGATGCCCGAGGAAAGCCAGAAGAACATTGCGCGTGCGGCGGGAATCGGGGCGGTGAAGTATGCTGACTTGAGTCAGAATCCCCAGAGTCTGGTAACCTTTACCTGGGAAAAAGCCTTGGCCTTGGATGGCAATTCGGCGCCCTACCTTCAATACGCCTATGCGCGTATTGCCAGTGTTCAGGACAAATATCGCGATCAATTCCCGGGACTTGATCTGAACCGTTACCCGATTTTGTTGGGCGAGCCCATTGAGCGAGTTTTGGCGGTTATGATTTTGAGATTCCCGGAGACGGTGGTGCGTGCCGCAGAGGGCTATAAGCCCAGCATTCTGGCGGATTATCTATATGAATTGGCCTCGGCCTACAGTACCTTTTATCAGAATGTACCTTTTCTTAAAGCCCCGGAAGGTGTGCGGGAGAGCCGTGTGCGCTTATGCTCAGTGGTTGCCAAACTCCTCCGTCAGGGGTTGAATTTGCTTGGCATTGAGACGCCCGACCGAATCTAGATGGTGGGCTTTCATCCAACTGCGGCAAGTAAAACGCTTCCATACGCGTTCCGTGACGTATAATGTTTTTCGGATGTCATACATCGCGACGGATTACCGCTCCTGGAGTATTGGCAGCGTGATTGGCTACCTGATTGTTTCCTCTTCCTTTAGGGACATTTCCTCGGCTTCGGTGATAATACCTTGTTGCAAATAAACGGGTCTTAGTAGCTTTCTTATCTCCGGAAGGGCCCGCGAAAATATGAGTCCTGAAATCACTGTCATGAGACCCCCGAAAATGACGACCGTCCTCACTCCGGTGAATCTTGCGGTCCAACCCATTAAAAGGCTTCCGATCGGACCTAGGCCGGAAAAGGCCATGATATAAAAACTCATGACCCTCCCTCTTTTGTCGTCATCCGTGATGGTCTGCATCAGGGTATTGCTGGCAGCCATATGCACCATCATTCCAAAACCAGCGCATGCCAACAAGGCCACGCTCAGCCAGAGGACCCTCGACCATGCGGCAAACATAAGACTGGTACCGAAAATACATAATGCGGTCACAATTAGCCTGCCGAGCCCTCTGACATTTCTGCGGCTGGCAAGCAAGGCCGCCCCAATGAATGCGCCAGCACCCATTGCGGCCGTCAACAATCCAAGTGCCTTGGGACCGCCCCCAAGAATGTCTTTGGCAAAAACGGGCAAGAATACCACGCATGATGAGCCAAACAGGCTGATGGCTGTCATGAGCAGTAATATGTCCCGCAGGGGTTTGAACCTGGAAACATATCCGAATCCTTCGGTAAGCTCCGTCATGGGCCTTTTGGGTTTCCGAATATATGATTTCGGACGGATCTTGATCATGAGCAATGCAACAATAACCGCCGCGTAACTGATCGCATTCGATAAAAAGCATACGCCTTCACCTGCGGTTGCCACCACAAAACCTGCGATGGGCGGACCTATTAACCGTGCGCCGTTGAACATGGCGGAGTTCATGGGGATGGCATTGACCAGGTCCTCCTTCTTTTCGACGATATCGGGGATGAAGGAGTGCCTTGTGGGCATTTCAAATCCGTTTGCAATCCCAAGGATGGCGGCCAGCGTCAGTATATGCCACGGTTTTATCGTGCCGGACATGACCAGGGCGGCGAGGAGGAAGGCCTGCACCATGGCTACCACGTTGGCCGCGATGATGATCTTCCGACGGTCAAACCTGTCGCTCAGCACACCTGCAAACGGAGCGATGACAAACTGCATTGACTGAGTTGCGAATGCAGCCAATCCCAGCATCAAGGGGGAATTGGTGAGTTTATACAGAAGCCATCCTTGCGCCACCTGCTGCATCCATGTCCCGATCAGCGACAATCCTTGTCCCATAAAGAACAGTCGGTAATTGGGATATCGGAAAGCTCGGATTGTATCTTGGAATTTATTCACGTTAGTCCCATGTGTTTTGGCAAGCCATGATGGAATGGGGGAACCCCCTGCAATCCCGTTGTCTTTTTTTGTGATGTTTTAAATACCAAAGTTGAAATCCTGCATAAGGGGAGAATGTCAGAAATCTGTGGATGCTTCAAGGTGGGGAATTCAAGGCAAGACCCGCCTTGGTGAACTGATTGACCTGATCGGCACCATTTCTGTTGGTGACCAACATAGCCGCTCACAGGACATTCTGGGGCGGGTCTATGAGTAACACCCATGCTCATCATAAAAAGGCAGTCGAGATGATCGCAGACCGGATCAGGAATCAGCCTCCTTTGGAGAAGGTGTCGGATCAAAAATTGTCATCGTCGAAACCGATGGAAGACCTTTCTTCACCTTCGGAGAAGGGTGGTGATCCACTCACAGATTCTGGGGCAGGTGGCTCAGTTGGTAAAGCACCCACGGCAAAACTGGTCGAAAATCTACTGCCAAAGAAAGAGGGTGAGCCTGTGATTGTTGTAAGTGGTTCAATACCAGCCTGTTAAGGCTGGTGGAGCGAACGAGGCTCGAACTCGTGACCCCCACGTTGCGAACGTGGTGCTCTACCAACTGAGCTACCGCCCCTTTGTTGAAAGGAGGCATTCGTATACCTGATTCGTAGGGGGGATGTAAAGCTCCGAATGGAAATTAATTAAAGAGGAAGGTGGTCAGGAGCCCGATCAGTACGCCAACGATCAGGCCGGCGAAGACCTCCAGCCGGGTATGCCCTAGGATATCGATGAGTTTTTGAGCGGAAAGATGATGGTTTTTAAAGACTTCATCGACGATCTGATTCAACAGTCGTGCCTGAAGCCCCGTTGCGCGCCGTACGGTTGACGCATCAAACATGACGACGGCGGCAAAGGCAAATGAGATGGCAAAAACAGTGCTGCCAAAGCCTTCACGAAGGCCAATTGCAGTCGCCAGCGCACACACCATCGCGGAATGAGCACTTGGCATACCTCCTAATTTGGTGAGGTAATGAAAGTCCACTTTACCCGTTTGCAACAAATTACTCAGTGTCTTCAGTAAAGAGGCCACCACATAGGCACTGAATGCTGACCAGAATACAGGTGATTTAAAAAAAGCTCCAACATCATGATACATAGGTGCGTAATATTCCCTGTTTCATCCTTTAGGGTCAATGAGAAAGCGTGGGGAGCGTGGCGTTTGTGTTGTTTCTTGTCCTCCCGATCTTGGCTTTATTCTTGTATCCTGCCCATTTCCTTAATAAAGTAATCAGCTTTTATGGTTTGCCGGACAGGGCTCATGAGGGGCTCCGAAGGGGATCAAAGAATTGGGGAAGACGTATGAAAGAAATTGGCGTGGGTTTACTTGGATTCGGAACGGTTGGCGCCGGGGTGGTGGAAACCCTTCAGCGTAATGGTGATTTGCTAGCCGGTCGGATTGGAGTGAAATTGGTGGTGCGGCGTATTGCGGATGTTGATCTGGATCGGGATCGTGGGGTCAAGGTCGATCGGGCTATTATGACCAAAGATGCGACGGCGGTGATTGATGATCCTGCCGTGGATATCGTCATTGAACTGATCGGTGGTACCACCATTGCCAAGGATTTCATTATGCGGGCGCTTCGGCGGGGCAAGCCGGTGGTGACCGCCAACAAGGCGTTGCTCGCGGAGTATGGGAAAGAAATTTTCGCACTGGCGGCCGAAAATAATACGGGCGTGTGGTTTGAAGCCAGCGTGGCGGGTGGCGTGCCGATCATCCGGGCTCTCAAGGAAGGGCTTGTGGCCAACCGAATTGAACGTATTTACGGGATTCTCAACGGTACCTGTAATTATATCCTGACCAAAATGGAGAGGGAGCAGATGACCTTTGACCATGCGTTGAAGGAAGCCCAGGCGGCGGGGTTTGCCGAGGCGGATCCCGGGTTGGATATCGATGGGTTTGATACGGCGCACAAGGCGGCGATTCTCGCGTTATTGGCCTATGGTGTGCATGTTCCCAAAGAAAAGATCTTTGTAGAGGGAATCCGGGGATTGAGCAAAACGGATATTGAGTACGCTAGTGCGTTCGGTTATCGCATCAAGCAATTAGCCGTCATCAAGGCGATTGATGGGGAGGTGGAAGTCCGCGTTCATCCCACCTTGATCCCTCATGAACATATGCTGGCTTCGGTGATGGGCGTTTTCAACGCCGTGGTGGTGGATGGCGATATTGTTGGGCAGACGGTGTATTATGGACGGGGCGCCGGTCGGCTGCCGACGGCCAGTGCAGTGGTCAGCGATCTCGCGGAAGTGGCTCGGACTCTGGTGGTGGGTGATGGAAAGTTGCGGTCCCTTACAGCCTCTCCTGCCGGTCAGGTTCAATTCCGGTCGATGGAGGTGGTGGAATGCCGTTTTTATCTGCACTTGTCCATACTGGATAAACCCGGTGTTCTGGGATTGGTGGCTACGGTTCTTGGCCAGCATGGTATTAGTCTTGCGTCCATTGTGCAGAAGGAGCCCAATCGGGCGGGGAGGCATGTTTCTGTGGTGTTGCTGACCCACAAAGCGGTGGAAAAGGATGTGATGGAGGCGCTTCATACTTTGGAGGAGCGGAAGGCTTTGGGTGGGAAGTCGGTATGTTTGCGGATCGAAGATCCGGGAGTGGATAAATAATCATGACAACGAAAGTGGCGTGCGGTTTGAAAGTGGCAAAGTTCGGTGGTTCCTCTGTAGCGGATGCGGCCCAGATTCTGAAGGTTTGCGCGATCATCAAGATGGATGCGCAACGCCGCATTGTAGTGGTCTCCGCCCCTGGTAAACGTCGCCCCGATGATACTAAGGTGACCGATATGCTGATCGCCTGTGCCGAGGCTAAACTGGCAGGAAAGACCACCGAGGCGGAACTCAAGGCGATTGTCGAACGGTATGCCGATATTCAGCGCGCGGCCGGGGTTAGCGGCGGAGTCATGCAGCAAATTGAAGCGGATCTCCGTCAGCGTTTAGCCTCCGACTTATCCGATCGAGGTCGTTTCCTAGATCTCATGAAGGCGGCAGGTGAGGATAACAGTGCGAAGTTGGTGGCCGAGATCTTCCGCCACAACGGGGTGGATGCCCATTATATCAATCCGAAGGATGCGGGCCTGTTTTTGACCGATGACTTCGGTAATGCGATGGTCTTGGAAGAATCCTATGCGAAGTTGAACGCCCTCAAGGAGGCGCCGGGTATTAGCATTTTCCCCGGCTTTTTCGGATATACCAAGTCCGGCGCCGTGGCGACGTTCTCGCGCGGGGGATCGGATATTACCGGTGCCATTCTGGCGGCGGCGGTAAAGGCCGATGTCTACGAGAATTTTACGGACGTGGATTCGGTCTTTGCGGTGGATCCGCGCATTGTTTCCAATGCGGCCGCGATTGATTTGCTGACCTACCGCGAAATGCGTGAACTGTCCTATGCCGGGTTCGGGGTATTCCATGATGAGGCGATTGTGCCGGCGGTCAAAGCGGGTATCCCGATTTGTATTCGCAATACGAATCGGCCGGAAGCGCCGGGAACGCAGATTGTGCCGAAACGGGCTTACAAGAGCGGGGCCGTGGTCGGGGTTGCCAGTTCGGATGGGTTCTGTGCGCTCTATGTGGATAAATACCTGATGAATCGTGAAATTGGATTCGGGCGCCGCCTTCTGCAGATCATGGAGGAGGAAGGGTTGTCCTACGAGCATGCGCCCTCCGGCATTGATAATGTCTCGGTTGTTTTCCGGGAGAAGGACTTTTCCAAGCAAAAAGAAGAGTTTGTGCTGCGGCGTATTCGTACGGAACTTGGGGCCGATAACATTGATGTGGATCGGGGGCTGGCCCTGGTTATGATTGTGGGTGAGGGCATGCATTATTCGGTCGGCGTGGCGGCCCGAGCCACAACCGCCTTGGCGGCGGCCGGGGTGAATATTGAGATGCTCAATCAGGGCTCTTCTGAAATTAGTATGATGTTCGGCGTACAGGCCAGGGATCGCAAAAAAGCAGTGTTAGCGTTGTATGAGGCTTTCTTTAAGGCGGGTTGATAGCATGCACCGACGAAAAATATTTATCTACGACACCACGTTGCGCGACGGCTCGCAGGGGGAGGGAATTTCTTTCTCCGGCGGGTCTAAAATCAAATTGGCGCTCAAACTCGATGAGTTTGGTGTGGATTACATTGAGGGGGGGTATGCCGGCTCCAATCCAAAGGATATGGAATTTTTCCATGAAATCCAGAAACATAAGCTGCGGCATTCCAAGGTGGCCGCCTTCGGGAGTACCCGCCGGGCCGATGTGGCCGTGGGTGAGGACGCCAATGTGCTCCGCCTGATCGAATCGGGGGCGCCCGTGGTGACCATTTTCGGAAAAACGTGGCAATTGCATGTTTCTGAGGTGTTGAGAACTTCTATTGCTGAAAATCGCCGGATGGTGGCGGAAACGGTTCAGTTTTTGAGGCAGCAGGACAAGGAAGTGATTTTTGATGCCGAGCATTTTTTTGATGGCTATAAGGACAGCCCGACGTTTGCGCTGGATATGCTGAAGGCGGCGGTGGACGCCGGCGCCCATACCATTGTGCTATGTGATACCAATGGCGGGACGCTGTCCCACGAGATCCATGGGATCACTGCAGAGGTCCTCAAATCTTTCCCGACCATTCAAGTGGGCATTCACACGCATAACGATTCAGAATTGGCGGTGGCCAACACGCTGGAAGCAGTACGGGCGGGTGCGGTTCATGTGCAGGGAACCATTAACGGGTATGGGGAACGTACCGGGAATGCGAACTTATGCTCCATCATCCCTACGCTGGAACTTAAGATGGGGTGTCGGGCCATTCCGGAAGGTTCGCTTCGTCAGTTACGCTCGTTGTCCAGCTTTGTGGATGACTTGGTGAATCTGCGCCACAACTCGAGGGCCGCTTATGTGGGGATGAGCGCGTTCTCGCACAAAGCGGGAATGCATGTGAATGCGGTTCAAAAGATCCCCCGCAGTTTTGAGCATGTGCCCCCCGAAAGCGTGGGGAATGAACGCCGGATATTGATCTCCGAAGGTTCAGGCTCCAGTAGTGTACTCCTGAAGGCGATTGAAATGGGCGTGGATTTGAAAAAATCTTCACCGGAAGTGAAAGAGATCCTGGATTCCCTGAAGACACTTGAGAAGCAGGGCTACACTTATGAGGCGGCAGACGCGTCTTTCCGGATGCTGGTGCAGAAGGTTCTGAAGAAACATAAGTCCTTTTTTGAACTCGAAGGATTCCGGGTTATTATGGAAAAGGAGGACGCGACCAAGCCCTGCGTATCGGAAGCCAGTGTCAAGGTGCGGGTCCGGGATGAAGTGGAGCATGTGGTGGCCGAGGGGGATGGTCCCGTCAATGCCTTGGATCGCGCTTTGCGCAAGGCACTGATGCGCTTCTATCCTGAAATTGAGAAGGTGTTCCTGACCGATTACAGTGTGCGCATTTTGGATCCCGAAGAGGCGACGGCTGCCAAAACGCGTGTGAATATTGAATCCAGTGATGGGATCAATCATTGGGGTACCGTGGGAGTCTCCGTCAATATCATTGAGGCCTCATGGGAAGCCCTGGTGGATAGTGTGGAGTACAAACTTTTCTGCGAAGAAAAAAAGAAATGACGAATGACCTATGAAAGAACTTGAGAAACAGTATGACCCCAAAACGGTTGAAACCCGCTGGTACGAGACTTGGCAGGCAAAGGGTTATTTTCATGGGGATGCGGCAAAGGGTGGGGTCCCTTACTGCGTCGTTATTCCACCGCCGAATGTCACCGGCATTCTGCATATTGGTCATGCCCTGAACAATACCATTCAAGATATTCTGGTGCGCTGGCAGCGGATGGAGGGAAAAAATACGGTCTGGCTACCGGGGATGGATCATGCCGGTATTGCCACGCAGAATGTGGTGGAACGCGCCCTCCGTAAGGAAGGGAAAACGCGGCATGACCTTGGGCGGGATGCTTTTGTCGGCAAGGTCTGGGAGTGGAAAGAGGAATATGGCGGCACGATCATCCGGCAGTTGAAACGGTTGGGGGCCTCCTGTGACTGGGAACGTGAACGTTTCACGATGGATGCAGGGCTGAGTGAAGCCGTGGAAGAGGTGTTCTGCCGACTCTATGACAAGGGGTTGATCTATCGTGCCAACTACATCACCAACTGGTGTCCCCGGTGCCATACGGCTTTGTCAGATGAGGAGAGTGAGCATCAGGATACCGCTGGTAAATTGTATTACATCCGTTATCCCGTGAAGCGCGAAGGCAAGCTCACGGCCAGTGAATTTGTGGTGGTGGCGACGACACGGCCTGAGACCCTGCTCGGCGATGTGGCCGTGGCCGTGAGCCCGAAAGATGAGCGTTACAAAGCCCTGATTGGAAAAACACTGAGTTTGCCGGTATTGCATCGGGACTTGCCGGTGATTGCCGATGATTTTGTGGATCCGGCCTTTGGAACCGGTGCCGTTAAAGTGACCCCGGCTCATGATCCCAACGATTTTGAGATGGGACAACGCCATAAGTTGACGCCCATCAATGTTATGAATTCTGATGGGACGATGAACGAAGGGGCCGGGCCCTATGCCGGCTTGGATCGTTTTGAGTGCCGCAAGCGTATTGTTACCGATTTGACCGCTGCCGGGTTAATCGAGAAAATCGATGAGCATCAGCATGCCGTCGGCCACTGTTATCGCTGTGACACGGTGGTCGAACCCCGGTTATCCCTTCAGTGGTTTGTCAAAATGAAGCCATTGGCGGAACCGGCCCTTCAGGCGATGATGGAGGGGCGTGTCCGGTTTGTGCCGGAGCGATGGAATAAGGTCTATGCCGAATGGATGGGAAATATCCGTGATTGGTGTATCTCCCGCCAAATCTGGTGGGGACATCGTATTCCGGTGTTCTACTGTGATGCGTGTCATCATCAGTGGGCAGCACGTGGCAAGCCGGGCCAGTGTCCCCAATGTGCCGCCACGAACATCCGGCAGGATGAAGACGTGCTGGATACGTGGTTCTCCTCGTGGTTGTGGCCGTTCAGCACTTTTGGGTGGCCGCATCCCAATCCGGATCTTGCACTCTATTATCCCGGTAATACCTTGGTGACGGCGTCTGAGATTATTTTCTTCTGGGTCGCCCGGATGGTCATGGCGGGCATTGAGTTCATGGGTGAGGTTCCTTTCCATGAAGTCTACATCCATGGCACGGTGCGTGATGACAAAGGCCGGAAAATGAGCAAAAGTCTGGGGAATTCCATTGATCCCCTGACGATCATTGAGGAATACAGTGCCGACGCGCTCCGTTACAGCCTCATGATGATTACGGCGACAGGGCAGGATGTTTTCCTTTCCAATGACAAATTTGAAATTGGTCGTAATTTCGGCACCAAGATCTGGAATGCCGCCCGTTTCATGCAGATGCAGGATCCCACCGGTTATGTGCGTGGGGGGGCAGGGATTGATGCGGCGTTGCTGAGTGCGGATGACCGGCATATTCTGGCCAAACTCAGCCAGACTATTGAATCCTGTACGGAGAATCTGAAGCGGTTCCGGTTCAATGATGCGGCTCAGGATCTCTATGCCTTTATCTGGCATGAATACTGTGACTGGTATGTGGAGTATTCCAAGGAAGTGTTGTATGGACAGGATATCGCACGGCGTGCCGAAGTACTGAAGGTGATGCATTACTGTTTCTCAACGGCCGTGCGGCTGCTTCATCCCTTTATGCCGCATATCACGGAAGAATTGTGGCATGGTATGGGCTACGGTACAGAAGAAGAGACCATCATGTTGGCGCCTTGGCCGAAACCGTTGAAAGAGGAATTGACACAATGGGGGGCCACGCCCGAGGTGGTACAATATGTGGATGCCCGGCATGAATTGATCCGTATGGGACGTATGTTGCGTGCCGATTGCAGCATCGCGCCAGGGCAGAAACTGGATTACATTATTAAAGCCAACACGCCTCAATTAGCGGTTCAACTGAAGGCGGATGCGGGTACGCTGACTGCCATGCTCAAGGCCCGGGTGATTACGGTTGACCCTGCCTATGTCCCTGCCTCCGCTATGCCGAGTGCCTTAACCCCGGTTGGAACCCTCTATATGCCGATTGAGGGGCTTGTTGATGTGAAGGCGGAATCTGCCAAATTGGCAAAGCAATTGGAAGAACTAGGCGGGCATCTGGAACGGGCAAATCTGAAGCTTAACAACCCCAATTTCTTCAACAAAGCCAAGCCGGAAGTTGTGGCACAGTTTGAGAAATCGCGTCAGGAACTTCAGGAAAAATACAACAAAGTGAAACGCTTGTTCGAAATGATGGGATGAAGTACAGGTTCAGTCATGGCAGATGTTTTCATTACAACGGAAAAACGGCAGGCGCTGGAAGAGCGGATGGCCCGACTGGGTATTCTGGAGAAGGAGCTTGTCGAGAAATTCGTTTTGGGGGCCGGCTCGGGTGGGCAGAAACTGAACAAAACTTCGTCCTGTGTTTTCCTGCAACATCCCAAGTCCGGGTTGGAAATCAAATGCCAACGGGAGCGGTCACGGGAATTGAACCGGTTTGTTGCCCGTCGTGAGTTGTGCGAGCGGTTAGAGGAACGGATTCTTGGACAAAAAAGTGCCCGCCAGCAGGCTAATGAGAAGATTCGACGTCAGAAACGCAGGCGTTCCAGGCGCCAGAAGGAACGGGTACTGGACGATAAAAAGAAACATTCAGTGAAAAAACAATCCAGACGGAGTGGAAATTTTGAATCCTGAACCTTTCCAGACAGCGGGGCAAAAGATCCGTGAGTGGTTGATCCGCTGGTTATTGATGGCCATATCGGTGTGGATGTCGGTGCTTCTTGTTTCCGGTGTGTCTTATGAGGATTGGACGAGTCTGCTGGTTGCCGCCTTGATCCTGGGGATATTGAATGCTCTGGTGAAGCCCATTCTGGTCCTGGTGGCCATGCCTTTGGTCGTGCTGACGCTGGGGTTCATGTTGTTGTTCATCAATGCCTTTTTGCTGTTGTTGACGGCCAAATTGGTGCCCGGTTTCCATGTGAACGGGTTTGGTTCCGCGATGTGGGCCTCTCTAGTGATCAGTATTGTCAGCATGATTTTGGGGAATCATCGCAGGAATATTCAACGTCCATCTCGCAGGCCCCCAACGACTGAAGCCTATTCTGAACCGACTCCCATTCGAAAACCGCCGCCTGGCAAAGGTCCGATTATTGATGTGTGATTTATGAAAACAAATGAATCCGGATTGAAAAGTTCTTTTGATCTCGCGATGGAGCGAATGGCCAAACGTGGCGAGAGGATCACCGCTCTGACTGAAGAGCAGAAGCAGGTGATGGCGGAGATCGCCACTCGCACCAAAGCCAAAATTGCAGAGGTTGAGATTCTGTACGGGAAGAAATCGGCGGAAGCCCGTGCGGCAGGGGAGGCCGAAAAGGCTGATAAAATCGAGGAAGAAAAACGTTTTGAAATCGCCCGGTTACGTGAGAAAGAAGAAGCCGAGCGTGGTCGTATCCGTGCTGTCTGATTGACTTGGTCGCTTGCCCATGAATTCTGAAAAAAAACGTATCCTGGTTATAAAGCTCAGTTCATTGGGTGATATTTTCCATGCGATTCCGGCGGTTCATAACCTGCAGGTGGCGTTGGATGCCGAGGTGGACTGGGTGACTCAGCCTGAGTATGTGGATCTGGTCAGATGTTTCCCCATGGTGTCGACGGTGATTTCTTTTCCCCGGCGGAAATTCTGGAGTCAGGCGGGGGAGTTGGTTCGGGCGGTTCGAGAAAAGCGATATGATTATGTGGTCGATTTGCAGGGGTTGATCAAGAGTGCGATTGTGGCGCGAGTTGCCCGTGGAGGGAAGAGAATGGGGCCCTCTTTTCAGCGTGAAGGTGCCCGGTTCTTCTACGATGCCATTGCTGGGCGGCGAAATAAGGATCGGCATGCCGTGGAAGAAACTCTGGATGTGGTGCGTTATCTGGGTTTACCCGTGTTGCCGATATCATTCCCCATTCAGTTTCCTGCTCCTCCGGTAGTGGAGCAGGTCGCCCCGCGTGTGGCGCTGGTTCCCTGGTCGCGGTGGATCAATAAAAATTGGCCGGTGTCCCGTTTCATTGAGACGGCACGTCAGATTCAACGGGAGTTTGGAGCCTCGATTTTCCTATTTGGCAGCAATGCGGAGCGGGCGGGATGTGAGGAAATACATGCGGCGTTGTCCTCGACCCCTGGTGCGGGGGCCGTGATCAATCTTGCGGGAAAGACCAGTCTGGTGGAGATGGGCGGCTGGTTTTCACGAATGAATCTGGTTCTGGCGAACGATTCAGGCCCCCTGCATATGGCCGTGGCACTGGGTATTCCTGTGGTAACCGTGTTCGGACCGACTGATCCCAAGCGGACCGGTCCCTATGGAACCGGACACCATGTGCTCAGATCTGTGATGGACTGTAGTCCCTGTTTAGGTAAAGATTGCCGTTTACCACAAATTGAATGCATGGAACGTGTTACCTTTGAACAAGTCATGGGGGCGGTTCGCGACGTGTTAAGTGTGACTAAAGCGGAAAATACATGATGAATTTCAAGGGCTCTATACGGAAACTTTTTTTGACAAGTCTGTTACCCTTCCTTTGCGCGGTAGCTCTGATTGTCGGCGGGGGATGTGTAAAAAAGGTCGAGGTATCGGATGAGGCCGAGCGGGAGCATCCTGATATGAAAAAGGCCCGGATGTTGGAGGAGGCCGGGGATTCACGGGCGGCGCGCAATGTCTATGAAACGCTATTGGATCGTGATGCTACCCTGGCTCGGGCTCATCTTGCACTGGCCTTCCTTCTCGATAAGTCGGGGGGGGATACTGTTGAGGCTATTTACCATTTTAAACGTTATCTCGCCTTGCGACCGGATACCGAAAAAAAAGCCATGATTGAAAGCCATATCCGGATCGACACACTGAGTTTGGTCGGCAGCATCTTTACCAATCAAGCGGCGGTTATCACCCGGATGGGAGAAGTGGAAACGGAGAACGAAAACCTAAAGATCAAGACTTCAAATCTTCAGGCCCAAGCGGTTCAACTGCGGTCGGCGTTGGTGGCGGTGCGGGCTAAATATGGCGTGGTGGCAGAACAGGACGCACCATCGCCTGTTGCGGCCATTGATTTACCGGTGCCAGCCCCGAAATCACTGGAGAAAGTAATAAAGGTTGAAAAAGCGGATACCTTGAAGAAAATGGCGGCCAGGTATTATGGGGATCAAGGACGATGGCGCGAAATTTATGCGGCCAACAAGAAAAAAATGAGATCCCCTGGCGATTTGCGTGTTGGGCAGATGATTCTTATTCCCGCGCCGTGAAGATGCACTTGAAACGATGGGGGTCGATTGCTAGCATGACGGGGTTTAGCGTTCAGATTAAGCGCTGCATGGAGAGCCAAAAGGAGAATAACATATGGGAACGGACTTTTTTGATGAAGATCTGGCACAGCGCCGCGGGGCAGTTAAATCCACCTCACTGGGTTCAGGACCGGAAGGGATGATGAACTTGAAGACCGATGACCCATCTGGGCGACCTCTTTCCGATCTCAGCCTGACGCGGATGGCCCGGCATCGTGAGGAACTCAATACCCAGAAAGCTTCGGCAAAACTGCATATTGAACGGTTAAAGCAAAAACAAAGCGAGATGGAGCGCGAAGAGCAGATGTTGTCCGACCTGCTCGAGAAGCAGGATCAATATGAGCGTGGCAAGCATGAGATGCTGGATCGGCTTTCTGAGAGCATGGTGTCGCTCCAGAAACTGGGGGATCATGCGGCTCGTCAGGTGGAAGTATATTTCACCACCCGTGACCGTCTGGCGATCGACCTTGAGGAACTTCAGAAGATTAATGATGCGGCCTGGGCGGATGACTCTTTTCGTGATGAATTAAATAAAGCCGTGGTACAGATTGATGCCATTCGGAGTGATTTTGTGAAGGCGCAGGCCACCATTGAGGCGGTAGGGGGTCCTGTAAAACTTTTTGATGAGCAGGCCCGCAAGGCGAACGCTCTTGAGGACGATGAATTTGCCCCGTCCGCAAAAGGATTTGGACATTGGCTCAAGATTGGGGTGGCGGTTAGTTTGCCACTGATATTGACCATTCTGGTGGCGGTGATCATTCTCGTTGTAAAGGGACGATAGAGTAGTATGCAGCATGTCCGGCGTAAAAATCCGCGGTTGCAAGAGAAACTTGAGTCGCTTCAACGGGAAATTGCCCGTGTGGAGCATGACATCAAGGGGATTTCTCATGCCATTGAAAGTCCCGATCCGGATCGGGCCATACGCCGTCTGCGAAAAATTGTGGGCGAAATTCCGCCCGTCGATGTGGCCGCTTGGCCTGCTGCACAGGAGCCGCCCCGCATGGGAAATGCGGAGAAACCTGTGGCGGTTTCCCCGGTGCAGGGGATGAGCGAGGAGATGGTGATTCCCAGGACGGTTCCTGATCAGCGTTTCCAAACCTACTTTGGCAGTGGCAGTCTTCATTCCGTCCGCCCTCTGCGGCAGGAGCGGCGGGTTCAGCGGAATAAGGCCATTATCATGCTGATTCTGGCCGCATTGATCCTCTACGGGGTCATCAACCTTATTTTCTAAACTTTACGGTTGATCCCGGCAAAGGGATACGAAGATACGGTCTTTCCGGAATAGCGGGGAGGTCACGGTGATTCTTTTGACGGTTTGTCCTGAGTAACTCCTGAATTCCACCTCGAACTGTTTTAAATCTGAGGGGCAGGGCAGACGGGCCACGGCGAGCTTGGCCGGAAGAGTTTCCCAGCGCCTCAGATCCTTATCCTCCAAGGCGAAAAGCAACAACCCGGTTAACAGTCCGAGATTTTCATCGCGTGACCAGGCGGCTAAGGCAAGGGCGCCTTTTACGGCAAAGCGGGAAATCGATTTGGCGGCCTGTCGGGTTGCCATACGTTCGCTACTGGCCGTTTGTAATTGGTAAATACTGGTAAGGGTCCGACTGGTTCCGAGGAGTTTCCCGTCGGCATAAACGGCGGCAGTATAGGGAAGGATGCCGGCATCACCATCAAAATCGAGAAAGCAAACCAGTTCTGTGCTGTTGGAGGGAAGGAGGACGGGTTGGTTGGTGGGCGCGTTAGGGGGGAAGAACCGTCCCGTCGTTGCGTCGATGCCGATTTCGGGAACCAGCTTTGCCACTTGTCGGTATTGCATGGCGGCATTACTGTCATCGCCACACAGTTCCAGGCAAAAGCCGGCCAGATAATGACTGAAGGCATCGTCCGGGAACCCGTCCAATTTTTCCATTTGAAGCGCAATATTACGGGCTTCGACTCCCGCATCCCCCCATAAGCCCATGGCGAGAAAATTTTTGGCAAGATAGACATGTAAGTAGGTTTGTTCGTAGGGATAACCGCGGAAGGCGAGGGTGGAGTCATTGACGACCATGCTGGCCCCTGCCTTAGTGATACTGTTGACTTCTAATTCTTTTTCAATCCGGACCGCGTTAAGCCAGTCAGCGGTACTGTTAGTAAAATCATGGCGGACATGCCGGATCATGCCCCGCTCCATGAGGCTTAACACTTTGTTCTGGTCATTGGGCAGGGTGGCCAGCGTTTGATCGGCGGATTCGAGTTGGCCACTACTGAAGTTCCGGCGTGCGGTGTCAAGGGGAACCGTTGTGGCGCACCCGGTGCCCATTACCAGTAACATGAGGAGCAGACTGTATGCCTTGATAGGCGCCAACTCCAGGATTTTCATCCTTGCCCTTTACTGGGTCCTTTATGACCCCGTGGTGATATGTGCGAGATTACCAACCCAAAATCGGCTTGCTGGCGCCGCGGACACGTTCCTTCTGGGTTGTCCAGGCAATCAGGCCTGTTTGCAGGTCTGTGACTTCAACCGTAAGTTGGAAATAGACCTGCTCCTTCCTCGATAAACTGATTTGCTTGGGCGTTTCTTTTGAAATTTTGATCAGGGAACCGGTGAGCATATAGCGGGCGCCCAGCTGTTTCCCAATGAGTGTTTGGGTTTCAGGGGTACAATTGACGAGTTGGTATCCCTGCTCTTTCATGAGGGCATCACGACGACTTTCATTGATGAAAAAGGCTTTCCCATCATTGATCAGCTTGGTGCGGATCGTGTCGGTGATGGCTTTGGTGTCAATATGCTCATCGGTTCGGTTTTCAATGCCCATGACAACCAGAATGGGTTTCTTTTCAAGAATAGGGGAAGACACGAGTTCGGTATTGACGGCTTCTGCGAGGGAGCGCAGGTCGGCGAAGTCGTAGCCAGTATCCAGAGGTTTTTCGGCCGCCGTATTAACGGCTTCGTTTTGAACAGAAGCATGAAAGACGCTGCAACCGCTCCCGATCGCGAGGGTTGACAACACAACTAACGACAATTTTGCAGTGGTTAAAATTTGCGACATGATTTTCTCCTTCTTGAAAAATTGTTTACATAATAAAACGGGAACCAACAGGTGTCGAGCGGCAATCTACAGTTCCACTTGAATGCCGACCTCAATCACCCTGTTGGGTGGGATCCGGAAAAACTTGGAGGCATCCCAGGCGTTGCGTGACAGGTAAGAAAATAGAATTTTCCGCCAGTTTCGCATATTTTGGCCTTCGACAAGGATCAGGGTCTCACGCCCGAGGAAAAAGGTGACTTTCATCGGATCTAAATCAATTCCCTCAATTTTCAGGTTTTTCAGGAGGGTTGAGAGATCCGGATCTTCACTGAAGCCGTACCGGACCTGGATCTGATAAAAACCTTCTGGAAGAATTTTTATTTTGATTCTTTCATTGGCCGGTACATGCGGGATGTCTTCAGTCTGAATGGTAATGAATACAATTTGATCATGTAGGATTTTGTTGTGCTTATAGTTATGGAGCAGTGTACGCGGGATACCGTTTGGATTTCCGGTCAGGAAAACGGCGACCCCGGGAACCCGGTGAGGTTTTGATACGGCCACGTCGTTAATGAAGAGATCAATTGCGATGGCGGCGTCGGCCATCCTCTGTCCCAAAATTTCACGTCCGCGATACCAGGTTGTCATCATGATGATGAAGCCCGCTGAGATGGCCAGCGGAACCCATCCGCCGTCGCTGATCTTCAGGATGTTGGATCCGAAAAAGGTGAGATCGATCATCAGGAAGGGGACGGAGATGAGGAGGATGATCATTCTTGGCCAGTGCCAGAGGCGGCGCATCACGGCGATCATAAACAACGTGGTAATCAGCATGGTGAGTGACACTGCTACCCCGTAGGCCCCTGCCAAGCTGTCGGAATTTTTAAATCCCAGTACCAGGAGTACCGTTCCGACCAGCATGAGCCCATTTACTAAGGGAAGATAGACCTGCCCAATCTGTCTTTCCGAGGTGTGAATAATGGATAGGCGTGGGCTGTAACCGAGTTGGATGGCCTGGCGGGTCATTGAGAAGGCGCCTGAAATGATGGCTTGGGAAGCGATTATGGTGGCCGCTGTGGCGAGGGCCACCATCGGGTAGATGGCCCAATGGGGAACGTTCCGATAGAAGAGATTCGCGATCAGATTCTGATTCAGGGTGATTTGCCCGTTGATTAGGGTCACGCTTTGGGGATCCGTCAATTGATGGAGCATCCAAGCCCCTTGGCCGCAATAGTTCAACACCAGTGCCGGCATGACCAGCGTGAACCATCCGATTCGGATGGGGCCGACGCCAAAGTGGCCCATGTCGGCATAGAGGGCCTCGCCACCCGTTACTGCCAGGAAAATGGCCCCCATGGTTACAAAAGCCTGCCAGTGGTTATTGATAAAAAATTTAACGGCGTGCCATGGGTTCAGGGCCGCCAGAATATCGGGTGCTTGAAAAATGGAGATGATCCCCAGGACGGCAATGGCGGTAAACCAGACCAGCATCACCGGACCGAAGATGGTGCCCACGGTCTGGGTACCGCGTCGTTGCACCCAGAATAAGGCGATGAGAACGAGCAGCGAGAGGAAGATAATTGTGTGTGGGGAGAAGGCGATGGTTCCCATATTCAAGCCCTCTACGGCGCTTAATACCGAAATGGCCGGGGTAATAAGACCGTCACCATACAGCAGTGAGGCGCCAAAGAGTCCCAGCAAAACGAAGCAGAGCGTTTTTTTGCAGGCTTTCCGGTCTCGGTTAACCAGTGCCATCAGGGCTAGAATGCCGCCTTCTCCGCGGTTGTCCGCCCGGAGAACCAGCGCCAGGTATTTAAGGGAAATCAGTGTGAATAATGACCATAAGATCATAGAAATGATGCCGAGGATGTTGGCCTCGGTGGGGGGGACCCCGCAGCCGGGGGTAAAGCTGACACGGGTGGAATAAAGCGGGCTCGTGCCGATATCCCCATAGACGACGCCCAGTGCTGCGATGGAAAGTCCCAATAGTGCGCGCTTAAGATGATGACCCATGTACGGGGCTGTGGTTTCAGGGACGGTGGACTCGGGGATGTCTGCTGATTTCATAATTCTACCTGAGTGCCGATCTCGATGACGCGATTGGGTGGAATGTTGAAGAAGCGGGTGGCATCACACGCATTTTTCGAAAGAAAAACGAATAGCATTTTACGCCAGAATAACATGCTTTGTTGGGGGACGAGGATAATGGTTTCGCGTCCCAGAAAAAACGTTACCTTGGATGGCGTTAAGTCGAGTCCTTCGATTTTGAGTGAAGAGAGAAGCCGCGATAAATCCGGTGTCTCCATAAAACCATATTGGGCCGTGATGCGCGTAAACCCCGCTTCCAAGCGTTCAACGGATACCCGTTCATGATCTGGGATGCGCGGGAGATCCTGATTGACGATGGTGAGAAGCACAATGTTCTGATGCAATATTTTGTTGTGCTTGAAGTTGTGGAGCAGGGTGCGAGGGGCAATGTTGAGGCTGCCGGTAAGAAATGCGGCCGTGCCCGGAACACGCAGGGGCTTGGTCTGGATGACATCTGCAATAAAGAGGGGAAGGGGCAGACTGTCTTTGCTGAGTTTCTTACCCATAATGGAGCGGCCGCGATTCCAGGTAATCATGACGACGAACATCATAATGGCGACACTCAATCCCACCCAGCCTCCCGCTTTCAACTTCAAGATGTTGGACGCGAAGAAAGTGATGTCGAATAGGAAGAGGGGAATCATGACGGCGGCGACAAGAAACGGATTCCACCGCCACTTGCGGAGAATAAAAATAGTCATCATGACGGATGTCAGCAACATGGTCATAGAGACGGCAAGTCCATAAGCTCCTGCCAGCGCGTCTGAATTTCTGAACCCCAGAACGAGTGATACGGTTCCTACCAGAAGCATGCCGGTAACCGCTGGGAGATAAACTTGGCCGATGGTTTTCTCGGAGGTGTGGATGATGGTCATGCGGGGGCAGTAGCTAAGTTGAATGGCCTGTTGTGTGAGGGAGTACGCGCCGGAAATGACGGCTTGTGAGGCAATAATGGTGGCTAAGGTGGCCAGGCATACGAGAGGATACAGTGCCCAGGTGGGGGCCAGATGGTAGAGCAGGTTGGACGTATCGGTCTGCCCCACTCCCTGATGCAATAGCAACGCCCCCTGCCCGAAATAGTTTATCAGAAGGCAGGGTAAGACGAGGGTGAACCAACCGATGCGCATGGGGAGCCGCCCGAAGTGGCCCATGTCGGCATAGAGGGCCTCACCCCCCGTTACTGCTAGAAAAACGGTTCCCATCGTCACAAAGGCCTGCCAGCGATGATCCATGAAAAATTGGATGGCGTAGGATGGGTTAATGGCTACTAATACTTTGGGCACATCTAGGATATGTGGCAAACCGAGTACTGCCAGCGTGATGAACCATACCACCATGATGGGGCCGAAGACGGTACCAACCTTCTGGGTACCATGTTTTTGAACCCAGAAAAGCCCGACAAGAATGACGAGCGCGCTGGGTACGACATAAGTGCCGAGGTGAGATGATGCCATATTAAGGCCTTCCACGGCGCTTAATACCGAGATGGCCGGGGTGATCAGTCCATCCCCATACAACAGTGCCGCGCCGAAAAGGCCAAGGCCAACAATCAAGGCGCTGCGGCGCGTGGTCGCAATTCGGTGGGAGGAATCCGATGTTCCTCCGCGGACGAGTGCCATCAGGGCCAGAATGCCGCCCTCACCCCGGTTATCTGCACGTAGGACAAGGGAAAGATATTTGATCGAGATCAGTCCGGCCAGGGACCAGAAAATCAGTGAAAGTACACCGAGAATGGCCGCTTCGGTGGGTGGGGTCGCGACATTGAAACAAAGCCGGAAGGCGTAGAGCGGACTGGTCCCGATGTCACCATAGACAACGCCTATTGCCGCTAAAGCGAGAGGGAAAAGCGGTTTCTTGATAGTCATTTCCGCCAACTTTGCTTCTCCTGAGGGGTAAGGGGGGCGGGGGCCTTCGGATCTTTGACGGATACTTCCGCATGGCGGGGGTATTTGTAGAAAGGTTTGAACCCTGCTGTCGCCAAGCGTTGGGACAGATTTTCAATGACATCGAGGGGGGTGTCGGCGGGAACCTCAATTACGAGAGGGGTATCCGTGGGGATTTTGTTTTTTTTCAATGCTTTGATCAGGTCTGCCGAGGCGACTTCGTGTTCGTTGATTATGAAAGTGGAGGGGGACTTCATGGTAATAACGGAAGGAGAAGCCCTCCCCATCGGGGCGGCAAAGAGGGTTCCGGTGATCCCGAAAAAGGGCATCAGTAGAACAAGGAAAATATAGTTGATTGACCGTTTGTTTCTCATAGATGAGCATGAATAATAGGGGAATAATTCAAAAAACTCCAGATGAGATTTATGAGAACGGCCATACGCCCTTGTTCCCAATGCCATCATGATGGCATTGGGAACAAGGGCGTGTCAATCGCTGTTGCATGAACAAGCATGTAATTACGTTTGGGGGGTTGAAAAAGCTTGCGCCGGACGGTGTGGTGTTTATGATTCGGCCCATGAAAACACTCAAAGTTGTATTAATTGTCGGATTATTGGTGGGGATGCTCACAGGTGTTGCGATGGCGTCCACGGCGCAGGTGGTGGATCTGGGGGCGCGTTATCATCAGAAACACTCGGAATTTATCAGCCTACCTTATGCCGATGGCGATTGGACTTATGATGTGGGGTATGAGATTCATGAGGAAAATGCCCTATTGCAACTGGTTTGCGGCTATACTCCGGAGTTTGCCGACCACAAGGACTTGGATTACGGCATTACACCTGAAGCCAACTTGTTGATGAAGGATGGGATTTTCCAGGGAGGGCTTGGTATTCTCTCAACTTATACTGAGGGTGATGGCAAATGGATGGACATGTATTGGCAATGGGTGTTGGGCTTGAACATCCCCTTGGGCGCGAATTTTAGTTTGCAGGCTAATGCCTATTATGTCTTTGAGGAATGGGGCGCCCTGCATAAATTTGATTGGGGAGACATTGAGTTCGGCGGTTACCTGGGTTACAAGTTCTAGGTTGCTTTGAGCCCGAAAAGCCCCTTACCTTCTTGCCCTATGGCTATATCCCACTATCAACCGGATCGTGTACTCCGGGAACTCGGCTCGGTTCTTTCCCAGTTGGAGGCGGATGAGGTGTATGATGTTTTTCAGGCGATATTGACGCCCCGTGAACGGGAGAAAATCGCCTTACGCTGGAAGCTGGTTTGCTTGTTGGAGAAGGGGGTTACGCAACGGGCCATCGCCTCCCGTCTGGGAATCAGTCTCTGCAAAATTACGCGGGGCTCCCATGAGTTGAAGTTTGGTCCGGCCTCCTTTCGTAAGGCGGTCCGGCGGGCAATGGAAAAGAAAGAGAAGACGTAATATGTTCAAGCCGGTTTCGCGAAAAGTGGATTTTCCAGGGCAGGAAGTGGAGGTTCTGGAATTTTGGGATCGTCAGCATATTTTTGAGAAATCCCTTGAGCAACGCAAAGATGCTCCTGAATATGTTTTCTATGACGGGCCTCCCTTCGCCACCGGGCTGCCGCATTTCGGCCATTTGCTGGCGGGCACCATCAAGGATATTGTCCCCCGTTACCAGACCATGCGTGGCCATTTGGTGAATCGGCGGTTTGGTTGGGATTGCCATGGCCTGCCCGTCGAATACGAAGTCGAGCAGGATTTGAAGCTCAGTGGCAAGCGCGATATTGAGACCCTGGGCGTTGACGTTTTCAATGAACGGTGCCGCAGCATTGTTCTGCGTTATACTCGTGAATGGCGTCAAGTGGTGACCCGTATGGGCCGTTGGGTCGATTTTGATCACGATTACAAAACCATGGATCCGGCCTTTATGGAATCCATCTGGTGGGTCTTCAAGTCCCTTTGGGAAAAAGAGCTTGTGTATGAAGGTCACCGCATTGTGCCGTATTGTCCCCGTTGCACCACGCCGCTTTCCAATTTTGAAACCAATCAGGGCTATGCCGATGTGCAGGATCCGGCTGTGACGATCCGGTTTAGGGTCGAGGGGCTGGAGCGCCACTATGTGTTGGCTTGGACGACCACCCCTTGGACTTTACCCTCCAACATGGCGCTGGCCGTGGGCAAGGATATCCCTTACGTCAAAATCAAGGATGGAGAGGATTTCTACTATCTGGCCAAAGACCGAGTCTCTGCCTATTATAAAAAAGGCGCCGCCTTTGAAGTAGTGGAAGAAATCACGGGCGCGGCGTTGTTGGGGCTGCGCTATGAGCCGCTTTTCCCCTATTATGCTGGCTACAAAGCCCAGGGGGCTTTCCGGGTTATTGCGGGTGACTTTGTGTCGACCGAAGATGGAACCGGGGTGGTCCATATTGCTCCGGGCTTTGGCGAGGACGATAGCCGGGTGGGAAAAATTGAGAAACTGCCGGCTCCCTGTCCTGTGGATGCAGAAGGGCGATTTACCGAAGAGATTGCTGACTACGTCGGGCGGGCCGTCAAGGAGGCTGATCATGATATTATCAAGCGTTTGAAGCAGGAAGGGATCCTGATTCATCATGCCGTGATCAATCACAGCTATCCGCATTGCTGGCGCTGTGATACGCCGCTGATCTATCGCGCGATTTCGGCCTGGTATGTCCGGGTCGAACCGATGCGTGACCAGATCCTCAAGGCCAATAGCCAGACCCATTGGGTTCCGGAACATTTGCGTGATGGCCGTTTCGGCAAATGGCTGGAACAGGCGCGGGATTGGAATATCTCCCGTAACCGTTATTGGGGGACCCCGCTTCCCGTCTGGCGTAGCGATGATGGCAAGGAAGTGATTTGTGTTGGGTCTGCCGCTGAATTGGAATCACTCTCCGGCCAAAAGGTGACCGATCTTCATAAGCATTTCATGGATAAAATTGAGATTCCCTCTCGTGAGGGGCGTGGCATGCTCAAGCGGATTCCGGAAGTGCTGGATTGCTGGTTTGAAAGTGGAGCCATGCCTTATGCGCAGGCCCATTATCCGTTTGAAAATCGCGAGCAGTTCGAGAGTCATTTCCCCGCCGATTTCATTGCCGAGGGATTGGATCAGACGCGCGGCTGGTTTTATACCCTGACGGTGCTCTCGACGGCCCTTTTTAACAAGCCGGCTTTTCGGAACGTCATTGTGAATGGTCTGGTGCTGGCTGAGGATGGGCGTAAAATGAGTAAACGCCTGAAGAATTATCCTGATCCAAGCTACATTATCAACACCTATGGCGCTGATGCCATGCGGCTTTATTTGATCAACTCGCCCGTTGTCCGGGCGGAAGATTTGCGTTTTTCAGAGGATGGGGTGCAGGATCTGATGCGCAATTTGCTCATTCCCTTGTGGAATGCCTATGGTTTCTTTGTCACCTATGCCAATGTAGATGGGTGGGCGCCAGAAGGCCGTCAGCAGAAGGCCGTCAGCAGAAATCAAGAGGAAAACCTGCTGGATCGCTGGATTCGCAGTTCGCTGGAATCCCTGTCGGCGAATGTCACGAAGGCGATGGATCATTACGACCTCCAGGGGGCGGTCCGTCCGTTTGTCCGTTTCGTCGAGGATTTGACCAACTGGTATATCCGGCGTAGCCGTCGTCGTTTCTGGAAGTCGCAAGATGATGTCGATAAGGCGCAGGCTTATGAGACGCTTTATTATGTGCTCCTGAATACATCCAAGATTGCGGCCCCGTTCATTCCGTTTATCAGTGATGCCATCTACCGTAATTTGAGGACGGCGGAGATGCCTGAATCCGTTCATCTCTGCGATTTTCCGGAAGGGGATGTGAGTCGGCGTGACCCCGCATTGGAGCGGCAGATGGCGGCGGTAATGACCGTTGTCGCCTTGGGACGTACCCTGCGCTCTGCGCATGACTTGAAGGTGCGACAGCCCTTGAAGAAATTACATGTCGCCTGTCGCAATGCCGAATTGCTCAAGTGCATGAGTGATTTGAAAGACATTATTCTGGAAGAGTTGAATGTCAAAGAGGCGGAATTCCGGTTGAGTGAATCCGATTTTGCGACCGTGAAGACCAAGGCTAACTTTGCACGGCTCGGGCCGAAATTGGGTCCCCTGATGAGGAAGGCCGCCGGATTTGTCGCCGGGCTTAAGAGTGGGCAGATTGAAACCCTTTCGCGAGGTGAGCCGTTGGCGGTTGTGTTGGAGGGGCAGACGGTTGAATTGACGCTGGATGATGTGATCATTGAGCATCTGCCGCGTGAGGGTAGCGTGGTGGCGGCGGAAGGTGGCATTGTGGTGGCATTGGATACCGCCTTGACGCCGGAGCTGGTGGCGGAAGGATTGGCCCGTGAGTTTGTCAGCAAACTTCAAAATATGCGCAAAACGGCTGATCTGGAAGTGACGCAGCGGATAAGCGTGCAATTCGCCGGGCCGGAAGAAGTCAAGAAGGCCGTTTTGTCTCATCTTGAATATATCACGACGGAAACCTTGAGCGTTTCATGTGAAGCGGTGGAGGGGCATCTCGTTGAAGCCACCGATTGGGAGCTGAACGGGCATCCCTGTGCCATCAGATTTGCAGCCGTCGTCCAGAAGCAGTAGGGAGTTCTGAATGTCGGCGTTATAGAGTATATAAGGATACAAAGAGTGAAGGGGTAAGTAGATATGTTGACGTTGCTATTATCGCTTTTAGGAATGGTCAGTGTATGGAGTGGTCTCCATTATGGGCTCCGCTGGGGGAATTGGAGCATTGTATTGGCGGTTTTTTTGGGGTTGGGGATGCAAATCCTGTCCACGCTCTGGATTCGTCGGCAGATTACTGCGCTTATGACGGCGATTCAGACACGTATTACCGAGCGGACCAATGCCTTGCGTCGGAAATATGAGCAAATGGCCAGTCGCGGTGGCAATATCCGGTTTCTCATGGATCAGGCGCGCAAGGATCAGGATGCCATGTTGGCGGAAGCGCTCGAATCCAGCAAAAAGATGGATCCCTACAGCAAGTGGAGCATTTTGTTGGACCGTCAGATCAATGCCATTCGCGTGCAGTTCCTTTTCCAACTGAAAAGGTTCGAAGAGGTTGACCGTCTTCTACCAAAAACCCTGCTGGGCGATCCTGTTTTGTGCTGTATGAAAATGTGCCGTGAGTATCAGCAGGGTGAGACAGAAGCGCTTGAGAAAACCTATAACAAGTACCGGAAGAAATTCAAACGTGATGCCGCACTAATCTATGCCACGTATTCCTGGATGCTGCTTCGTCGAAAACAGGTCGAGAAGGCGCTTCAAGTTCTGGTGGATGGTAAAAAGGCTACTGAGAATGAAACCCTTGAGAAAAATTGGGAAGCCGTGGCCAATGGCAAGGCCGGCCAATTCTCCAATGCGGATTTAGGTGAGGCTTGGTATGCCCTGTTGCTGGAAGAACCGAAACAGCCGAAACAGCCTGGTCCCCGTCAGATGCGCCCCGGCGCCAAGTGGCGGAGATGACGAGGACTGAAGACATGTGTAAGCCTCCTTTCAGTAACGTTCTGCAACCTTTCGTGGATCGCCATTCACTTGCTGGTGCGGTGATCTTAGTGGCGGATCGCAACAAAATTGACTGCTTGGAGGCTGTCGGTTTCGCCGACATTGCGGCAGGTATACCCATGCGGACTAACTCCCTGTTCTGGGTCGCATCCCAGACCAAGGCGATTACCGCTGCAGCGCTGATGATGCTTGTGGACGAGGGCAAGGTGCGGTTGGATGAACCGGTGGCGAAATACCTACCCGAATTCATGGATCAATGGTTGGCAGTCGAACAGGATGCGGCCCACGTGTTACTGCGGAAACCGCATCAGCTTCCCACCGTGCGTCAGGTTCTTAGCAACACCAGCGGTATCCCGTTCAAGTCTCCCCTCGAGGAACCCAAACTCGACCGACTCCCGCTGGAATCTGCTGTGCGTAGCTATGCCATGACGCCCCTCCAGTTTGAGCCGGGCAGCAGGTACATGTACTCCAATGCCGGCTTCAACACGGTGGGACGCATCATCGAGGTCATCAGTGGCCAGTCGTATGCCGAGTTCATGGATCAGCGCCTTTTCAGACCACTCGGTATGAGGGACACCACGTTCTGGCCTTCGGCGAAACAACTTGTACGTCTGGCCAAGTCCTACAAGCCAAATTCGGCAGGAACCGGACTCGAAGAATTGGAAATCAGTCAACTTTCCTACCTTCCGCTGACCAGTCGCGTACGGCACCCCATACCCGCAGGGGGGCTGTTCTCCACGGCGTCGGATATCGGGTGTTTCTGCCGGATGATTCTTAATTACGGTTGTTTTGAGGGGGAGCGATATCTTTCGGAGGCGGCTGTCCGAGAAATATCGTCCCGGCAAACTGGGGCGGAGATTCCGGAAAGTTATGGATTGGGTTGGAATACGGGTGATGGTTGGGTCAGTCATGGTGGCGCCTATGCTTCCGATATGACCGTTGACTGGCGTTGTGGCCTGATCCACTCATATATGGTGCAGCACGCCGGTTTTCCGAATGATGGAGCCAGTGCTTATAGTGCTTTCCTTGACGCCGCAAATGCCACCTTCTCGTATAATGAATAGAACCCCTTGAATCATAGGACGGAGAAAACATATAAATACTGCAGGATATACGATACGGGAAGGTGAATTTACTGGTTCGGAAATCAAGCCGGGAACGGGCCACAGTTACAAACTTTACATTCCATCGAAAGCAGATTCTGTACAGCCTGTGGCGCTGTATGTCCAGCAGGATGGAATGCTTGATTTCGTGCCGGAGATTTTTGAAAAACTGAGCGCGGATGGAACCATGCCCGTCTGTGTTGCGCTGGGTGTCGTTTCCGGCTCGTTTCCTGCGACGCGTGAAGGCGGTTTTGCGAGATCGACCCGGTCTCCGGAATATGACGGACTGGGACCTGACTATGCGAATTTCCTCATCGACGAACTGATCCCGTTTATCAAGAAAGAATACGGACTGAATCTTTCGGACAATCCTGATATGCACATAATCGCGGGTTGCTCATCGGGCGGAATCTCATCTTGGAATGCCGCCTGGGAACGGAACGACTTTTTCCGTCGTGTCTATATGAACAGTCCGACTTTTTCCTCATTCCGCGGCGGCGATTCCCTGACGGTGCTGATGCGGAAGTATGAAACGAAGCCGATTCGCGCTTATATGACCGTTGGGACGGACGATATGCGGAATTCTGCGGGCGATTGGTATCTGGAAGCGATGTCCGCCAGTGAAGCGATGAAGTATGCTCACTACGATTTTGCATTTGAAGTTTTTCAGAACGGGCCACACGGTGCTGGATTTGGGGACCCCCAAGTCTTTGAAAAAGCCATGCGCTTCATTTGGAAAGACTGGCAGACGGAAACCATCAAGCCACTGGGGCTTGCTCCACGTGCTGCCGACATCGTCACGCTGTCTGAACCGTGGATCGAAACAATGGAGCCGATGCCGCCAGTATGTGTGCCGACCATTCCTGGAGGGACTTACAGTTTCGAACAGGGGGGGCGCATCTGGCTTAACTGCGCTGACGGGTCAAGAATGATCGCGGTGGAAACGAATCGTGAAATCACGTCCATCGCCATCTCCTGTGACCGCTGGAGACTGTATATTGCAGACCGGAACCGCCGGTATGTCTATGCGATGGCGATCCGGAAGGACGGGACACTGACCGACTGCTATGCCCATGCGCATCTTCATCTGGCCGACGATTGTATGACGCTGGGGGCCTCGGCGGTCTGTGTCGATATGCAGGGACGCCTTTATGCGGCTACGCAACTGGGGATCCAGACGACGTCGCATACTGGTCATAACAATCTGATCCTGCCACTGCCGGGGAACCTGCCGGTGACGGGCTTGACGTTTGGCGGCGACGGTCATGCGGTTCTGTATGCGGCGTCAAACGGGAAAATTTTCAAGCGTAAAGTTCTGACGCACGGACTGACGGAAACGACACCGGTCACGGAACCGACGTCACCGCCATTCTGACCCCTCTGACGCTCATCGTTTCCATCCGCTTTGATTACCACTCATTTTACGGTAAAGCTTAGGGTTTGCACAGAGGCAGAGCTTGGCCCCACCATTACCTTGAAATCGCCTGGTTCCAGCACCTTATGGAGTTGGGCATTGTAGTACATCAGTTTGTCGGGGGTGATGCGGAAGATGACGTTCTTTTTTTCGCCGGGTTGAAGGGCAATTCGTGCAAAATCACGGAGTTCCATCACAGGGCGGACCGAGGAACTGACCACATCGTGGAGGTAAAGTTGTACAATTTCTTCCCCGGCGTATTTCCCCGTATTGGTTACTTCGATCGATACATCCACCGATTCTTGAGGGGGGATGACGGTTTTGTCCAACCGAGGTTTTCCGTAGGTGTAGGACGTGTAGGATAATCCGAATCCAAAGGGGTAAACAGGGGCATTCCCTTCGAGGACATAGCTGCGGTGACGACTGGGTTTGCGGCTGTAGTAGGCGGGAAGTTCACCCACCGACTTGGGAAAAGTAATGGAGAGTTTTCCCGATGGGTTGTTTTTTCCAAACAAAGTATTGGCAATGGCCGCTCCGGTTTCCTGACCCAAGTAAAAAGCCTGAATGAGAGCAGGAACATTTTCAACTATCAGGGGAAATACCAGTGGACGGCCGCCGAACATGACGGCAACAATGGGTTTCCCGGTCTTCAGGATTTCTTGTATCAGTTCGTTTTGCAGTCCGGGGAGGGTAAGGTTGGTGCGATCGCCCCAGTGGTCGTCGGTCCAGGCTTCGCGGCAGAAGGATTCGTGTTCCCCCAGAGCCAGCACCACCACATCGCTCTCAAGGGCGGTGGCTACGGCCTCTTTGATCAGTATCCGGTCATCGGCTTCGGAATTAGGGATGGGGCCTCCGTCTTTCCAGAAAGACCCGTTTTCGAGAGAGATCTTGCACCCTTCCGCATATGATACCTGGAAGTGTCCTCGGGCAAAGTCGGTAATGCCCTGCAGGACATCAATGCCCATGCGGGGTTCAGCGGTGTATCCGCCCAAATGTATTCCCTTGGCCAGAGGGCCGATAACGGCCATCTTCTTAATCTGCTGATGATCTAGTGGCAGCAGATGGTTTTGATTTTTTAAAAGTACCAGCGATTTCTGAGCTGCCTCGAGGGCCAGGGCCTTGTGTTCCGTATTGTTGATTACTTTGCGTACGGTGCTCACATCGGCGTAAGGCCGGTCAAACAGTCCCAGGACAGCCTTGAAGTTCAGCACTTGCCGGAGCGCGTTGTCCAGTTCTTCTTCCTTAATCGTACCGGCACGAACCTGGGCCGGAAGGGTTTCGTAGGTTCCCGTCTGCCCCTGCAGGTCGATGGGGATATTATTCCGGAGTGCCAATACAGCCGCCTCCTGAGGGGTGGACACAATGGCATGAAGGCTTGCCATATGATCGATGGCGTTCTGATCGGAAGTAATAATTCCCTTGAAATGCAGGATTTTGCGAAGCACATCGTCCAGAAGCCAGGGATTGCCGTGGTTGGGAAGTCCGTTCATTTCGTTGTAGGAGGGCATGAGACTCATGGGCTGGGTATTTTTGATGACCTGTTCAAAGGGATAGAGGTGCTCGTTCATCAGGTCATAACAGGAAATGTTTATCGGTGCCGTGTTTCTCCCGCCTTCAGGTTGTCCATGTCCAACAAAATGTTTGACGGTGGCCGCTACGTGCTGGGCGTCAGGTATTGAGCGGCGTCCCTGAAACCCGTTAACGGCAGCTGTTCCCATGGCGGCTACCAGATAGGCATCTTCGGAGAACATTTCTTCGGTACGGCCAAAGCGTGGTTCTCTGCACAAGTCCAGTACGGGCGAAAATAACTGGCGTACACCGCAGGTGCTGGCTTCCAGTGCGGTGGTCGAAAAAATACGCTCTGCCATCAGGGTATCCCAGGAGCAACCGAGAGCAATGGCCTGCGGGAAGGATGTCGCTCCTTTGGACATAAATCCATGGAGTCCTTCGCCAATAAACAGAATGGGGATGCCGGCCCAGTTTTCGAGGCTAAATTTTTGCAGTTGATTGCCTACCTTGACATAGGTTTCGGGCTCCATATTGTTGTCCAGATTCAGCCCGCCAATGCCGTTGGGAAAGGCCATTTTCAGTTTTTCTGCCAAAAGATTCCCTTCGGAGTCCATGTAAGGCTTCACATCCGGGCACCCACGGATTTGCAGTTGCATGGCCTTTTGTTCCAGCGTCATGCTTTTAATCAGGCTCTCTATTTTTTCGTTAGGGGTAGATGTTTTCATATCAGTCGCGGACTTTATCGTTGATTTAGGTTCCTTGTCATCTGGATTCTTACATCGGTTCCAAATTCATAGGTGGTGGAGGCTGAATAATGACCAAGGCCTATGCTTTGGGAAGGGTTGGTTGTCAGGCCGGGATTTGATATCATTGCCGCCGAAAATTCGGAAGGGTAAAGAGACGGAGATTCGTATGGGAAATGTCGGATGATGAATTCTGTTGTAACTCCAGCAAAGGTTAAATTCGCGAAAAGATCTTTTTCGCCGGCGATTTTCGCTGTGATGATGGCAGGGGGGTGTACGTTTCTGAATGTGTATTGCACCCAGCCGCTACTTCCCCTTTTTCAACGCCTTTTCCATGCTTCTGAACTCGAAGTCAGTCTGACGGTGGGCGCTGGCATCCTGTCGGTTGCACTCATGGCGCCCATTGTTGGCATGGTGGCTGAAACGTTGGGCCGCAAGAAGGTCATTGTCCCCGCACTATTTGGAATGGCGGTTTCTTCCCTGCTGACCGCCACTGCACAAGACCTCCACGCCGTCATTTTCTGGCGTTTCGTCCAGGGACTGTTCGTGCCTGGCGTGATTGCGGTGATCATTGCCTATATTAATGAGGAATTTCCGGATTGCGCCGGATCGATCATGTCCGCCTATGTGGCGGGAGCGGTGTTTGGTGGGTTTCTGGGCCGATTCCTGACGGGTTTGGTGGCCACGCACTGGAGCTGGCGTGCGGCGTTTGTAATCCTGAGTATCTTGAATTTTTTAGGTGCGCTGGCGGTACGTCATTGGCTTCCGATGGCGAGGAATTTTGTCCCCGCCAAACACATCTTGAAATCGTTTGGTGACACTTTGGGACATTTGCAGAATTATCGTTTGCTGGCTGTTTGCGGTATGGGTTTTACGGTGCTTTTCTCACTGGTGGGCGTGTTTACCTATGCCACGTTTTATTTGGCAAAGCCCCCGTTTGACCTCAGCCCCGTCGCCTTGGGCAGCGTTTTCTTTGTCTATCTGCTGGGCTGTGTGGTAACGCCGATGGCTGGGCGATTTCTTGATCGACATGGCTTTCGGCGTACCGTGCTACTGTCCGTGGGCATGAGCATCAGCGGCCTTTTGTTAACGCTGATCCCGCGATTGCCGGTTGTGATAGCAGGGCTCGCGTTTTTTTCCTCCGGTATTTTCATTTCGCAATCGGCGGCGACGGTGCTGACGGGCCGGGTGGCTGCGCGTGCGCGCTCTGCCGCCGCCGGCCTCTACGTGACTTTCTATTACACCGGCGGGAGTTTAGGTTCTGTGGCAACGGCGTGGTTTTGGCTGAACGGAGGATGGGGTGCCTGCGTCGGTTTGATGGCGGCGGTCAGTCTAGCCTCTCTCGGTTTCAGTGTGTTGGGTGGCCGAGCAATGGCGGGTGGTCGTCCTACCAGCCCGGTGGTGGATACCGCCATCTAGCTTTCTCCCCATAGCCCTGCCTACTTCCTGACCGTAACCTCAATCTCGGTGGCATTCCCTGCAAACCATTTTTGTACATAGAGTGTACCAATGATGGGCGGTTGTCCCGCTTCCGGATATTCGTGGTATCGCACCGTGTATTTGGTTTCTTTTTCAATTTTGAACTTCACCGTTTTTTCAGTCTTTTCCATGTCTTCCTGCTTTCTCTATTCCGTTCATCCCTTCACGACAATCTTCATGTCCTTGTTCCAACCCCCTGCCTCAGCCACGATCCCACGGTGGCCGGCATCATACTCAAAGATGAATGTGACCTGTCCTTTCATCCTACCCTCTGCCTGGAGGCGGTAATTCAGGATGATGCCACCAAAAAATGACGGTAATTTTGATTTCTCATGGAGGAGGAGGGATCCCTCAAGGAGCTGTTTTGCCATGGATTCAGGGATATTCCAATGGCCCGTTTCCCATATCTTATCAGCTATCATGGTCAGGCGGTTCTTATGGTCTTTTTCAATCAGATGGATGCGTTTTGATTTGGGGATCATTGTGGTCGAATTACTTTCATGCATGGTTGGAGGGACGCCGAGCGGAGGATGGTGCACCCGGAGGGATTTGAACCCCCACACCTTGCGGCATAAGAACCTGAATCTTACGTGTCTGCCAATTTCACCACGGGTGCTCGAAAAAGGAGCGCTATCGATATCAATTCCCGTGCTTCTCTGTCAACCTTTAATACGCATTCTTCTGCGCCGAGAATGTCCGGAACAGGATTTTGAAATCCAGGGCAAGCGACCAATTCTCAAGATAATAGAGATCGTACTTGATGCGCTCGGCAATGCTGGTATTACCGCGTAGGCCATTGACCTGCGCCCAACCGGTCATCCCCGGCTTGGAGGCGTGTCGCCAGATGTAGCGATCAATATCATCCCTGAACTTCTCAACAAAATGAGGTCGTTCAGGGCGGGGACCAATCAAGCTCATATCGCCGCGCAGGACATTCCACAGTTGGGGAAGTTCATCCATGTTCGTACGGCGCAGGAAGCCCCCGAAGATCGTGCGGCGCGGATCATTTTCCACGGCCCAGACCGGCCCGGTTCCTTTTTCGGCGTCACTCCTCATGGTCCTGAATTTATAGATGGTGAATTCCTTGCCATTCTCGCCGCACCGTTTCTGGCGGTAGAAAACCGGGCCCGGTGAGGACCGCTTGATGAGCAGGGCGATAATCCCGAATAATGGCGCCAGGAAAATCAGTCCGAGAAATGAGCCTAGAATGTCTTCGCAACGCTTGATCCTCTGGTTCCAGAAGGTGTCCAGCGGCCAACGGCTTACGCCCAGCAAAGGAATATCATCCACGGTCTGCATATCCATGCTGCCGGTCATAATCCGGAAAATATCGGGGACCATATTGAATGTGATCATGTTGCGCTCAGCCGCCAGAATGATTTCCAGAATGCGCTGATGCTCGAGAGTACTGTCGGAAAGAATAATCTGGTCGGCCGGATGGGTGTCGAGAATGTCATCCAACTGATCAAGATGTCCTCGAATTAGCGGGGCGGAGATTTCAGGGACCGTGGGTGTGGAACCCGTTTCAATAAAACCGGTTACGATTGAGCGGAGGCGGGGATCTGCTTCAAGGCCGCGTTTGAGATGGGCTGCCACCGCATCGGTCCCGACGATCAGGATACGCTTATGGTTTGTCCCGTGGCGGGCGAGATAAAGTTCTAACCGGAAGAGCATCCACCGCTCGACAATGACGAGCAGGAGAATAAAGATGGCGGCAAGGGAAATGGTCAAACGCGAGAAGGGGGGGAAATCATCGGGGCGAATCGCAAAGGCAAGGGCTGTGGTGATCAAAATCCCCAAACCGGTGGCCCGGATGAGCCGGGGGATCCGGCCGGGAAACCGGCCCTGCTGGGGGCGGACATAAAGGCCCAGGGAGCGGAAAATGAAAAGGAAAATAATGGTGGCGATGGCGGCACCCCAGCCATACATAAAATAAAGCCGAGGCGGCATGCTGTCGACGCCGATCAGCCCGCTGTTAAACCGCAGCCAGGTGGCTGCCAGAAATCCGCCCAAAATTGCCAGGGCATCAACTAAAACGGCTAGCCCGCTGGCTAGCGCATCCATGGTATCACGCGCTTTCAGAGCCTAAACACCTTTCTCGACATCGACGCGCAGATTCCACGTGACGGTAAGCCAATCCATAAATTCGGCCTGTTCATGGGGGATGGTGTTGGCGAGGTTCTCGCTGAGGACGGTACCCAAAATCAATTCGCGGGAATCAGGGTTGGTGATCGTCTTGAGGAACGTTTTCAACGCCGTCCGTTCCGCAAAGCGGCTTTCGGCTTCCTCCGCCAATTCATGAAAGAGGTCTTCGCCAAGCGCATCCACGATGGCCTCGACCTGGGCGACCTCCATATCGGTAATGTCACGATCGCTAATGACCGCCACTTCCGTCAACGCTACCAATGCCAATTTTTCATCACGCGACAGTTCATTTATTGTCATAAGCTCTCCCTGTTGTTGAAACCATTTGTACCCTACCATCTTTTCAAACGGCCTGCATCATCGGATTTAATCGATTATTCCATGATCCGTACTTCGGTTTCAAGGCGGAGTCCCTGTTGACGCCGGACTTCTTCGCGTGTGATTTCCAGGACGGCGAGAACATCCGAGGCCGTGGCGCCGGATTGTGTCACAATGACATTGGCATGGTGCGTCGAAATGCTGGCGCCCCCTACGGTGAAACCTTTGAGCCCGGCCTGTTCAATTAACTTCCCGGCAAAATGGCCAGAGGGGTTTTTGAAAATGGAACCGGCGGAGCGTAGCCCTTTCATCCAGGCACGTTGTGCTGCCAATTCCGCATGTTTTTGGCGAATCGTGGTGGAATTTCCCGGTTGGAGCCGGAAACCGGCCTCCATGATGATCTGGTCATGCAATGTGGGACAGGTGCGGTAGCCAAAATTGAGATTCTGGCGTGTCAAGGTACATCTCTGCCCATTACGATCCAGAATACGGACCCAGGCAATCACGTCGGCCATGGAGTTTCCCCAAGCTCCGGCGTTGCCCCAAATGGCACCGCCCACAGTGCCGGGAATACCTTCCAGAAATTCAAGGCCGGCTTTCGCGTGTTCTTCCGCCCAATGGGCCAACTTTGCCAGAGGGGTTCCGGCACCGGCCACCACAAGATCCTTCTGCTCCTCAATCCGGTGGAAAGGTTCCCCGGTGAGTCGGGCGACAACGCCACGGACACCGAGGTCGCTCACCAATACATTGCTGCCACCGCCCAGGATTTGCAAGGGGATGGCCTCCTGTCGGCACCAATAGGCCGTTTTTTCTAGATCTGACTCCGTTCCCATCTCAAGCCAAAGGTCTGCCCGCCCCCCAACTCCGAGGGTGGTGCGCCCGGCCAGGGGTTCGTTCCCTTTGACTAGGGTGGCCGTCAGGTCGATCTGGCGAATGGCCCGTCCCATCAGACTATGCAGTTCATCAACACGACACTGCTTCAGGTCATCCTGCGCCCAGCGGGCAATGCGATCGACATCGCCTGCTCCGATGATGAGAAACAGATCACCCATTCTCAACTGATTGCGACTGTAGTCCCAAGCGTCTCGCAAAGAGGGGGCAACCACGGTGCGAAGGGTGGAATGTTTCCTGCAATGAGCATAAAGATCCCAGATAGAGCCACCGGGTAAGGGGGCTTCCGAGGCGGCATAAACAGGACAGAGTACCACCTCGTCGAGGCCTTGGAAGGCGAGGGGATAGTCTGGCCCCAGCGCCAACGTCCGGGTATAGCGATGAGGTTGGAAGACGCCGAAGGTACGGGGCCGTCCCAACCGGTGAGCGGCGTTGACAAGGGCCGTGATCTCTGCCGGGTGATGGGCGTAATCCGAGACGACGATCACATCATCGCGATCAATAATGCGTTCGAAACGGCGGCGGGGCAGGACGACTTTAGCCAGGCTGGTACGGAGTTGATCCGGTGATATTTCCAGTTCAAGCCCCACTACCAAACTGGCAAGGGCATTCAGGACATTATGCCGGCCGGGGGCGGGTACGGTGAACAGCCCGAGGTCATGATCCCGCCACAATACCTGAAAGGTGGTTGAGTGGGCATGTTCATGCAGGCGTTTGGCGTGAAGGTGGGCGTTGGGTGATAATCCGTAAGAGATGCCATGGTTCTGATTGCCGCAAAGTTTAGTAGCCCGGGCATCATCGGCACAGTAGATCAGGCATTTTCGGGTTTGCTGAATGAAGGCTTTGAAGCAGGCTTCAAACTCTTCAACGCCGGCGAAGTGTTCCATGTGGTCGAAATCAATATTGGTAATGACGGCGATCTCCGGGTGATATAAGGCGAGGGTCCCATCACTTTCGTCGGCCTCAGCGAGGATGATATGGCCTGCACCTGCGCCTGCGACACCGCCCAGAGGATCCACCTCCCCTCCAATACAGAATGACGGCTGATAACCCGCAGCCGTTAATATTTGGGCGACAAAGGTCGTGGTGGTTGTTTTCCCATGGGTTCCTGCAATGGCAATCGAGGTGGGAGAAAATTCTAATAAAGCCGGCAAAACTTCACCGCGTTTAAATACGGGAATGTTCTTTTGTAAGGCCGCTTGAATTTCAGCGGCAGTCTCGGGGACTGCCGCACTGCGGATGACCCAGTTAACCTCGGGGGTGATATGGGCAGGCGAATGTTGTTCGCAGAGTTCGATACCGCGTTCTTTGAGCCAACCGGCCAGTTTATTGAGCATCAAGTCACAGCCGGTTACCCGGTGGCCTCGGGCCTTGAGGAGTACGGCCAACCCGGCCATTCCCACCCCGCATATTCCGGCCATATGGATGGTACCGGTTGCGGAGGCAAGCAAGGTGCGTAATTGTTCACTTCGGTCGTCAGTTCTGATGTTCATGATTGTATTTCAGATAGTTTCACGTTTGGCATCACGTGGTCAGTTAGAGGCGTCTCGTTTTGAATGACACTGATGTTTTTCCAACGACCAGAGAAAAATCGTGCAAGCCAAATGAGGGCAAGGAGCATCACAAACACGGTGGCCATCCACCATTCTGCATGAAGGCCGAGTTGCCAATGATCGGCCATGAATAATCCTGCCGTGAACACGCTGTATGCCGCAACGCTCGCCCAGAGCGTCCAACGGGTGTCACCCGCGGCTACCAGCGCCCCGCAGATGAGCATGTTGACTGCATCCAGAAGACAATAGGCGGCCACATAACGTAACAAGATAACCCCCATCCGAGTTACGGCCTCTGCTTCCGGTGCGGTTCCCATAAAAAGGGCATACCACTGAAAAGGGAAGAGGAGAAACAACGCGGCGGTTCCCACCATCCATATTTCAGCCAATAACATGCCTTGCCACGTCACATGAGTGGAAGAGGCGGGGTCGTTCCTTCCCTGGGCTTGACCCACCAATACCCGGACGGCTTCTGAAAGTCCCACAATCGGGAAAAAGGCGACTCCGTTGATCCGCCAAGCGATGCTCGTGGCTGCCAACTCGGTAGTTCCGATACGTCCGATAAAAAAAAGAAAACAGGACCATCCGGCGATTTCGGAAAAAAATCGGATGCCATTGGGTAGGCCAAACCGTATCAGTCGGGCCATCATCGCATCATCCCGCCGGCGCCCCAGCCAGGTATGGAAAGTTATGCGATTGGCTTTCGTCAGAAACGCGATCATGAAAATGGCGGCTGAGAATATCTGGGCAACCACCGTCGCGATGGCGGCACCGGCGACGCCCCATTGCGGCAACCCGAGCTTCCCGAAAACCAGTCCATAGGCCAGCACGGTGTTTAACACAACGGAGCCAAACTGGATGTTCATCACGGTCATCATTTTTTCGCGTCCGGCGAAAAATCCAGAAAGGGCTGAGCCGATAAAAGACCCCACCATCCCGAAACTGATGATGGCAAAATACTGCACTTCGTAGGCCTGAACTTGCGGAGCATGACCGACCCATGTGAAAAACGGCTTTCCCATAAACCCCAGCGCAGCGGAAAATAGCCCAGCAACAAAGGAAAGGCGCAATCCCTGCCAGACAGCTGGTCCGATCCGTGTCCATTGTGAGGCACCATAATATTGGGCCGTCAGCACACAAGTGTAACCCACTGCACCGGTCACCAGACTTCCGATGCAGAATGAGGCCATTGAGGCGGGGCCAATAGCGGCCACCGCTTCAGCGGAGTACCGGGCCAAAAACAGCCCATCAATGAACTGCATCATCATGTTGGCGGTCATCGAAAGAATCAATGGTCCAGCCAATATCAATATTTTGCGCCACATTAACAGATCGGGTTTCACGAGCGGGTATTACGCTTCCTTTAGGCTATTTTCAAGATTATCCCGCGATCGTGGTGCGCTTTTATTCAAACTCTTTGGATTTTCTTAATTGCGGCAAGTCTTATGCCTATTGGCTGATGAGCGGGTAATCTGTATACCCCTTTGAGCCGGGAGTGTAAAACGTCGTCATCTCTGGGGTTGCCAAGGGGGCACCGGTTTTGAAACGCGCCACCAAGTCAGGATTTGCAATGAAAGGACGTCCAAAGGCGATCAGGTCTGCCGCTTCGTTTTGGAGATCCGTTTCGGCACGGTCACGATCATATCCGCCGGAGAGAATGATAGGTCCGCCTGCCGCTCGAAATGCGCGGCACATGGACTTGACGGTTCCCGGATCCGGTTTCGGAGCGCCCATCGACGAATGGTCCACTAGATGAAGATAGGCCAATCCCTGATGGCCCAGTCCGGCTGACAACTCGATATACTGTTCGGCGATGCCGGTATAGGCCCCGCTCATATCATTGAAGACGCCATACGGAGAGAGGCGGATACCGACCTGGTTGGCGCCAATGGCCGCAATGACTGCCGCCGCGATTTCAAGGGCGAATCGATTGCGGCCGGTCCCATCTTGTCCATAGTTGTCAAGACGATGATTAGAGCCGGGATCGAGGAACTGGTTGACCAAATATCCATTGGCACCATGAATTTCAACCCCGTCAAACCCGGCCGTGATGGCATGACGTGCCGTTTGGACGTATTCCCCGATTACGTGGTGTATATCCTCCGTTGTCATTTCGCGCGGCAGGCCATAGGGTTGCTCATTCTGGCTATCGGTCCAGATTTTTCCTTTCACCGCGATTGCAGAGGGGGCCAGCAGCTCCGCACCTGCTGGCAGGTTCAGCACACTGCCGACCCTTCCGCCATGCATCATTTGGAGGAATATCCGACCCCCGTGGGCATGAACACCGGCGGTCACTGGCTTCCAAGATTCGGTTTGCTCCGCCGAAAAGAGGCCGGGGATACGGGCATACCCCAATCCGTTGGGGGAAGGAGAGGTTCCTTCGGTGATGATCAGTCCGGCTCCGGCTCTCTGGGTATAGTACTCTGCCACCATTTGATTGGCCAGGTTTCCCAAGGCCCGGGAGCGGGTCATGGGCGACATGACAATGCGGTTTTTCAACTCAGCGGTACCCAGCTTGTATGGTTCAAAAAGTTTCATGGCAACCTCTCTGAAGAGAATAATGTAACTCGTTTACCCTGATAAAATACCCGAAATTCTTTGTGAATACCATTGAGAAACATGAAAAATCATCGACAGTATGTTGAGGTACGCGCTAGAGTTACGGCAGTGACGGTGAACATAAAAAAGAAAGAAGGAGGACTGGGTATGAACTGTAAACTAATGCTGGGGTTGGTGGGAATGTTGGTTTTCGGTTATGTGGGTGCCAGAGCTGGTGAAGTGGCGAATTTGACATTGGGTAATCTCCAGAAGGCGTATCAAGTGGAGTCCAGTGCCAAGGTGCAATTTGAGGCGTTCGCTTCGCAGGCCGATAAAGAAGGGTTCAAATCGGTTGCCACACTTTTCCGGGCAGCGGCCAAATCGGAAACGATCCACGCGGATAAGCATGCGGTGATGATCAAGAAACTGGGCGTCGCTCCCACATGGGTTGCAGGGAAATTGGAGGTCAAGACCACCAAGGAAAATCTTGAGGCGGCGATGCAGGGTAAAGTGACGGAAAAAGACACCCTGTATCCCGGTTTTATCCAGCAGGCCAAGGTGGATAAGCATGGCGGGGCTGAAATGTCTTTCATGGGAGCTTCTGCAGCCGCAGGCGCACAGATGGAGATCTTTAAGAAAGTTTTATCCCGTTTGGATGATTGGAAGTCTGCCGGGAAAACATTCGGGGTATGCACGGTTTGTGGCTTTGTTGTGATGGGACCACCTCCGGCGAAATGCCCCATTTGTAGTGCGCCCAAGGACAAGTTTGAGATTTTCAAATAGGTTGATGAAGAAGCTCGCCTTTGTGGTGTTGATGCTCTCGCAAATGCTGGTAATTACCGGCTTCTGGGCATGGAACCACATTCATCATCCGTTGGGTAATTTGCTTCTGGGGCCGCCTGTAGGCCAGTATCTGGCTTATGGGCGGTTGTCTGGGTTATTGGCCGCATATTTTATCCTGATCCAGTTATTGCTGGTAGGCCGGTTGGCTTGGATGGAACGGTTTTTCGGCCTGGACCGCCTGACCCGTCTGCATCATGTGATAGGGTTTTCTTTGATGGTCGTGTTGTTGGCTCATCCTGTGTTGGTGACGGTGGGGCACGCCATGCAAGCGGATGTTGGGGTGGTGGACCAATTGATCGATTTTTGGAAGACCTGGGATGATGTTTGGGCGGCCATCATTGGTACGGGGATTCTCATTGGCGCGGTAATCGGTTCGTTGGCGTTTATCCGGCGGCGCATGAGTTTTGAAGCCTGGCACGGGTTTCATTTTTCGCTGTATCTTGCCATGGCATTGATTTTTGGCCATCAGCTTTCCGTCGGGAGTGACCTTACGGGGAATCGTGCGTTTTCCATATACTGGTGCTCTCTCTCTATCTTCGTTTTTGGCAATTTGCTGTATTACCGTCTCGTTCGTCCCTTGTGGAATTTTCAACGTCATCGGTTCCATATGGTGCGGCTGGTCCCGGAGTCACCGGATGCCACTTCCGTATATATTGACGGACGTGCGATGGATCGGTTCTGCGCAAAGGGCGGGCAATTTGTGTTCGTTCGTTTTTTGGCTCCGGGTTTCTGGTGGCAGACTCATCCTTTTTCCTTGTCAATGCCCCCCCATGGCGGAGAGCTTCGTCTGACCATCAAGCAAGTGGGCGATTATACCCGACAGATCCCTCAACTGAAGCCGGGAACTCCGGCCATCGTTGATGGATCCTACGGGGTTTTTACCGCGGCACGTGCCGTCTCGTCCAAAGTGTTATTGATTGCGGGAGGGATTGGCATCACGCCTATCCGTGCGATGGGGGGGGCTCTTCTGGAAGCGGGGCGGGATGTGATCCTGTTGTACGCGAACCGGAATGCGGTAGGAGTCGTGTTTCGGGCGGAGTTGGAGGCGCTTGTGGCGGCCTTCCCTGTGCATTTCCGGGTTGTGTATGTGATGAGTGATGATCCCTCCTGGCAAGGAGAACAGGGGCGACTGGATGAGGAACGGATCCATCGTCTGGTTCCTGACTTGAAGGAGCGCGATGCCTATCTTTGCGGTCCGCCACCCATGATGAAAAGCGTACAATCCATTTTAAAAAAGCAAGGGGTCCGCCGCATCTTTTCCGAGCGGTTCTCGTTGTAAGGCTGTGATTTGGCGGAGTGCCTCGTACAGTACGATGGCCACGGCATTGGCGAGATTGAGCGAGCGCACATGTTCCGTGCGGATGGGAATTCCCAGTGTTTGCGCCTCATGGGCGTCCAACACGGCCTCCGGCAGGCCTTTGGATTCGCTCCCGAAAATCAGGACATCCCCGGGGTGATAGGTTACCTCGGTGTAGGAGAGGCGGGAGCGGGTGCTGAAATAGAAACAGCGCGGGGCGTTCAGGCTTTGGTGGAAAGCCTCCAATGAGGCATGGCGCGTGAGATCCACGGAATCCCAGTAATCCAGACCGGCCCGGCGCAGATGTGAGCTGGTCAGTTGAAACCCCAGCGGTTCGATCAGGTGCAACCGAGTTCCGGTGGCGGCACAAAGCCGGGCGATATTTCCGGTATTCGGAGGGATCTCCGGTTCGACCAAGGTAATATTCAGCGGTGGGCTGGGCCATACGGCAGGTAAAGAATGTCGACGCTCATGGGTATGTTTCATTGGAGATCTATCGGATCGTCACTTCGCGGAACACATTTCCAAATTCCTTGAGGAGGTCGGTGGCGGTCAGGCTGGCCTGGGAACGGACCCACATGGCGTTATCCCCGGCGCGGCCGTGCAGGAAGACTCCCACACAGGCTGAATCAAAGGGGGAAAGCCCTTGTGCCATCAGGCCGCCAATAAAGCCTGACAGAATATCGCCGGTGCCCCCGGTAGCCATGCCGGGATTGCCTGTCATATTCATGTGAAGCGGCTGCCCCTTCTGGGCGACAAGGGTCCCGGCCCCTTTCAGCACCACAACGGCATTGGTACGTTGCACCGCATCTTGAATGGCCGCCTCACGGTTTTGTTGAATTTCCTTAGTGGTGCAACCCAGCAGCCGTGCCAACTCGCCGGGGTGGGGAGTGATAACCACCGGGCATTGGGCTTTGGCGATCCACTCCGGATTACCCTCAAGCGCATTGAGCGCGTCGGCATCCAACAGCAGTGGCCGCCGACATTCCTTCAGTAATTGATGAACCCAGTGTGTGGTGTCGGGATGGCGGCTCATACCGGGGCCTACCACGATGGCAGAAAAATCGTTAATGCGGTCCCGCCATTGTTTCCAGTTTGCTGTGCTCAGGGAGCCTGTGGCCGTTTCTTCCCCCGGATGCGCCATGACTTCCAGCATGGTTCCCGCCACCACCGGATAGATGGCGCGAGGCATTAAGGCACTGACCAGGCCGGCACCGGAACGTTGGGCGGCGATGGCGGCCATCGCCGGGGCACCGGCGTAGCCAATGGCGCCACCAATGACCAGCACATGGCCGAAGTCTCCTTTATGTGCCAGGCGTGACCGCTTGGGCATGCGTTGTCTTACGTCCCAGCCGGTAATCAGGTGGCGGGGTGATTCGTAGGACGAAGTCAATTCCATGGGAATGCCGATCCCGATGACGTCCAGTGTACCGATATACGGGATGGCCTGCTGGGTCAGCATGCCGATTTTCGGCATGCCAATCGTTGCCGTGACATCGGCAATGACCGCCTCGCCGGGGACTTCGCCGGTATCGGCATCGAGTCCGGAGGGGACATCAATGGAAACCACCAGATTGTCGTCCGAAATACTGTTGATGTAATGAATGGCGCCGGCAATCGGACCCCGGGGCGGGCCGCTGGCGCCAATCCCCAATACGCCGTCAACGATGATTTCCCCGCTCCCTGCCGTCTGCATGGCATCCATCCAAGATTCCTTGGTGGGGAGTTCAATCAGGGAAATTCCGGCGGCCCGCATTTTCCCAAGATGGCGCAGGGCATCGCCACGGATATCAGAGGCCGACCCGGCGAGCAGGACTTCGACGTCAAAATCTTCCTCGTGCAGAAGCAAGGCGGCGGCAAAAGCGTCCCCCCCGTTATTGCCGCGCCCGGCGATGATGTGAATAAAGGCGTCGCCCCCGCGGATCCGCTCGGCGAGATAACTGACGGTGCCGGCTACGCCTTCGCCGGCACGTCGCATTAGTTCAAAACCCGGGATCGCGAATTCGGCGGTTGCAATTTTGTCCAGTTCCCGCATTTGAGCGGTCGTTACTGCTTTCATTCTTTTCCTCGTTTTTCGCCAATCAGAAGCGCATGGGCCACTGCAAAATTATGGGTATGGGACAGGCTGATCAGCACACGGATCACGCCTTGTTTTCTGGCAAGGAGTTGACCATGCGGGCTCAGGGTAATGGAGGGAGCCCCGGAGACAGGATCCTTGACGACTTCCATGTCCAGCCAGTTGAGCTCGTTGCCAATGCCGGTGCCAAAGGCTTTAGAAACAGCCTCCTTGACGGCGAAACGTCCGGCGTAATAGAGCCAAGGCGAGGCTTTGCTCTCGCAATAGGCCTGCTCGGAGGGAAGATACACCCGCGATTTAAAACGGTCGCCCCATTTGTCCATCAGAACATGCAGGCGTTCATTTTCTACCAGATCCACACCGGTACCGATGACAACTTCGGTCATTACGCCCGGCCTCCCTGGTAGGCCTGCAGGGACTCGAGCATTTCTTTGACCGCGCGATGGAGACCGACAAAGACGGCCTGACAGATGATGCTGTGGCCGATATTCAAGGTGCTAAGGTAGGGAATATCCATGATGCCGCGTGCATTGGCCGTGTTGATGCCATGCCCGGCGTTGACGATCAGGCCGAGGGTGTGGGCGAGCCGTGCCCCTTCGCAAAGGGCCTTAAGTTCTTTCCGGGCGGCCGCGCCAGTGAGATTGCAGTAAGTGCCGGTATGCAATTCAATCACCGGCGCCCCGAGTCGGGCGGCGGCCTCGATTTGCCGGGGATCCGGAGCGATGAACAGGCTGACTTCGATGCCGGCCTCGGACAGTTTTTGAATGGTGGGGCGCAGCCGGCGTGCCTGGCCTGCGGCATCCAAGCCGCCTTCGGTGGTCAGTTCCTGCCGTTTTTCAGGGACCAAACAGACTTCATCGGGCTTGACCTTGAGGGCCACGGAGACGATATCCGGGTTATTTGCCATTTCCAAGTTTAACCGGGTTTTAATCGTTTTGCGTAAGGCAAAGACATCTTGATCTTGAATATGGCGACGGTCTTCCCGCAGGTGAATGGTGATCCCCTTGGCCCCTGCGATTTCACACACTCTGGCGGCTTGAACGAGGTCAGGATAGCGGGTGCCTCGAACCTGACGCAATGTGGCCACGTGATCGATATTTACTCCAAGTCGAAGTTTTGAAGTTTTCATTTTGTCCGCTCCTGCTGTTAATTCTTCTCGGCCTGTCCGGCATTAAAGATGACATGGCAACCGGGGAGGCTGTCCCTGATCCGCTTCTGTTCCTGTGCCGAAATCGGGTTGCCAATAAGATAAAGAACTTTGAGGTTTTTGGCCAGTCCGCTCATATCCTGGGGTAGGGCGGTGAGGCGGTTGTTATTGAGCCGCAACCATTTCAGGTTGGGGAGTAGCCCGAGCTCCTGAGGCAGCTGGGTCAGAAAGGTGCGATCGGCGTTCAGGTAGGTGAGATGGGATAAGTTGGCGATTTCCCGGGGCAGGGCGGGGAGTGGGTTATCGTTGAGCCACAGATGGGTGAGGTTGGCAAGTTGCCCAATGACCGGCGGCAGATTCGTCAGGCCGGTTTGCCCCAAGTCCAGCCGTGTCAATTGGGAGAGAGCGGCAATTTCATCGGGCAGGCGTCCGAGGGTACAGGTGCGGAGATTGAGCTGTTGGAGGTTTTTGAGGACGAGGATATCCATTGGGAAGCGAGGGAGGTGGCGGTAATAGAGATCCAGATTTTGAATCGTGTTAGATTGTGCCAGGGCCTCTGCCACGGTTGTGGCGCGAAAAGGGTCAATGGTGATTTTACCGGGAGGGTTACAGCCGGTTAGAATAAGCGCCAGAAAAAATGTGAGAAGAATCGGCCGTCGAAACCAGGAATATTGAACAGAAGCACGCCAAGATCGCAAAAACGGGTGCGGCAACCTGCCCGCAATGCTGCGCATGGCATGGCAGGCGGGATACGCCGTCTCCGCATGATAATTATTTGAATTCAAACCCATTTATTTCAAACCCAGTCGTTTCATCCATAATGTGAAATCACGAGGGAGTGGGGCCTCAACCCGGATGGTACGTCCATTGAAGGGGGAATTAAACCGGAGGCTCATGGCATGCAACATTTGCCGGTCGATCATGCGGAGTTCTTCGGGAATGGCGCCGCGAACGGCATAGGTTTTATCGCCCAGCACCGGATGCCCGATGTAGGCCAGGTGTTTGCGGATTTGGTGGGTCCGCCCGGTTTCAAGCGAGGCCTTGAGATGGCTGGCCAGGGGATTACTGGAAACACGATAGAGCTTCGTGACCGCGGGCTCGTTCTCAAGTGGGTAATCAATACGGCGTTCACGTTCTTTGATTTCACCCATGGCAAGCAGGTGGTAAATCTTGGAAATCTCCTGCTTTTTAAAGAGGTCTACGGCTTTGTCAAAAGCCTCCTTGGACTTGGCGATGAGAATGCAGCCGGAGGTGTCACGATCAAGCCGATGTACCGCTTGCAGTCGGGGCATTTTTAAAAGTGTTTGCAGGTCCGATTCAAGGCTGTCCGGCCCGTTGGAAAGACGCCCCGTCGGTTTATTGACAATGATGTATTCGGTGTCCTGATAAAGGATGGCCGGAGGCTTGGCTTTTTGGGCGGCGGCGGGTTTTGACGGTACCATCACCTCGATCTTATCCCCTTTGTGGACTTCATGATGAGTCATCCAGATGCGGCGTCCATTGACAAACACCAGACGTTCATCCAGCAGTCCCTTGGCCTTGTTCCGGGACAGGTTCAGGCGTTGGGCCAGAAAGTTTTGCAGGGGCATTCCGGCTTGATCCAGACGAACAATAAATTCTTGTGGTTGCATGGGCCGCATTATGGGGGGGGCAGCCTCACGTGTCGAGTCAATACAGGCTCATTTGCACGTATTTGAGGCGCAGGGCGTTGGTAATGACGGAAACGGAACTGAAGCTCATCGCCGCTGCCGCGAACATGGGGTTCAATAGCAGGCCGGTCCAGGGGTAGAGGGCACCTGCGGCAAGGGGGATGCCGATCAGATTATAGGCAAAGGCCCAGAAAAGGTTCTGGCGGATATTTCGCATGACGGATCGACTGAGTCGGATCGACCGGACAATCCCCTGCAAATCCCCTTTCACCAGCACAACCCCAGCGGTTTCCATGGCAACATCCGTTCCTGTGCCCATGGCGATCCCCACATCGGCTAAAGCTAGTGCCGGCGCATCATTGATGCCGTCACCTGCCATTACAACACTGCGTCCATTGGCTTTTAAGGCCCGGATAAAGTCCTGTTTTCCTTCGGGTGTGACGGAAGCGTGGACTTGATCGATCCCGAGTTCACGGGCCACTTTGCTGGCGGCTTGCGGGTTGTCACCGGTCAGCATGATGATTTGCAGTCCCATCTGGTGAAGGGCTTTGATGGCGACCGGTGTGGTGGTCCGGATTTGATCGGATAAGGCAATATGTCCAGCCAGACGTCCATTCTGGCGGATGACAATGTGGGTGTGGTTGTCAGTTTCCTGAAGGGAGCCACCTTCGCTTGTCAGATCTTCCAGGGTGGCCTTTTCAACCACGATGTGTGTTCCGCCGACAATGCCGGCTACCCCGCCGCCTGCGATCGACTCAAAGCGTTCGACGGGCATAAAGTGCAGTCCTTTTCCTTGGGCATAACCCACAATCGCCTGCCCGATAGGATGTTCACTGAGGTTTTCAACGGACGCTGCCAATTGGAGCAACGGTTGATCTTCAGGAACCATTTTCACTACCGCAGGTTTGCCTGCGGTCAAGGTGCCGGTTTTATCGACCACGATGGTATTCACCTGTTGCAACTGTTCCAGCACGGTGGCGTCGCGAATGAGAATTCCGGCACGGGCGCCGCGGCCGATGCCGACCATCACCGCCATGGGCGTGGCGAGACCCAGGGCGCAGGGGCAGGCGATGATGAGGACGGAGACCGCGTTGATCATGGCAAAGACCCATCGTGGTTCGGGACCACACCAGGCCCAGATTGCAAAGGTGGTCAAAGCTGCGACGCCGACCATGGGCACAAAAATGGCGGCCACGCGATCGGCTAGATATTGTACCGGCGCCCGACTGCGTTGCGCCTCTGCCACCCGCTGAACAATCCGGGCAAACAGGGTGTCGGCACCGATTTTGGAAGCGCGCATTAAAAAGGAACCGGAACGATTGAGAGTGCAAGCGGCGACCGGATCCCCGGGGATGACTTCAACGGGGGCGGATTCGCCCGTCAGTATGGAGGTGTCGATGGTGCCATGGCCTTCGAAAATTTCGCCATCCACTGGGATCTTGCCACCGGGACGGACGCGAAGGAGGTCGCCGAGTTGTATGGTGTTGAGCGGGATTTCATGTTCTTCGCCGTTCTTAACCAAACAGGCAGTGGGGGGGACCAGTTGGAGCAGTTCACGGATGGCAGTGCCTGTCTTCCTGCGCGCTTCCAATTCCATAACCTGTCCGAGCAGGACGAGAATGGTGATGGTTGAGGCGGCTTCAAAATAGATAGGAATGACACCTTGATGATGGAAAGAGTCGGGGAAAACCCCGGGGAAGAGCAGGGCAACCACGCTATAGCCAAAGGTGGTGCCTGTGCCCAGTCCGATGAGCGTAAACATGTTGAGATTCCGTGTGCGTAGGGAGAGCCAGGCGCGCTGGAAGAAAGGGCGGCCACACCAAAGTACGACAGGAAACGCCAACAACATTTCCACCCATCGGGAATACGGCGAGGGGAGCCATGCGTGCATGGTGGCGAAAATCATAGGGCCCATGGCGATGATAAAGAGAGGCAGGCCGAGGGTGATGCCCCATTTTAGCCGTCGCCGCATATCGTCCAATTCAGTGGTATCCTCGTCGGGCGTGAGACCGCTGCTCTCAAGGGCCATGCCGCATTTCGGACAGGTTCCTGGGGTAGCGCTTTCCACGCCCGCGCACATAGGGCAGAAATAAGCGGCGGTAGGGGACTTTAAGGGGGCGGCGGGTGGAAGTCCGAGGAATTTCCGTCGACAGGATTCATGGCAGAAATACCACGTCTTTCCGTCCTTATCGCAGGAAAGGGCCGTTGCCTCATCCACGGTCATTCCGCAAATGGGATCGGTTGTCATAGGAGAGAGTCACGAGTTGGGAGTCGTAAGTTGCGAGTCTAAAGGGAATCCAACTTTTTATCCTCGACTCGTAACTCTCGACTCTTGACTAATTTAAAACTGAACCTTGACCGCTTCGCGTTCGGCGGGTGCCTGAATTTCGAACAACGGGGCGGCGGTGAAGCCGAAGTTGTTGGCGATGATGACATTCGGGAAGGTTTCCCGTGCATTATTATACATCATGACGGCATCATTATACGCTTGGCGGGCGAACGAGATTTTGTTTTCGGTGGAGGTGAGTTCCTCCATTAACTGCTGCATGGTCTGATTCGCCTTAAGATCCGGGTAGGCTTCAGCGACAGCCATCAGGCGGCCTAGCACACCTGCCATCTGGCTTTCTGCCTGCATTAAACCCTGCATGGCGACGGCATCAGCCGGGTTGGCGGCGGCTTTCTGGTTGGCGGTATAGGCCTGATTTCGGGCGGCAACCACGGCTTCCAAGGTGCTGTGTTCGTGTTTGAGATACCCCTTGGCGGTTTCAACCAGGTTGGGGATCAGGTCGTACCGCCGCTTCAGTTGAACGTCGATTTGTGCAAAAGCGTTCTTGAATAGATTGCGGAGCGAGACCAGCTTGTTGTAAATGCTGATAACCACAATGACGACGACCGCCACAACCGCCAGAAGGATCAATACTGTTTTGCTCATAACGCCATTCCTTTCGCTCAAAAGCTGGGTTGATTCAAACGCCTCTGTTTATATCCGGTAAAGCAAAGGGCAGCAATAAGTTTCGATGCCGTGACGGGGAGGGGGTGCATGACAAATTTCACATTACGGCGCCATTCTTGCGCCGGACATTATCGCGTTTTTTTCAATAACCATGCCATGTTCTCGCCCAGAATGGTCATGGTCTTCAGGCCTTCCTCGTCCTTGGAAACTTCGCCTTTGTCACGCCCGAAGCCCATGTTCCAGTAGCAGGATCCGGGCACCAGCATTTCCTGGATCAGGAAAAAATGGTTGATGGAATCAAATACATGAATTCCGCCTGCCCGGCGGGCCGCCACCACTGCTGCCCCCACTTTGCGCTTAAGAAAGCCGCCATTGGCCCGCGCCACAAATCCGGCCCGGTCAATCAGTGCTTTCAGTTCCGAGGTGACATCGGCAAAATAGGTCGGTGAGGCGAGAATAATTCCGTCGGCCTCCCGCATGGATTCAATCCATTCATTGACTTTATCCTGTTGGACGCAACGGCCGTTTTTATTGACGCCGCATTGATAACAGGCAACGCAGCCATGCAAAAGATGCCCACCCACCTGGATCAGTTCTGTCTTGATGCCCTCCTGCTGAAGGACAGAGAAAGCCTGTTTGATCAGGGTGGCGGTGTTTCCGTCGGGACGTGGACTTCCGTTAAATGCAACGACTTTCATGGGATCTCCTTATTAGTGGCTAGTTTTACGGCACACAAAATTGCTTGGCGCATACTCGTGGGATTGGCCCTGCCGGTCCAGGCGATATCAAAGGCCGTGCCATGGTCGGGCGAAGTCCGGGTAATGGGCAGGCCGAGCGTGATATTGACTCCGGTTTCGAAGGCGAGCATTTTGAAAGGGATCAAGCCCTGGTCATGATACATGCAGATATGGGCGGTGGTGTTGGCCAGCCGGTCAGGGAGGAAGGCGGTGTCCGGGGGTAGCGGCCCTTCAATGATCAAGCCCTCCTGGCGGGCTTGCGCCACCGCCGGTTCAATCAAGCGTGTTTCTTCATCCCCGAACAATCCATGTTCGCCAGCGTGGGGGTTAAGGGCGCAGACCACCAGACGGGGCTCATGCCGCCGCAAACGTCGCATGGTTTCTGCCGTAAGGTGAATGGTGTCCAGAATGGCGTTCACGCTCAACTTGCCCGGCACCGAGGCCAGGGAGGTGTGAGTCGTAACAAGGCTGGTAGTGATTTTTTCAGAACTGAGCATCATGCAGGTGCGTTTGGCCCCGGTAAGGTGGGTTAGCATTTCCGTATGGCCGGGGTAGGGGATGCCTGCCAGATGCAGGGATTCCTTGTTGAGAGGCGCCGTGACGATCGCCTTGACTTGGCCTGCCATGGCTTCATGAATAGCGTTCTCGATACAGCGGTACGCTGCGGTGCCGCAGGCAGGTGCGAGTTTGCCGGGTTTGATGGAGTCCAGCCCTTCACAGTGGATGTCGCGAAAGGTTGCGTCATGGGGGAAGGGAAGTCCTGTGGCGTTGGCTACCCGTTGCAGCAACCTGACATTACCGAAAATGATGGGGGTGGAACAGGCCAGCACTGTCGGATCCGCCAACATGCGCAGGCAGAGTTCCGGTCCCACCCCGGCGGGGTCACCCATAGTCAATGCAATGACAGGCTTGGCACTCATGACCCTATTTATTGCGACAGATTGCTTCAAGAGTCAAGGGTTGAACCAGCGATGAGATAATCTCCATTGTGTCTTGTGCCCGAGGGAGTGATGTGTTAAAACTTCCGCCCTTTAATGAGAGGGAAGGGCGAAGTATGCAAGCATTAGCACATATTCCCATGGGGGAAGACCAGTTTGAAGAGTGGTTTTTAGCCAAGGTGTCCGACGAAAATATGCCCGTGGATGATATGCAGAATGCATTACGGGAATTGAATCGGGGTGGAATGGGCACCAAAACCAGTGGTTGGGCTGAACTGATGGAAGAGGCCCTGTTGGATCGGGGGAAGCAGGAAGAGGCTGTTAAAGTGCTGGGGATGCGCGCCAATTGGAATAGCCGTGTTCCGGCTTTCCGCGATATTTGCATCAAACGTCTGGTTCATATTTATCGCAATGATCCCGTCCGGAAGAAATTTGTAGCCAATGTGGGGTTTGAAAAAGGGGTCAACCTGACCGAATGTTTCCGGCGACTCGACATTCTCTTGCACCTTAAACCGGGTTTGCTTTGCATGGACAAGACGTGGGGCGTTGGGGCGGTAAAAAATGTCGATTCCTTTTATGAACGCGTCACGATTGATTTTACCCGCAAGATGGGGCACGAAATGTCCTTTGCCTATGCTGCGGAAACGCTTCAGCCAGTGGGTGATGAACATCTGCTTGCCCGTAAATATCGCGATGCCGTGGCCCTGGCGGCCTTGGCCGAGACTGAAGCGGCGGAACTGGTTCGCATTGCGCTGCGCAGTTATGGTCCGTTAACGGTGGTACGTTTGCAGGAAATTCTCGCGGACGGAATCATCAAGCCGGACGCTTGGAAAACATTCTGGGATTCCGCGCGCAAAGCATTGAAGTCTGATCCCCTGGTCGTGATCCCATCAAAGCGAAGCGAGCCCATGACCCTGTTGGAAAAGGCGCAAGCCTATGATGGCACCTGGTTTGCCTCACTGGCCGGTGAACGGACCGCAGAAGGGATTTTTGCGCGCCTTGCCGAACTGGCGGATAATGCCCAGCCCGGCGAATTGGATGCGGCCAGTCTGCGTGTGGTCGGGGAGCGGCTGGCCTTTCTGATGCTGGGCTTCGGCGACAAGGATATGAATATCCGGGTCCAGATTGTAGTGGCCGCGCGGCAATGGAATGTGCCCGCTGAACAGGTGGATTGGGTGCGGGAAGCCGACAGCCTGATTGAACCGGAGAATTTTATGGCGGCCGCGATGGCGATCAGTTCCAAACGGCTGGAAGCGCTTCTAAAGCTGTTGGCGGAGCGGGATAGCGCGCGTTTGTATGATACCATTCTTGGTGCCATCCCTTCGATGGTGATGAATGTTCTGAATACCTGTGTGGCCTTTATGATGGAGGTCGGGCAGGAGGAGGCTTGTGCGTCGGTCTTCAAGGAATTGGTGGGGATGCGTAAAGCCGGGGTGGAAGTCCTGTTGTGGCTGGCCAAACGTCCGGATCGTCTGGAGGTATGGGGGTTGGGTTCCACGGGTGATTTGCTGTTCCATATTCTGCCGGAAATGGAGAAGACGTATAACGGGGAGCGGTTGCGCGCGGCTAATCAGCTGGGAGAACTGGTCCAGCAACGCGAGTTTTTGGAAGTGGCCTCCAAGGCCATGAATGATGTGCAACGAACCAGCTTCATTCGCTATCTGCGTGCCGTGATGGGCAAGATTCCGGTGGATACCCAGGCCATGATCGGGCGCATTGTCAGGGTCTATCCCGATTTGGTTTCATTGTTGGTCGACAAACGTTCCGAGGCGGAAGAGACGGCGGCGTCTAAGAATGGGTTGACGTCTTGGCGTTCTTACCGGCAACGTCAGAAGTTGATGGAGAAGATTGTGAATGAAGATATTCCAAAGAATAGCCGCGACATTGGGGTGGCCCGGAGCTATGGTGATCTTCGTGAGAATTTTGAATATAAGACCGCCAAGGAACAGCAGGGTATCCTCATGCATCGCAGTGCCGAACTGGAATTGGATCTTAAGATGGTGCATGGTACCGACTTTGCCTCGTGTGCCACGGAGGCTGCCGGGATGGGGACCAGGGAGGTGCGTTCGTGGCCCAGCCGGTCGGCCAGGGACCTGATTTCCGCCGCCATGCGGTCTCGTTCAGTCATGAGCATGTCAAACCTCCCGGCGCCGCAGCAGGTTGGCCACCTTCCGGACCAGGTCCGCCGGTTCCACGGGCTTGGCCTGGAACTCGTCCACCGGCACCATCTCGGCGTCCTTGCCGAAGGCGAGGCCGGAGGCCGACGCTACAGAAGTGAGCATGATGATGGGAAAGTTCCTGCCCTGGCGCCGCAGTTCCTGGGCCATGGCGAAACCGTCGTCCGGCTGCTCCATCATGACATCCAGGATCATCAGGTCGGGGCGGAAGGCGGCGGCGTCTTCATAGGTCATGCGCCACTGTTCCTGCAACGTGGTGGGCGGCATGTCGGGTTGCAACGCGAAGGTCATCACGCCGCGGGAGAGGTAGCACACGTCCAGGTTGAGCGCGCGGGGTTGCAGGATACAGAGATCCATGGTGGCCAGCCGGTTGCGCCGGCGGTCGTAGATGCTGTCGTAAGTCACCACCGGCCATTCCGGCAAGGCATCGCGCAGCATGGGCAGGTTCACATTGCCCAATACCGCCATCACCGGATTATCCATCTCGATGAGCGAGGCCAGCGTGCCGGTGAACCCGCGCATTCGCACCACGGATTCGATATGCCGCAGCATGGCAATGCGCCGGCTGGTGGTAAAATCGCGCCAGTGGTGATATGGATAGGCGCGCGGTTCCAGCCGGACATCCTTGATGGTCGCGAAATCGGGCCGGTTGTTGGCCGCCGCCCAGGCATTGTAAATCGGGATGCGATGCGGCGCTTCGCCGTCGCAGAATTCCAATTCCACCACCATGCCGTCCGCTTCGGAACCAAAGAGATCGGCCACCTCGTCAAACAGGCAGGCGATGCGTTCGCTTAAACCGGGGGTATCCAGATCGAAAAGCGCGATATCGTCGCCCCAGTAGCCGGTATCGGTGGGCAAATTAAAGGCTTTCGCCTGGTAAATACTGGCCACCACCAGCACCCAGGTGCGCATACCCCGCCGGCGCGCGCCATCCAGCGCGTAGTGGAGAATCGCGTTATCCGAGCTGATCGCTGTGCAGGTGTGGTCCTGATCCAGCCAGGCGTAGCGGGAGCGATAGCCGGTGGTGAGCCACTTGATCCCCAGCACCAGTGAG
>Ga0118677_10000630_pt1 | contig 76596 bp, 60 predicted proteins | sample AliMusrvi5mmetaG_FD_86154 | JGI IMG/M metagenome (GOLD analysis project Ga0118677, IMG submission 86154) | reverse complement strand
GCGTTAACCTATTATAAACAAAACTGCGCGGTTTGTCACATCGGCGTTGTTAGCGGTCAACAGCAGGACCGAAATGATCACCCGACCACCATTATCTCCCGCGGACAAATGGTCAGCACCTCTGGTTCGCCATCCCGCACGACCACGGTATCTTCGATGCCGACGATGCCGATGCCGGGAAGGGCAACTTTGGGTTCGATGGCGATGGTCATGCCGGTTGCCAGCGGATAGGGCATGCGCGGAGCGAGAAAGGGCGGTTCGTCCAGTTCCAGGCCCACGCCGTGGCCGACGAAGCTCACCTGCTCGCTGCCGGCGCCCATGAAGGTGTCGGCGTAACCGAGGGCGGTGGCGTGCGCGAGGGCGTGCTGATAGACATCCAGCCAGGGAGTGCCGGGGCGCAGCCGGGCAAAGATCGCTTCCTCCACCTCTAACATGGCGGCATAGGCGTGTTGGATGGCGTCGCTCGGTCGGCCCCAGCAGGCCATGCGTGTTTGATCGAGATGATAGCCGCCCTGCACGAAAGCGAAGTCGAGCAGAATCGGCGCGCCTTCGGCGATAGGGGTTCGCGTCGCGCCATACGGCACCGCCGGCGACAGGCCGACCCCACCGCAAATGCCTTCGAATTTCGTGCCCGCCAGCGTGTTGACGCCGGAGACGCACACCCCGCTGCCGGACATCTCGGTGCCTTCGCGCCGGCAGCGAATCAGCGCATCATTGCCCGCCAGCCGCAACTGGTATTCCAGCCCGGCACTGAGCTGCAATTCGGTGATGCCCGGCGTGAATATCGCGTGCACCCAGGCCGGCAACCGAGCGAGCACCTCACCGGATTGCCGCAGCCGGGCGATCTCTTCCGCTGATTTCACCATGCGCAACAGGCGCAAATCCCACGCGAGATCGACGATCTCCGCTCCCGGACAAAGCCGTTGGAAGCGCTGCACGGAGGCATAGGAGGCGAGATCCAGCGCGAAACCGAGGCGGCGCGCGCCGCGCATCCCCGTCTGCTCCAGGATCGCGATCAACTCCGGCGCGCCGTCGAAGGCGTATAGCGGCAGCGCGGTCACTTCCGCGCGGATGCGGGTGAGCGCCTTGCGCGCCAGCACGCACGGTTGGCCTTCGCGTGGTACCAGCAGATAGAGCGGCTGGACCGAGCCGGTAAAATAATAGAGATCGCCGGGCAATTGCAGTACGGCGACATCCACCTCGCGCTGCGCCAACAGCGCCTGCAATTTCGCCAACCGGACGGCGATGGTTTCCGAGGAAACGGCGGTCATGCGTCATCATCCTTTCGTTGCGCTAACAATACCAAATCCGCCCTGTTATCGCTACTGATGGCGGCGGTTGCTCTTGTGGACGCCGCCGGCTTCTGTTAGACTTCCCGCATGATAACGGATTCTCGCGCGCTCGCGCTGGCGGTGTTGCTGCGCGTCGCGGAAGGCGCGTCGGCCAATGCGGCGCTCGAACAAGCGCTGGCGCAGACCGAACTCGATGCCCGCGATCGCGGATTGGTCACCGAATTGGTCGACGGGGTATTGCGCTGGCAAGCACGGTTGGATTACCAACTCGGTCAACTGCTCGAACGCCCGCTGAGCAGCCTGCCGCTGCCGATTCAACTGGTGCTGCGACTGGGCGCGTATCAGCTCACCGTGCTGGAACGCATTCCCGCTCACGCGGCGGTGAACAACGCGGTGACGTTGGCGCATCAGCACGGGCATGAAGGCACCGCGAAGTTAGTGAACGCGGTGCTGCGCCGGTTGGAACGCGAAAGCGCGACGCTGCCGTTCCCGGACCGCGAACAAGATCCGGTCGGCTATCTCTCCACCTATTATTCCCATCCCGCCTGGCTGGTGGCGCGCTGGCTGCCGCGCTTCGGCTTCGCGGAGACGGAAGCGCTGTTGCGCATCAACAACACCCCGCCGCCGCTCACCGTGCGCGTCAATCGCCGCTGGATCACCCGTGAAGGCTTGCTGAATATCTTCGCGATGCGCGAAATCGCCGCCGAACCGACCCCCATCTCCCCGTGGGGATTGTATCTGACCGGCGGCGGCAATCCGCGCGAGATGGAAGCGTATGAAGAGGGATTGATCAGCGTGCAAGGCGAAGGCTCGATGATCATGGTCGAGCTGTTGCGACCCGGACGGAATCGCAAAGGGTGGGACATGGCCTGCGGCGTGGGCGGCAAAACCACCTATCTGGCGGAATGGACCGACGACAGCGGCTCCCTGCTGGCGACCGATATCTCGCAGGAACGCTTGAACATCCTCGCGCAGGAGACCGCGCGGCTGGAGTTTCAATCCGTCCGCATGTTCCTCAGCGACGCCCGCAGTTATCCGGTGGAACCGGCGAGCATCGATTACCTGTTGCTCGACGCGCCGTGTTCGGGCACCGGTTCGCTGCGCCGGCAAGCGGACGCGCGCTGGCGAAAAACCCCGGAACAGCTTACCGAACTGACCGTGCTGCAGCGCGAACTGCTGGAAGCCGGCGCCCGCGCCGCCAAACCGGGCGGTATTCTCCTCTACTGCACCTGCTCGCTGGAGCCGGAGGAGGACGAAGACATCGTCGAAGCCTTCCTGGCCGACCACCCCGAATGGACGCTGGAAGACGCCGGCGAAAAGCATAAATCCCTCCCGGAAGACGCCCGTACCCCACGTGGCTACGTGCGATTGCTCCCGCACCGGCACAATACCGACGGATTCTTCGCGGCGCGGTTGGTGAAGCAGCAGGAGGGTTGAGGAATTTCAACGCAGAGACGCGAAGAGGCAGAGATTACGCAGAGATGTTATGGCTGGTTTTTGTCTGAACTGTGATTTGTGTGATTAACTGATTGTATGATTTTACGAAGCAGAGACCTTATCGCAGATAGTGCCGGCAAAAAGAAAAATCACATAATCAGTTAATCACACGCATCACAGTTCAGACAAAAAAGCTGGATGATTTCTGGTGTGCAAGAGGAAACTGGTGCCCCCGGGCCGAATCGAACGGCCGGCCTATTCCTTAGGAGTAAATAAGATTTACGCTCAAATTGGCGTTTTGGTGGGCGTTTTGGTGGGCATGTTGCCGGATGTCCTGTCGAGCATGGTCTGCATCATCGTCGCGGCGTTTTGCGGGGCGGATTGCAGCATGTGGCTGTAGATATTCAGCGTTGTGCTCGCTTGGGCATGGCCTAGCACGCCGGACACGGAACGCACGTCCAGACCACCGGCGATGAAGAGACTGGCGGCGGTGTGTCGAAGACCGTGGAAGGGGATGATCGGCAGTTCCGCGGCTTTGCGTCCCTGCTTTTCGGCTTCATCTTTCGCGCGCTTGTTGACGCGGGATAAGAAACGTCGCCATTCTTTGGTAATCTGATCCACGCTTACCCAGTGCCCTTCCCATGTCGTGAAGATGAAGTCGCTTACCCGGTATAATGACCCGGCCTTTTCCCGTTCATCGGTCTGCTGGCGTTGCCACGCGCGCAAGGTGTCTTCTACGTCTGCCGGCATGGAGACCAGGCGGATTGATTGCGCGGTTTTCGGCGCTTTCAGGCGTTGCCCGTTTCCGCTGGTGATGAAGGCGGATTGCGCAATGGTGATGCTGTGAGCCGTCCAATCGATATGCTTCCATTCCAAGCCCATGATTTCGCCGCGGCGCATACCGGTCGTTAAAGCCAGCAGCACGATCAGCCGGAAGCGGAGCGATTCTTTTGACAACTCCTGCATCATTATCAGAATATCCGATTCTTCCAGATAGCGCAATTCCGGCCTGCGTTCCCGCGGCGGTCGCACGTCGGCAACCGGATTGCGCGGGATGATCTCGCGATAGACGGCTTCCTGCAAAAGTGCGGAAAGGATCCGGTGCACCTTCGCTTGGGTGGCGCCGGAAAGCGTCTTCCCTCGACGGTCCATCCGGGCGCCTTCCTCATTCAGTGAGGCATAGAAGTCTTTGATCTTACGGGGTGCCAAGGCATTCAGACGCACGGAACCCAGATTGGGGATAATGCGGTTTTTCAACAGGATGCGATAGTTGACGGCGGTTTTCGGCGCGACGTTGCGGGCGATATGCTCGCGATCCCACACGGCAACCCAGGCGGCTAACGTCATATTGGAACCGATCCCGGCTTCCGCCACTTCGACCTTGAAGCGATCATATGCCTTTTGCGCTTCCTTATCGGATCCGTGGAATTCGCGCCGGGCGCGCGCGCGCTTGCCGGCGGCGTCGCGACCGTTGGCGACGGTGAGAATCCATACCGGTTTCCCGTCTTTGTCGATGCGCTGCTTGCCGGTTTTATTGTCCTTTTTCGGTGCGGGTTTCTCTGCCATGTGCTTACCCTTTCAATTCGCGTCTTCCGCGTCGTCGTTTTCCTCTTCCACTACAGCGAACACCTCAAACCCGCATTTCGCTTGCAGGCAGGCGGCGGCGAAGTCGGTGGGAGAGGGTAGCAAAGCGTTGAGAATATCAGTAGGGGTATTCGCCGGCGCGGGGTGATGTTGGCGGCGAGCTATGACCGCAAAGACGGCAAGCAGGATAAACACGGCGGTTTTTCCGGCACCGTTGTAGTTCGGTTTCAGCAGTGACGGCTCATATGCCTGCACGATCTCCCGAAAGACGGGCAAGGTGGTCAGGTTGCGCCGGTGGGAATTGTTTCTCCGAACCCATCCGGCAACGTCCGCCAGTTCATCAGTGGTCAGTTGGGCGGTGAAGGTGAATCGCATACACTTCACGCGCGGATACCCTTTGCCGATCAGTGGCGCGTCAAGGGTATGCTCAGTTGTCGGCGGTTGCGGTGTTCGCTGGAACAGTTTCACGATATGCTCTCCTTTTGAATCGACGGCGGCACGTCGGCGCCTGCCGTGTGGTCTCAACAGTCTGAAAGATCGATGGTAAGCCGGGCGGGGTCTTCAATTCGCAATGCCGCACGCGCGGGAAGATATTCGCGGCGAATATGCGGCTCGGTGTCGATAAACCAGGCGTGGGCCAGTGATCCAAACACGACCCAGCTTTCAATCAGCATGTTGAGGGTATTCCGCGCGCCGAGGGTGCGATGTTGCGGAAACAGTAGATAGAATTCGCACACTGCGGCAGCACAGACCAACCGGGCGTCTTCCTCCTGTTCCCCATAGGGTTTGTTGAAGGTTGACGCAGGAAGTCCGGCATAATGGGCAATCATCGGCCAGGCGTCAGATACGGGTAACGCGCGGTCACCATATTGACCACAGACCCACAAGCGAATATCAGCGAGCTGTTTATTGCTCAGTGGAAAGTGCCGGGCGGTTTGATAGCGGGGGGTATAATCCATTTCAATTCCTTCCCGATCGGTCACGGTTTGGCGGCGCTGGCGTGGTCATCGGCAAAGCGGCTTGATCGGTGTGCTGCCGCGGCGGGATACGTAAGCCCGAACACCAGACGGCCACACGGTTAGCTTCGTAGAGCGGCGTGGGGTTGTAGATGGTGGCCGGCGGTACCAGGCTCTGCATATCCTGCACGCCGATCCGTTCGAGTAGCGCCGGCGGCACGTCATAGCGCTGCAGAATCTGCTCGCGCGTCAGGTATTCCGGACGGCAACGGTGTGGCTGGTAATCAGGGCGGCTGTGTTTCATCGCGGGTGTCTCCATCGGGCGCCGGCGGTCAGCGGCATGATCGATCAATAGGTCAGCGATCGCCGGGCAACTCCACGGCGATCACGGACCCGACAATCAGGCGATTGTCCGGAACATCTTCCGTCATACCATGAGCGAAGCGCAAACCGGCGTCTCGTGAGAGTTCTATACCGATATCTTCCGCGCGCAACCTCTCTTTTGGTCCGGTAAAGGGTCCGGTAACGAGATAGTCATTAAATATCACGCGCACACCGACCGGTAATCCGGCGGCGGCCTGGTCATCGCGGTCCAGATTCGCGGTGTGCATGTTAGCGAGCGGTTGCCGTCCAGCATCCTCTTCGCGAAGGAATCCGGTCATGAGTCGCCATTCAAGGAAATCATCAATATGCCCGATTATTTCGGGAATCTGATCGGGCCGCACGCGGAAGCCGCGGGCTTCATCGGCGGTCAGCACTCCGCACAATTCGCGCGCGAGCATGTCGTCAAAGCGGAAGAGCCGGCAGATATCCGCGAAGCGCGGCCAGGTCGTGGGGTCGTTGGGCGCGCTGGGGGCGCGCAACAGGTCGGATAAGGTTTCCGGTGTGCCGTTGCCGTTTTCGGCTTCGTCGGCTAAAATAGTGGTGGTCATGTCTGGTGTCCTTTCAAATCGGGTGTGATCTGACGGGGTAGGTGGTCTCAACACCTGCCCCGTCGCGTTTTATGTCCTCATGTCGTTTTTTTGGTCGCTTCACGAAGGGTTAATTGATCGGAAGATCATTAAAATTATCTATCTCGACAATCTCAAAACCGAGCTGCTGCAATTCATCAAGGGTTTGATTGAGGCGCGTTTCGTCGGCAAGCCAGGCATGACCGAGTTCACTGAAACCGATGCTGGCGGGTACCATGCTGTTGAGCAGCGTTTCCACCGAAAGGGCGCCGAGAAAGTCCGGGAAAAGCAAGCGAGCCTGACAGCAGGAAGCGGCGCAAATGACTACAGCCACATCTTCCTGCTGGGTGGAAGTGAGCGAGGCAACTTCCTCCGGGGTGAAGCCGGCGCTCTCGGTGATGCTGGGCCAATCATCCGAACAGCAGAGATGTTGCCCGTCTATGTGTGGACAATGCTGTACCCATTGCTTAACCGTCTGTAGTTCATTCTCAGTCAGCGTGAAGTAAAAATACATATCGATGGTCCTTCCAATCGGGTATGATCTGACGGGGCAGGTGGTCTCAACACCTGCCCCGTCGCGTGTTTTAGCGCATATAACTTGTCAGGCGCGCATACTCCGGTTCGATTTCCTCGCGAGTCTGGCACGTCGCTTCGCAATATTCAGCGAGTGTTCTTACCGGGGGCAATTCATAATCCATCAAGTCTTCCCCCAATATGGAAAATTCACCCTCGGAACAGAAATCGATGAGGATGCGGGCGCTGTCGTGAACGGTGCCGCTAACCAGCACTTCGTCTTTTCCACCTTCCCAGCAATTCTCCATAAGGGGATTTGACGGGGATGGTTTTCCGCCCGTTGTGCGGTAAATATTGATCTGGCATTGTGCCGCGCGATCTTCCGGGTTGCCGCGCGACATCAACACGATGGTAGACACTTCGAGGCGGTCCACATCATCAGGAACAGACAACAGAATCACACGGCGATTGTCCGGGAGTTCAACTATCCGTGTTTCTTCATCACCCGTCTGGTTATCGGAGATGGGTGTAAAGGCGATAGCGGCGGCAGCTCGGAACATCCAGCCTTCATCGCGCGTCGTGGCAATCAATCGCTGCCCTTTGTTCAGAGTAAATTTCATGCGAATGTCCTTTCAAATCGATTGTGACCAGGTTGGGTGATCGTCTCAATATCGACCCGACCGCGACTTCAAAGAGCGGTGCTGTCACCGGGCGGATTCCCGCCGTGCTCAATGAAATTGAGTAACTGTCGTTTGCTGACACGCCATTCCCCACCGATCTTCCGACCGGGTATCATGCCGGCCTTCAATGCGCGCTGGGTATGGTTCAGCGACCAATGCAAAAATTCAGCGACCTGTTCAGCAGTCATCACTTCGGGGTATTCATCAGCCATCTGCCCACCTCGTGGGCATTCTTCTGTTGCCAGCAAGCCTATTCCTGCTGATTCGGTGCCGGCCATAACCTATACCTCCATTCCATTAACTCGTATCGCTAAATAGAGCATACTATAACAGACTATAACTGTCAATAGCATCTGACAACATTTTTTGAGGTATTTATTGCAGAGGATAGCAGAGGATTCAGCGAAGCCCAAAAAAAGCGGCGCTGTGCGCTCGTAGGACGGGCGTAAGGGTGAACGGGATAGGGATTGCCTATCCGAAAGCGCGCGTTATCGCGTCGGCGGTAGTGCCGAGTGTTCAGGTATCGATCCGTTGCCCGGCGCGGCGGTGGGCGTGATCCCCTTCGCTGCGGCGTAGGCGTCCAGGTCCGTGCGGCTAAATCGCTTGCCGCGCTGCCCGGCGAGGGTGAAGGCTATGGCCTTATGTCGCACCTGCCAGTAGAAGGTATCCAGCTTCATGCCGAGATAGCGGGCGGCCTCCGGCGCGGTGAGAGTGTCCGGCTGGATCAGTGTCGCGGGCCGGCGTGGTTTACGGGAAGCGACCTTCGGTAGTTCCAATTGCTTCCCTGCCGGCGCGGTATGCAGGCGGTAGGAATCGAGCTCGACCTGGTAAAACCGCACGCGCGATCTTTCCAGCGGCACGCTGCGCACCTGGCCCACACTGGCCAGGTGATACAGGCGCGCCTTACTCATGCCGAGATAGTTGGCGGCGGCTTCCGCCGTCAATAGTGTTGATTCCATCGCCATTCACCTGTATTACTCGTTGAGACTATCAGCGGCTCGTCACGCTCGCTACCGAGCCGGGTTGTCGATGACCGCCACTGCATCGACGCGCGGCGGCTTTGCACGCGCGGAGGTAGGCGGCCTGCTTCGCCGCGGGCGTGGTAGCAAGCGGGCGCGGCGCGCTGGTGGCAATCGCGCGCTGAAAGTCGCGGATAATCGCCGCGTGCGCTCCATAGATCGGAGAGGTTGTCATGGGCGTATGCCCCTTTCTGCCCAGATAGGGCAAGTTCATTGCACAAATGGCGCGCGTGCGCCGGTGTCGGGTTATAGGGGGGAAAGGTGTGCTCACGTCAGCACACCTTTCCCCCCACTGGAGGGGGTGAAAAACCCAAATTCCCCCTCACAGCCATCAGCCGGGTGTCAGGCGTTGCCTGGTTTCTCCCGGCTTTATTCCGTTTTTTTTTACGACGATAGAGAAGCGGAGATGGGTACCGTCGCCGTAACGATACCCATCTCCACCGGGCCGCCGGTGTCTTATTCCGGCGGCATTGCCGGGGCAACACCTGGCAGCGAGCATGACGCTGCCAGGTGAGCCACGCCGACAGCGAGATTCAATTATAGATCGGTGCGATGGACGGCTCTGCCGGCGGTAATGCATACGCCATCAGCGACCCGACCACATCAGACGGCGCGGCGCCGGTGAAGTCCAGCAGCACGCGCGCGCCATTGACCACAGAGGCGAAGCCGAGCGATTCATAGACCCCGTGCATCACGTTGTTGAGATACATAGTCGCGCCGGACACACGGAAGACTTCGATCTGCCGGGTTTCCGGTTGTTCGTCGGCGGTGTCCTGTGACATCAGCACGATCGCCGACACCAGCAGGCTGTCGGCATCATCCGGACAGGCAAGGATCATCGTCGCATGGTTGAAGCTATCCACCGGCATCATCACCGACGTTTCACTGCCCGGCTGTCCGTTGACCACCGGGGTATAGGCCACGCCGATAGTACGTTTTCGGCTAGAGGATGGACCGGCGGACTTGGCTATAATGGATTGCGCCTTGTTCAGGGTGAGCATTATTTAAATTTCCTTTCCAGTTGATCGAATCCGCGGTTCAGGCGGTCTTTCATCACGGTTTGCGCGCGTTGTTCGATCAGTTTGATGCCGACTTCATCGGCCTTTAGCATCGACGGCACGGCGGGACCATACTTCTGCTCAATCGGCAACCGTGAACTTCCCGTGCGCTTGAATACGGCGAACTTGTTCTTCTGGTAGGTGAAACCGCCGGCCTTCCCCTTTTTACGGCCACGGATCAGGCTGCCGATGAAAATTTTATTACCCAGCGGCTTCATGCTCCCACCGCGCAACACACGCGCCATCACCTGGTGTGAATCGATCTCCTGTGCGATATTGAAGTTAGCCAGGCGGATAGCTGTTCCCAGGGATGACACTACCACAGCCAGCGGAGACCGGGTAATATGAATTGTCTTTTTCACTGCCGCCGGCTGGACAACGTGCGTCTCGGCGATGCGGTTCACCATCGCGGTTTTTGTCGCGGTGGCAGTACGGTTCACGGCGTCGGAAATATATTTCGGCGCTTCCTTCGGGAAGCGTTTCAGGAATTCTTCGGTTCGCATCACGGTGCGTGCATCAAGGGTAATCATCGGAATATCTCCTAACCGGCATAGCTTATCCGGCGCCCGTTGTGGAGCACCTCGCGAAGCATGCGCTCGAATTCCGGCAAGGTGGTCCGCACGGCGGCGGCGTTGGCTTCCGGTGTGCCCCCACCGGTGAAGTTGAAGACCGGCGCCAGGTGAATGGTCATGTTACCGGCGCCGCGCGCGGAAAGCGGCAGGATCGCTTCCGGTCCACGTTCCCCCACCAATGCCAGCGTCGGACGGGTGACGATACCCCCGGTGGCAAAGGCGGGCACGCCTATTTTCCCTGCCTGCATATTCGTGCGGGCAAGGTTCTGTAAGGCGGTAGACGGGATGAACCCTTTGCCCCCCAGATAATTATTCGCGCGGTCAAGCCCCTGATAGGCGACGGATCCCGCGCGGGATATTGCGTAGGATCTGACCGATTCCACCTTGCCGGCGACATTGCCGACAACACCGGCGGCCTTCACAATGCCACTGCCGGCCCAGTTGACGACCTTTTCCATGATTTTCCAGACCGGGGAATTGGTCAACCAGGTGAACAGTCCGGAGAAGGCGGTTTTAATAGCCGGGATGATGGCAACGGCGGCCTTTTTGACGCTATCCCAGTGCTGAATCATGAATTCCGTGATCCAACCGACCGGACCGGAGAGGGTGAGAATCAGCGGGTGCCATTTCTGGAAGAACGCAATGCTTCCCTGATAGAACTGCTGCAGCTTGTCCCAGGCGTGCCCGATGCCTTCGCCGGCGCTGGTAATTCCGCCGATGGTGGCATTCACCACATTGACAACCCCGGTGAGGAAGTTGACCAACCCCGGCCCGCCTTTGGTGACTACCCATTGAAAGAGCGGCTTCAAGGCGCCGTTCCAGAGCTTCAGGACCGCCGGCGATATGTCTTTCCAAATCCGCACGAAGGTTGCACCGAGCCGCACGAAGGCGGCGCCCAGTCCGTTCAGAGACGGCTGGTACAATTTCGCCAGATTCGCCATTTTCGGCAGGATGGTGGTCTGGGTATATTTCTTGGCGATTCCATAGAACTTCCCGAATTTCGCGGAATAGTTTTCGACTAGGTCGATTAGCTTGGGGATAGTGGTCACCATATAACCCATGACGGCTTCCTGCGCCGGTTTGATTTTCTCCCAGAGCAATGCCTGCAGCGCAATCCATTGCCGTCCAAGTCTGATACTCCGGCCTTCACTGGTTTCAGCCATTTTGCGCGCCAAGTTGCCATAGTTAGATTCAATCACCTGCGTGAGCGTCGCCACTCGCTGCATCTCATTACCGCTCTTCAGTAGCTTGACCTGGGCGTCGCTCATAGTAACGCCGACACGCTGCAAGCCCTTCGGTAATCCGGTCAACGCCTTGCCTAGCATATTGGCGCCCAGTTGCGCCTGTTCCTGGTTGACGTTCATTTTGTAAGTGCCGACGAGGAAATCTTGCATGGCCGGCATGATCTTTCGGAGACTTTCGCCGTGGAGTTGGAAGGTAGCAAGTTGCGAGGCGCCCATTTCGGTGACATCGCGGCCAATGGTGGTATATCGCTCGGAGGCAACCGCATAGCGGCGGATGGCATCGACGTTCGCCGCAGTCGTTCCCTTAACGTTCCCCATCAGCGTATTGAGCCGGACCTGCATATTTTCTTCATCTTCGCCGGCCTTCTTCACGGCTTCATAACCACCACGCAAGGCTTCCAGCGAGAGCAACATGGCTCCGATCTCTGCCAGTTTCCCGAATCCACCGAAAGACTTCTCGGTATGCTCGCGCATTTTGCGCGCATGGGCGCCGACCTTGTCTTCCGCGCGCGTCATCTTCCCAAGTTGCCCGGTGATCTTACTGAGAGCCTGTTGGGCGCGCGCGAACCCGGAATTGAAATTCGCAGCGATCTTCGCATCGATTTTGAACGCCATTTCGCGCGTGGTGGACATGAAACGCCTCATTTCTAGTGTAAACAGTTACAGGTAATCTACAGTATATTTAAGCGGAAATATCAATAGAAGTCAAGGATTTTATGACAAAAAACTAATAAAAAATATTGAATAATATTTGACAAAATATAGCACAATTAGACACGAAATGCCACAAAATAACATAAGGGTATTATATGAATATAAATAGTGATGATAAAATTGTAGCGATAGGTGACGACGGCGCTGCCTGCCGCTGGTGATCAATCTCCCGTCCAGCGAAACCGTTGCCCGCGGTGAGTCGGTCGATGTCTCCCAGCCCGGTCCGGCGGCGTTGTCTGCCCGTGATGATCGATCTCCTGCCCGGTGAAGCCGTTGCCCAGCGGCAAGCTGGTCGAAGTCTCCCAGCCCGGACCTGCGCGCGCTGCCTGCCCGTGGTTATCAATCTCCTGTCCGGCGAAGCCGTTGCCCGCGGTGATTTGGTCGATGTCTCCAAGCCCGGTGCTGATGTGCGCTGCCTGTCACTGGTGGTCGTCGCTGTATACGGAGGAAAGTCCTTCTTTTACGTCGCAAATCGCCCCAAACGTCGCAAATCGCCCCAAACGTCGCAAATCGCCTTAAAAGTCGCAAATCGCCTTAAACGTCGTAAATCGCATCAAACGTCGTAAACGACACTTCGTTTTTGACCTCGATATGACGGGCGTATACATTCATTGCGCAACAGGATTTGCGATAAAGCTGTCAATGATGACACATATTGACATAAGGAGGGGTGGTGGATGATAAAGCAGACCTATACGGTTGAAGAAGCGGCGAAAGTTTTGGGAATTGGCCGAACTGTCGCTTATCGTTTGGCACGAGAAGGTAAATTGCCTACGTTGCGGCTTGGGGGGGCAGTCAGAATTCCCATTGCGGCGCTCGATGAATTGCTAGCGAGTGCGAAGCCGGCGGCGAAGGGCAACGGCCATGAATGAGCCAACCGTACCGATCACAATGGAGACGCGCGCGGCAGCGGCGCTGTTGGGAATCTCGCAATATGCGCTGCGCAAGCTGGTGAGTGAGCGAGCGATTCCACATATCCGGCTGGGATCGAAGATACTTTTCCGCAAGGCGGCGCTTGAAGTGTTCCTGAATGATCTGGAAGCGGCGTCTATCGCGCCTGCCGAATCGCCGGCGGCAATCCCCACCGACCCGCGCGCGTAGACCACGAGAGCACAACCGCCATTCCACGGACGCACACGCGAGAATTGAGGACCGATGACCACCGATAAGACAAACGCATCCCCGGGCAGTGAAACCGAGGATACGTCAAACCCAACCGAATTAACCGCCGGTGCTGCAATGCCGGGTGGGACTGAATGCCAGCCGGATGCCGCAGCGGTGCCGATTGCGGACGCGCGTCCATTCGCGCCGGCGGCGCCAGTGACCGCGGGCGGCGGCGCGGTGGCGGATGCATCAGCCAGACGGAACCCGTTCCTTACCCGATTCCTCACCCTGCCGGAACTCTACCAGCAACCGGACCAGGATGATTGGCTAGTCAAAGATGTCTTCTGCCGTGGCGAGCTGGTGATGGTCTACGGGGACAGCGGGAGCGGCAAAACCTTCGTTGCAGTCGATCTGCTGGTTTGTCTCGCGACGGGTGAGCCGTGGTGTAGTGGTCAATTCAGTATCCCGTTTCTTCGGCAGGCGGTCTATGCGACCGGTGAGGGGCGGCGGGGTATCGCTAAACGATTTTGCGCGCGCGATAACCGGTACCGCGAGCAAGGCGGGATGATCGAGAATCCCGGCATACTGGTCTTACCGGTATCTCCGCAACTCTTCGACCGGGCGGCGCCGCACTCTGTTGACGCCTTCGTCGCGGCGTACCAGCAGCTTCAATTCCCGGCGCCCGACCTGGTGGTATTGGACACCCTCAACCGCGCGGCCATCGGTGGCGACGAAAACGCAACGAAGGACGTAACCGAGATTATCGCCGGCGCCGAACTCATCCGGGACCAGCTTGGCGCCGCGGTGTTGCTGGTCCATCATACCAACAAAATGGGCGGTTATCGCGGCAATACGGCGCTGCGCGGTTCAATGGATTGCATGATCGAAATCAGAAAACTGGCGTCGAACAGTCATCTTATGCACTGTGAGAAGTTGCGCGACGGCGAAGAATTCCCCGACCAATCCTTCCATCTTTTCGGCTATGAATCCTCCGCTATCGTTGAATGGGAGGGCCCAGCGGCGCCAAAGCAGATGGCGACGGAAACCGAGCAGGTGTATGAAGTGTTGCGGCGCGCCGATGGTCAATTGACCGCGCGGCAAATCGCCGAATTAACCGGGATTCGGCAAGTGCATATTCTGCGAAGCCTGGACAAACTCAAGTCTACTGGACGGGTAGACAGCGTGTTGACCTATCCCGACCGCGCGCAATCTCCCAGCAATCCGCGGCGGTTTTTTATCAATGAAGAACCGGTGAAGTATTACGGCGAAAAAGATTAACTTTATGTACGGCTATTACCATGTTGTTACCATCTATTACCAGTGGTAACAAGCCCAAAGCGTTTACCAGTTGCTATTACCATTACCAACCCACCCCTTAGGGGTGGTAATGGTAATAGCGACGGGTAATAGCGGGCCGGGGTGAATCGATGGATACAGGCACACACAACCGCATAGACGTTGAGCAGGTGAAAGCGCGCGCGAATATCCTGTCGGTGATCGGTCGTACAGTCGAGCTTCGACAACGCGGGCGGGAATGGTGGGGGTGCTGTCCCTTTCACGCGGAAAATACGCCGTCTTTCAAGGTTGACCCGGCGAAGGGCTTCTTCCACTGTTTCGGCTGTGATGCCGGCGGTGATGTCATCCGGTTTGTAATGGACCTGCATCATATCGATTTTCCTGCCGCAGTGGAGATGCTGGGCGGCAACACCTGGGAACCCTACCAGGCGCCGACGGCGGCGCCGGCGGCTCCAGCACATGACCATCGCGGCGGCGATTGGCGAGCATGCCTGACCGGCCTACAGGCGCTTGCTGACTCCCCAGGTGAAGCCTACCTGCGCCGGCGCGGAATCGATCCGGTGTTTCCGATCTGTCGCGGCCTGCTATATAGCCCGGCGTGGGGATGGACACGCGACGACAACGCAGGCGGTTGGCGCCCATTCAAGTATCCGCGGCCCGCGGTGGTCTATCCCCTGCGTGACGCGGCGGGTGCGCTGGTTGCGGTAGAAGGGCGGTTCATCGACGGCAAGGACCGCACCGAGCCGGACCGCTATAAGAAGACGTGCTGTGTCGGACAGAAGAGCCGCGGGGTGTATGCAACCCCGGACGCCTTCACGCAGGCAACGGCGTTGATCTGTGAAGGCCCGGTGAACGCCATCAGTCTGGCGCTGTGCGGGTACCCGGCGCTCGCGACGTGCGGTACCGGCAACCTGCCGGCCTGGTTGCCGGCGACCTGTGCCGATAAGCGGGTGGTAATCGCGTTCGACCCGGATACGGCCGGCGTTGCGGCCGCGCGGAAGTTGGCGGGCATGTTCGCCGCGGCCGGTGTGCCGGCGTATGAATTGCCGATTACGCAAGCCGGCGCCGATTGGAACGACCTGCTGCAGCGGTATGGCCGGGAGGTGATGCAGGCGGCGCTCTGTCGCGCCATGCGCGGCCTGGACGTGCGGAACGGCGCCGCAACCGCCAACACCTTACCGGCGCCGGACGGCCCGCGTGTGCGGGCGCTGGGCGGTCAATGGGAAGGCGTGCTGCTGGCGTTGCATCCATCCTGCGAAGACTTCCCGGCGGGATGGTGCGAAGTGCGCATGGATGACGGACAGGCAGGTCAGGTTGCTGCGGAATACGTCTGCGATCTGGCGGGGAAACCGCTGGGAGTCGCGGGATAACATGCCCGACCCGGACCAGGGGCGGCGCCAACGTGAGGCGCTACAGCCGGGAAAATCTTACACAATGGAGGCTATATCATGGCGGAAAAGAGCGCAACAGAAAAAGACTTGGATCGAATACTCTCCGAGCTACAGGATCTGTTGAATGGAATGGCAGATGGGGTCCAGGAGAGTGAAGCATTGCCGGCGGCCATGTCGGGCTTCACCTCGTTGGCTACGGCTGCATATCGGGTGTCATCGATCGCAAACAAATCGCGTATAGCGATGCAACAGCAGCAGCGTGATCTCGGCGCGCGCTTCGGGGCTGAGTTCGCGCAAGCAATGCGACAACACGGCGCGGCGCAATCAGCAACCGCCGGTATGCTCGTGCATGATTCAATGGGAGGTTGGCGCGGCAACCTGCTGGCCATGCTACCTCCCATTCCGACCTTCCCGGCGGGGCGCTGTGCGGTCTGCCTGACCAACGGCCAATATGCCGAAGTGGACGCGCGCCATGTCATCGGCCCCAATGGGAAAGCGCTGGGATAGACGAAATAACATGCCCGGCCCGGCGGGTATGGTTGTCGCAACAGTGCGGCGCCAAAGCCGGGATAAGTCACCGAAAAGGAGAAAAGATCATGCTCGAAAAGAAGATCGAAGTCGCGGGTCGTAAATTCGATCCTGTGGCCTTGGGAAAAAAAACGTCGGTAGAGATCCGCGCATACTATGCCGACTTGGAGCAGACAGTCAACACATCCGAGGATGAAGATATCGTGTTGATGGCAACGGTACGGCTGGGAATCGCTAACCGTCACAAGCAGCTACTCATTGCCCGTGCGGAACAGCGGGAAATCGAGCAGAAAGTTGCCGCGATGGAAACACTATACCAGCAGACACAGGAAAAGCATCCTCGATCAGGCGCGGCGCTGCAGGCAAAACGGAAGGAGAAGGAGGAAGTACTCCAGCGTCTGCATCAGGAAGAAGATCAGCTCGACTCGATCTACACACAGGACCTGGCGGCAACCCGCAAAGCCAGTCACGACCTTGCGGAACTGCAAAAAGAGCTACTCAAGGCAACGTACAGCGTGGAAGCTGCCGAAACAGGAAAAACCTTACAACAGGTCATTACCGAGCACGAACAGGCTGATAAAGAGGCGAAGACGCGCGAACAACAGGCGGTATTGCTGGAAAGACAGCAAAAAGTCTCCAGCGACCTGCGCAACCATGCGACCCAGGTTATGCAGGAAAAAGAAGAGGCATTCCCGGAGACACGGCGCGTTATATCGGTCGGAGTCACCAAAACAGACTTGACGAAGTAAGCGGTCAATTGATCGAAAACGGGGTAAGGTGGTTCATCTTTTACCACCTTACCCCGTCAAAAAACTCGGTAAAAAATCCGTGCGTACTGCGAACTACTTTTCACCTCTTATACACGTAGAAAAATGGGCCTCGTAGACCCCGCATGCATTTACCCTCTAGGAGTACCTTTTTCGGCAGGGGAGTGCGGGTGAGCGTTGGATGGTACAGTTTCCTTTCATCAACGCACTTGCGATGATGCTTTGAGCGTTAAAACAGGGTGATCTGTGGTCAATGGCTATAGTAAACTGTTGTATTGGGTGAGATAAGGAGTATCAATTCGTAATAATAATGCCCATCGAAAAACACTGTTAAAAAACCCTTGTGCGAACGGTACGCATTAATATCCCCCTTAAGTGCGTACTTTTGCATTATAAAGCCTCTATATGCGAACTATTTGTTATTATACTGCGCACCTGCGAACTATCGGTTCGCATTATATATAGATATAATGCATATATATTGATTAATAACACGAATTAATTATGTGTTTATTGTGACATATTAAGAGTCTTTCCCTGTATGTTCGCTTCCATTTTTCTGCCCGGTGAAGCCTTTACCCGAAGTGAGTCGGTCGATGTCTCCCAGCCTGTCGCCGGCGCGCGCTGCCTGCCCCTGGTGATCGTCATCCCCTGCCCGGCGAAGTCTTTACCCGCAGTGAGTCGGTCGATGCCTCCCTGCCTGTCGCCGGCGCGCGCTGCCTGCCCCTGGTGATCGTCATCCCCTGCCCGGCGAAGTCTTTACCCGCAGTGAGTCGGTCGATGCCTCCCTGCCCGTCGCCGGCGTGCTGCCTGCCCGTGGTGATCGATCCCTTGCCCGGCGAAGCCTTTGCCCGTGGTGATCGATCACCCTGCCCGGTGAAGCCTTTGCCCGCGGTGATCGATCACCCTGCCCGGTGAAGCCTTTGCCCGCGGTGAGCCGGTCGATGTCTCCCTGCCCGGCGACGGCGCGCGCTGCCTGCCGCTGGTGATCGTCATCCCCTGCCCGGCCCGCTGATAATTTTAAGATAAAAATGGTGGGCAGTATGGTGGGCGCTTTTACTGAAAACAGTATATAACAGGGTAACACGGGATAGCACAAAGAGAGGATTTACACGAAAAATTGAGCGTGAACCGTTAAAAAAATGGTGCCCCCGAACGGAATCGAACCGTTGGCCTACTCCTTAGGAGGGAATCGCTCTATCCGACTGAGCTACGGGGGCCTCAAAGGTATATTACACTCGTCATCCGGCATTATGCAACTGTTCTGGCAACCTTGCCCGCATCATCACCCCTCTGGTATACTCGTGCCGCGGGGAGAACCACATGCCGATTGACTGCCGGACGCGCATTGCCAGACGCGCGCAACAACTGCCGCCTTCGCCGATTCGCCACTTCTTTGGATTGGTGGAGTCGATGCCTGACGCCATCTCATTGAGTATCGGCGAGCCGGATTTCGTGACGCCGTGGCGCACGCGTGAAGCCGGTATCTTTTCCCTCGAACGCGGCTACACGCACTACACCGCCAATATGGGACTGATCGAGTTGCGGCGCGAGATTGCCGCCTATCAACAGGCGCGTTTCGGCGTGAGCTACGATCCGAAGACGGAGATTCTGGTCACCGTCGGGGTGAGTGAGGGATTGGACCTGGCGATGCGCGCGCTGCTTAATGACGGCGATCGCGTGGCGCTACCTCAGCCGTCGTATGTCGCGTATCCCGCCGTGGTCGCGCTGGCCGGTGGGGTGCCGGTGCCTATTGCCACCTCCGTCGAGCACAACTTTCAGCTCACCGCCGACGCGTTGGATCGGGCGGTGGTGGAGAGCGGCGCGCAGGTGCTGATCATCGGCTATCCCAACAACCCGACCGGCGCCATTTTGCCCGTTGAGCGGCTGGCCGCGCTGGCGGAAGTCGCGAAAAAACGCGATCTGCTGGTAGTGTCGGATGAGATTTACCTGGAGTTGACCTACGGGCGCGAGCCGGTCTCCTTCACCGCCTTGCCCGGCATGCGCGAGCGCACCGTGCTGCTGAGCGGATTCTCCAAAGCGTTCGCGATGACCGGCTGGCGGCTCGGGTATGTCGCCGGACCGGCGGAGATTATCGACGCGCTGAATAAGATTCACGCCTACACCTGCATGTGCGCATCTACACCGGCGCAGAAGGCGGCCATCGAGGCGCTGCGGCAGGGAGGCGACGAAGTGGCGCGCATGCGGGAAGAATATGACCAGCGCCGCCGGGTGATTCTCAATCGGCTGCGCGCGATGGGCTTGCCGTGCTTCGAGCCGGAAGGCGCCTTTTACGCTTTCCCATCCATTGCCCATACGGGTTTGACCTCCTACGAATTTGCCGAACGGTTGCTGATGGAGCAACGCGTCGCCGTGGTGCCCGGCAGTGGCTTCGGCGAGTGCGGCGAAGGCTTCATCCGTTGTTGCTATGCCACTTCGCTGCCGTTGATCGAAGAAGCGATGACGCGCATGGGACGATTCCTCGCGTCGCTATGAAGGGACGGAACCGCAGATTACGCCGATCATGTAGATTCGTTATAGTTGCAGAATCGTTGCATTCAGGTATATTGGTGATGGAAATGGAGGTGGGGATTGTGAAGACATACACCATTCGCGATATTCCTGATGACCTGTTTGAGCGATTCAAGCATCTTGCGCAACGCGAACGACGGTCGATGAACGCGGAACTAATGGAGGTCATGGATAAGGCGGTGCAGCAAGATGCCTTACGCCAACAGCGCCAGGAAGCGCTTCAGCAGATTGCTGCCTTGCGGCGATCGCTTCCGGCGCAGACCAGCGAAGGTAAGGACAGTCTCACTCTGCTCCGCGAGGAGCGAAATCGATCGTGAATACCAATGCCGCCAGCGTGGTCGATGCGAGCGTCCTGATTAAATTATTTCTGCAAGAAGACCAGTCGGAAGCGGTGCAGCAGATCATCGATGACATCTATCTGAACCACGCCATCCCCGCGTCATTGATCGTTCCCGACTTGATGTTCGTTGAGTGTGCCAACATTCTACGGACGAAAGTCCGTTTTCATGGCTACCCGCCGCAAACGGCCATCCAGGCCATGCGTTATTTACGCGCACTGGCGCTTCCGACCACCGCTTCCGCCGATCTGGTGGAAGACGTCCTCTCCATCGCCTTTGTCTATGATATCTCCGCGTACGATGCCGTCTATGTCGCACTGGCAGGACAGCAGCATATCTCATTGATTACCGCCGACGCACGTTTAGCGCAACAACTACACGGCAGCCCGTATTCGCTCATCAGTATTGAGGACTATTTATCGCTAATGACACAGGATTAGCAACCGTTCAAGTCTTCCTGCCGTGTGAGCGTCCCGTGAAATCACGCCGGTGGTATATATAGTCGCATGCACTACAATCTTAAACCGGCCTATCCATCCCATCCAGGTGAAACCTTAAAGGAAATGTTGGCAGATAGAGGTTGGACGCAACGAGACTTTGCCAGGAGGATTGGCCGTCCTGAACAGAATACTCTTTGAAATACCATACCGCGATGGTATCGCCTATTGTCGTTTCCCCCCTATGATTGTAGAATATCCCTAACCCGGTATCGCGGGAACCCAACATGGGATGATTGACATGGATTTGCTTGGACGGTTGGAGCGCGCGCTGGAAGATGCGGTGGAAGGGATGTTTTCGCGGGCATTCCGCACGCAACTGCAGCCGATCGAAATCGCCAAACGGCTGACCCGCGAGGTGGAGACGCACCGGGCGGTGAGCGTGAGCGCCACCTACGTACCGAACGTGTACCAGGTGCATCTCGCGCCGGAAACTTACCAATCGTTTCAGCCGATCAGCGGGCGACTGCTGGCCGAACTCGAACAGTATCTGCGCGAATTCACCACCGAGCGCCACTACCAACTGGTCGGCCCGATTACGGTGCGGATGGTCGAGGAACCGGGGACGAAAAGCAGCGAGATGTCGATCACTTCGTCGAACGACGTGCAAGCTACGCCCAGTTCGACCCCCACGCCCTCCATCTTGCGCTCGTATCCCGAGCCGCCGAAAACCTCGCGCGTCACCCAGCATGGCGCGTCCGAGATGGACGCCACCCGGCTCATCACCGCAACCCCACCCACCGCGCTGGAGATCGTCGAGGGGGAAGGCACCGGCAAATCCATCCCGCTGGCCGACGGCCTGTCGTTCGGGCGCGGACTGACGAACACCCAGGCATTCACCGACCTCGGCATGTCGCGCAACCACGCGGAGGTCGTCTGGGAAGAAGAAAGCTGGGTTCTCCACGACCGCGGCAGCACCAACGGCACCTACGTCAACAATCGCCAGATCACCGCCCATCCTCTGCAAATCGGCGAACGCGTGAAGATGGGGAACGTGGTAATGGTGGTGAAATGAACGGTCTAAGTTTGTAGTAGGCTCGCAGCCGCAGCAAGAGCCGTCTGCGTAACGCGAGGGGTAACGGCTCTTGCTGCGGCTGCGAGCCTACTACAAACTTGGACTCTCCTCTGAATAGCCTTCACATCCTTGGCAGGGTAACGTTCGCCCGCTGCGGAATTATATGTATGGGGCTATGCGACACCTGCATCCGATAACAACTATTTCGCCGGTCATGCGCCTGCTGCTTGGGCTGGCGCTGGTGGTCGTATGCTGCTCCTTATCCGCCCGGGCGCAGGAAGACGTGCAGACAGCATTGGCGCGCGGCTGTTTTTTCGCGGTGTATCCGTCGCGGAATCAGTTGGTGGTGCGGTGCGATTTCTCACTGGCGACCGTGCGGCTGGATACCGCGGTGGAGGCTGGCAAAGCTTGCCCACAGGTGCAGGTGCAGGTGATGCCGCGCGAGAGCACGCAGGTGCTGGCGCAGACCACCGTGTTGCTGCTGGATGGTCGCTCCGCGGAAACCACCGTTGACGTGCCGCATCTCGCCGGCAATTGCGCGGTGGCCTTCACCCTGCAAGGCTTGCCGGAACCGCTGACGGTGATGAAATATTTCACCCGCCAAACCTTTCCCTGGGAAGGCAACACGCTGGGCATCACCGAAGAAGTCTTTCCTCCCTTCACGCCGGTGCGCACCGATGGCCGGAAGGTCGAGGTGATCGGCCGGCAATATCTGCTGAATGGTTTTGGCCTCTGGGATTCGGTAATTTCGCAAGGCAGTGAGCTGCTGGCGGCACCGATGACGTTGCGCTGTATCACCGCGGATGAGGAAATCTCGTGGTCCGCGCAGACGGTCAACTGGATCCGCCGGACCGACAATCTGGCGGTCTATGCCGCGGAGGCGCGCAGCAGCGCGGTGCGGGTAAAAACCGTATCCAGCATCGCCGTGGATGGCTGCATGAAGGTCGAGATGTCGTTGCTGCCCGGTGACACGCCGCGCGAAATCCGCAAGCTGTGGCTGGAAATCCCGCTAAAAGCGTCCGACGTGCCGTTGTTTCACGAAGTGGTCGATCATCCGGCGCTGAATTACGCGGGCGCGCTGCCGGCGGGTGACGGCGTCATCTGGGACAGCACGCAGGCGCGGCGCTTCAGCGGCTGGCGCAACAGCTTCTGCCCGTATCTCTGGCTGGGCGCGGAAGAGCGCGGGATAGCCTGGTTCGCGGAAAACGATCGCGGCTGGATTACCGAGAAGGCCGGCAGCGTCCGCCCCTTGCAGGAGATCGTCCGCGCCGGCAACACGGTGGTCGTGCGCATCTTTCTCGTCAATAAGCCGGTGACCATTACCGCCGAACACCCATTGGTCTTCGGCTTGCAGGCCTCCCCGACCAAGCCGATGCCGGACGACTGGCGGGCGCGAGCGCGCGTCACCCCGAGCTGCGCCGATCCCGCCGTGCCGCCCGGCGGCGTGCACGCTGCCGCTCCGAGCCCGTATCACGACGACTGGTCGATCATCGATCACCTGTACCCGCAGACCGGGAAAGCGGATGCCGGCTGGTTCACCCAATACGCGCACGAGCAGAATCCCCCGCCGGTGTCCGGCGTGTGGAACTGGCTGGACAGCGTGCAGTGGTTCGCCGCCCAACCGCGCCCGGCGCTGATTTATCAGGAAGCCATGGCGGCGTCGCGCCTGCGCGCGGAATGGCCGACCTTTCAGGATGAGTGGGGGTGCGACCCGGCGAATACGCGCGAGGTAATCGATGAATCCGTGCTACGGCAGGGGTGCGCCGTCGATCCCCGCGCGCGGATCAATTGCAGCGCCAGCTTTCGCGATTTCGGCGCCTGGTATGCCGATGAATGGCTGAAACGCGGTTTCGGGCTGTATTGGGATCACACCGCGCCTGCCGTCAGCACCAATCCGGCGACTTCCGCCGCCTATTTGAGCGAAGATGGCGGCATCCAACCGGCGCTGCTCATCTGGGATCAACGCGCATATCAACAGCGAGTGTGGAATCTGCTGCAACTCTGGCGGCGGCGACGGGTGAATCAGGCGGAGTTGGCGGTGGAAACGACCGGCAACCTGCTGCTCCCGCTGCAAACCTGGGCCACGGTGCAGACCGGCCTGCGGGAACACGCGACGGCGCCGATCTCCCCGGAGACGCTGCGCGCGCTGGCGCTCGGACGGCAGACCGGCTGCCCCGTCGCCTGGAGCTACTCCCCCGGCGGTGATCGCAACCCGACCCGCGGCAGCGAACGCGCGGAATGGGGAATGCGCCTGGTACACGAAGCGTTGCGCGACGGCGCCGGCGGGGAAGACGCCGCCACACAGGGAATCGCCCCCGCGCTGGAGCAACTCATCCAGCGCTTCGGCTACGGGCAAACCGATATACAGGTGGTGAATTATTGGTCGGAACGCCGCGTGATCAGCGCCGAGACGGATACCCTCAAATGGCTGGCGCTGCTCAAACCGGCGACGCATGAATTGCTGCTGATCTTCGCCAGTTGGTCACCGGGCGATCTTTCCGCCACCATTACCCTCTCGCCCGCCGAGATCGGTTTCACGCCCGGCACCCACATCACCGATGAAGAGACCGGGCAGCGGTTATCCATGCTGACCCCTGCCACCTTCCGGCTTGACACGCCGGGGCCGTTCGGGGTGCGGGTGATTCGGGTGAAGCCGTAGGTGAGCCCTTGTTGGTAGTGAGCCACGCAGCGCAGCGGAGTGGCGTCCACCCCTTCGGTTGTCTGAACCATGATGTAGAAGGATGGAAGGATTCGCCTGATTTCTCCATCATGGTCATCTTTCCATCCTTCACATCAAGGTTCAGACCGCCACTCCGCTGCGCTGCATGGCTCACTACCAACAAGGGCTCACTACTACTAAAAACGAGGAAGGAAAAGCTCCACCAGCGAAGAAACCACAAGAGCTGCCGTGCACGGCACACCCATCTTCACAGGAGGAATTCCGATGTCACTGGTGCAAACGCTCCCCACGCCGGGAGATACGCGTTGGTTTACTCACGATCGTTTCGGGCTGTTCATTCACTGGGGGTTGTATGCGCTGCCGGCGCGACACGAGTGGATCAAGCACAACGAAGAGATCCCGGACGCCGAATACGAAAAATATTTCCGTCATTTCGATCCCGATCTGTATGATCCGAACCTGTGGGCCGCGGCGGCGTCTGACGCAGGGATGAAGTATTTCGTCATCACCACCAAGCATCACGAAGGGTTTTGCCTCTGGGATAGCGCGCTGACCGATTATAAAGCGCCCAATACGCCGGCGGGCCGCGATCTGCTGCGCCCGATGGTAGAGGCGTTCCGCGCGCAGAACATGCGCGTCGGCTTTTACCATTCGCTCATCGATTGGCATCACCCGGACTATGTCATCGACCCGCATATCGGCCCGCTGCGCAATGCGCCCAACCGCGCGGAGTTGAACGCCACCCGCGATCAATCGCGCTATGCCGCCTATCTGCACGGGCAGGTGCGCGAATTGCTCACCCAGTTCGGTCAGGTGGACATCCTCTGGTTCGATTTCAGCTACCCGAAGCCGGACGGCAGCGGGAAAGGCCGCGCGGATTGGCAGAGCGAGAAACTGTATAAAATGGTGCGCGAGCTGATGCCGAAGGTGATCCTCGACGACCGGCTGGATATGGAAACGGGATGGGATATCAAGACCCCGGAGCAGTTCCAACCGGAAGGCTGGGTGACCGTGAATGGGAAGCCGGTGGTATGGGAAGCCTGCCAGACTTTCTCCGGCTCGTGGGGGTATCATCGCGACGAATCCTCCTGGAAAAGCCTCGATCAACTGCTGCTGATGCTGATCGACACCGTCAGCAAAGGCGGCAATCTGCTGCTCAACGTCGGTCCCACCGGACGCGGGGAATTCGATGCGCGCGCACTCGACCGGCTGCAAGGACTGGGTGAATGGATGAAGCGGCATAGCCGTGCAATTTACGGCTGCACGCAGGCGCCGCCGGAATTCAAAACGCCGCAGGACTGCCGGCTTACCTATAATCCGGATACCAACCGGCTCTATATCCACGTCCTCGCCTGGCCGTTTGTTGAATTACACCTGGAAGGCTTCAAAGATCGCATCGCCTACGCCCAATTGCTCAACGACGCCTCCGAAGTCAAAGTCGAGGCGCGCCCGGAATGGCAAGATCTGTTCAGTGGTGATCACGCCGAAGCCATCACCTTGCGCCTGCCGGTGCAAAAGCCGAACGTTACCGTGCCAGTGATCGAGCTGTTTTTGAAGTAAGAACGGTATCCGTTCAACCGAGCTGGCGCGCGCCAGCTCGGTTGAACGACCGTCCTCCGCAAATTGTTGTCGCGCCATTGACCGTCATCGGTGGGCAGTGTGGGGTATCCTTTCGCTGGTCGAGATTTGTCGGGCAGGGAGGGCAGCATGAAGGGTATGCATGGCATGGGGCCGTGTGGGCATGGTCACGGGGGACATTTTCACCCGGCGATGGTCTTCTTCCCGCTCGCGTTTGTCCTGCGCATCGCGGCCGGCGCCTGGGTGATGATCACTCTGGTGAAGCTGCTGGAAATTTCCACCTATTCCAAGGCATTGCGCGAGATGGGCGATCGATTGACGGAAGGGGAGAAGGCCAATTTGGAGGAGCGCATTCGGCAGCGGCTCTTCTCGTGAGCGGCTGTTTACACGACAATGGCGATAAAACGCGCATCGATCATTGTCGAAAAGGGTGTGTCGTGGTATAATGACGAGGTAAAAAGGTTCACAATGTTTCTGCGCTGTGCGTGATCGGTCCTTAGAGTTTCGATCCAGCATAGAGCGTTCCGGGGTCGGAACCTGGACAGGAAAAGCGTGCGGGCAACCGCGCACCGGACGGTTCAGGGGACGATACCCACCTATTAGGGTGGGGTTCGGAAACGAAAGGGCGCACGGCAGAGGCGGTTACATTGTGAAAGTCAACGGGGCGATCTGAACGGATCGCCCCGTTTTTATTTGGCTACCGGCTGGCGGCTCTCGATTGTCGGCTCCGGCAAGCGTGCAACCGGCTTTTCCTGCAATTGCTCACGATAAATCTCATACGCCCGCGCATATTTGTGAAAGAAGTAGTAGGAGTGCGCGAGGTTATAGACCAGGCCGGGCACGCCATCGAGAAACCCGCCGCGCAACAACTGATACTTGATAAAGTTGAGGCTGCTCTCTACCAGCGCCGGCAGCAGGCTGGTGACGCGTTTCCGTTTCAGCACTTCAAAGGCGCCCAACTCCGCATACTGCGACAACTTGCTGACGAGACTGGTGACATTGCGTTCGCTCTCGTGCAGGATGTCGCCTTGCAACACGCCAATAGGCAAGCGACGGTCATGCGGGTCCCAGCTTTCATGTACGAGCAGGCTGGCATAAAAGCCCGCGTCACGACGATAAAAGCGGATATTGTAATCGGGATAGCGGCAGCGGAGTTTTCGACCCCAGAAGACGAGGGCGCGCGGCACTTTGTAGGCGGCGAATTCCGGCGTCAGCGCGAGCAGGGTGCGGATCGTGTTGCGCAATTCCGGTGTCACCCGCTCATCCGCATCGATCACCAATACCCACTCCTGGGTGGCGGCATCGAGCGACACCTGCCGTTGGCGACCGAATCCAAGCCAGGGTTGGATGATGACGCGCGCACCGGCTTGTCGGCAGATCTCCGCGGTGTGATCCGTGGACGCGGCATCGACGACTACCACAATTTCGTCGGCCCAGGCGATGCTCTCCAGACACGACCCGATGCGATCGGCTTCGTTGGCGGCGATCATGATGACGGAAACGCCCATTCGTGCTCCATACATACGCAAAGTGTCTGCGAAAGTCGCGTCGGGTAAGATCGGTTACCTGTCGAGGTGATACACCTCATTCGACAAATCGGGGGTCGACGCAAAGTCTACCGCGTGGCCCCCATCCCCAACCCTTCCCCCGCCGCAGCGGGGGAAGGGTTGGGGATGGGGGCCACGCGCCTTCCGAAACTATTGCGTAGACCCGACAAGTCGGGTGGACTTGACGTCGAAACAGGCCTCTGGTATAAAATACAACACTGAGCCGACAGTCAGGCGGCGGCGCCGCTGTCCGGAAATTGCCTCCGCATCATACCATAAGTCAAAGCGATTTGTCAGGTAAGGGTCGTCGTGCGCGTTTTAATCATTTCGTATCATTTTCCACCGTATAATTCCATCGGCGCTGTGCGCGTGGGAAAGACGGCTAAATATCTGACAAAATTCGGGCATGACGTGCGCGTGGTGGCGGCCCGGTCGCCTGATGCGCTGCCGACGCTGCCGCTGGAGATACCGACCGCGCAGGTGATCTATGCGGGACGACCTCATCCGGCGCTGCCGCCGGTCGAGCTGGCGTCCGATACCGCGTCGGTTCCCCTGGCGATTTCCCAGCCGGGCTTACTGCATCTGCGTTCGGCCAGTTTCGGCAATAAGAGTGTAAGCTGGTATCCCTACGCGCTACGGGCTGCGGAGCGCCTGTTGCGGCACTGGCAACCGGAGATCATCCTCGCCAGCTTCGAGCCCTACACCACGCTGATCGTCGCCGATCGCCTTGCCCGCAAATATCACCTCCCCTGGGTCGCGGATTTCCGCGATCTCTGGGTGGATGGCCACTATACCGCGGAGAAATATCAACGCCATCCGACCCAACACAAGCTGCATAGCTGGTTGGAGCGCCGGTTGCTGTCCTCGGCCCGCGGGATCGTCACGGTCTCGGAACCGTGGGCGGAGACGATGCGTGCCAAGTATCCGCTGCCGGTCGGTCTCGTCCGCAATGGCTACGATCCCACGGATATTCCCGCCATCGACGGCGGCGATCCGCGTCCCGGGCTGTCGCTGGTCTTCACCGGCACGCTCCTCTCCGGCAATCATGATGTCACGCCGCTGTTGCTGGCCCTGCGGCAGCTCGGTCCCGCCGGACGGGAAGTGCGCGTCGCGTTTTATGGCCCCAAGCCCACCGTCATCGAGGCGGCGCTCGCGACGGTGGACGGCGAATTCGCGGTAGAGATTCATCCGCGGGTCTCCTACGCGGAATCGCTGGCGCTGCAGCGGCAGGCGGATATCCTGTTGCTGTTGCTGTGGAAAGACCCGAACGAACGGGGCACGTGCTTCGCGAAGTTCTTCGAGTATCTCGGCGCGCGCCGACCGATACTGGCCATCGGGCACGGCGGTGACGTCACTTCACGGTTGCTCACCGAGTGTCAGGCCGGCCTGGTGTCGAATGATCCCACCGCCATCGCCGCGAAGCTCACCACCTGGTTGGCGGACAAATCACGGCACGGCGAGTTGGCCGACCTTCCCCCCACGGCTTCCACCGACCTGACCCGCGAAGCACAGACCCGGCGGTTGGAAGCATTTTTACGCGAGCGGTTGGCGGGAGAGTGACGGTGAAGCGATGAAAATTCTGCTGATGGGACCGGGGGATTCCCCGCATCTCGGCCGCACGTTGCGCTGGCTGCTCGGTCGCGGCTGCGAGATGGTGGTCACCGATTATCTACCCCCCGAGGGTTTCTCCTCCGATGCCTGTCAATATATCCGCTTGCCCAGGATGTCCACGTCGTTTTTCAAATATCTCGGCGGGATGCGCCTGGCGTACCGGTTGGGCGAGTGGCGCGCGGGCTGGCTTCGCCGGTTGTGGCAGCGAGTTCAGCCACAGGTAGTCAACGTGCAGTGGGTCGATTTACGCGCCTACCACGCCGCCGTGGCCGATATCCACCCGTTGGTGCTGACGGTCTACGGCTCCGATATCAATAACTGCTTCACGGACGGCGCGGAACCGGAATATAACCGTTTGATCGGCAAGGCGCTGGCGGCGGCAGATCGGATATTGGTCGATGCGCCGGATATGATTACCAAATGCGAGGAACTCGCGGGAAAAAAACTGCCGTGCGAACTGATCACGTTAGGGGTCAACACCGAGCTCTTCCGTCCCGGCTATCGCGAGGAAGCGGCGGCATGGCGCCGGCAGCTCGACATCCCTGCCGACGCTTGCGTTTTTCTTTCCCAACGCTTTCTGCGCCCGCTGTACCGGCCTGATCGCATTCTGGAAGCCTTTGCGCTGGCACTGCCCACGCTGCCGCGCGAGGCCAAGCTGGTGCTGCGCGCAAGCACGTTGACCGGCCAGCGCGACGCGGAGCCGCTGCAGCAACAATTGCGGGAGCGCGCGGACGAACTCGGTATCTCGTCCGCGATCCGCTGGCTGCCCCGGCAGACGGTCAACGAACTCCCGGCGGTCTATGCGTTTGCCGATGTGATTGTCAATTATCCCGAACGCGATGCCTTCCCGGTCACGTTCCTCGAAGCCGCCGCCTGCGAACGTCCGGTCATCTCCTGTCGCCAACCCAGTTATGACGGATCCTTCGCCGAGAAGTATTTTCGCCTGGTCGATCCCAACGATATCCATGAACTGGCCACGGCGATGGTGGAAGCGGCAGGGGCCGATCCACAACAGACCGCGGCGAAAATGGCTGATGCGCGCGCATTGATGGTGCGGGAGTATGATGAAGCCGCCATCGTCGACCGTCTGCTTGCGCTGTATCATGAATTGAGTGGGCTGGCCTGATATTTCAACCGCAGAGACACAGAGGCGCAGAGAACGACGAATAATAGGTAATTGTTCTCAGACAGCCTCTCAGGTCACCCTGGCGCGCGAGCGTCCCCGCGAGCAGGTCGAAGATCTCCCCGGTGCTCGCGAGGACGCTCGCGCGCCAGCAATGCCGGAACGGAGATAATTTCACGAAGCCACGAGCGGATCAGTAAGCGGCCGTCCGGTTTATCACGGCTACCGGCAATACCCTGAGCATTTATTGCCGCGTCGCGCGTACCAGCGTATAAATTCCCTGTCGTTTCCGCGTGCGCGCGCTGGCAGACATCACGGTTCGCCAGCCGGCCCATCCCAACGGTTGACGCCAGAATGAGAACGGATTATGCGGCAAGGCGAGATTGGTGGTGGTCAACTCGTCAATGGCAAAGCCGGCATCCGTGAGTAAATTCGCCAGCGTTAACGGATCGTAGTATTGCATGTGCGCGGCGCCTTCCCGGCGCACATCCCCCGGAAGATTGCCCAGGCTGCGCGCCAGGTTGTTCGCGTCCCACGGGATATCCTGCCCATACCAGCAGTGCCAGCTTCGATAGGCGGCAAACGGATTGGGAGTGCTCAATAACAACGGGGCGCCCGGACGCAGCACGCGCGCCAATTCCGCCAGCACTGCGGGCACGTGGAGCAGATGTTCAAGCACTTCGGCAATGATGGCGCCTTGAAAAGCGCCGTCGACAAAGGGCAAACGGTAGCAGGACCCCTGCACAAACGTGACATTGCCAAACTTCGCGAGCGGCCCCAACGCTTCCACCGCCAGATCCAGCGCGACGACAAGGCAGGCAGGCGGCAGTATCTGCAGGATTTCCTGCAGTAAAAATGGGTCGTTCGCGCCGGCGGAACCGATATCGAGGATGGCGCCGGCGGGGAAGGCTTGGTGCGCCCAGGCGCACAGCGTCCGCACGCGTTCGGAATCTTTATTCGGCATGGGACACCTCGGTAATTTCGGTGTTCTCCGCGCGCAGATTGACCGGCGCACCGCGCAGCAAGTCCGACAGCACCGCGGCGCGCTGCCGCAGGATGGCGTCCTGGTCGGGTTCGCGCGCCAGAATCAGGGCTTTAGCCGCCGCTCCGAGCCGCGCGCGGGTAACCGGTTCGGACAGCGCGTGAGTCAGCGCGGCCGCGAATGCCGCGGGATCCTCCGGCGACGCCAGTAGGCCGGTTTCATTCTGCCGGATGAGCTGGCGCGTGTCGCCGGTATCCAGGGTGACGATGCAAAGGCCGAAATACATCGCCTCTTTGAGCCCGCGCGAGATATTGCTCTCGTCATTGGTGGAGACAAACAGGTGGCAGCGCCGCATAATCGCGTAGACATCCTTCCGCGGCAGCGCGCCGAGAAAGGTGACTGTCGAGGTGACGCCCAGCCGCGCGGCTAGCGCGTGCAGGCGCGCGCGCTCGGGGCCATCGCCGAGGATCAGCACGTGAAAGCGCGGTGCGGAGCTCGCGCTCGGGAGCGCCTCGATCAACCGTTCGAGCCGTTTCCAGGGAATCAGGCGCGAGGCCGTCACCACGTAGCAGGTGTCGTCCCGCAGCAGTGCATCGGTCGCATAGTCGCTGCCGGCATCCAGTTCGCGGTAATCCAACCCGTGCGGTTGAAAGAGGAAGCGCTCCAGCGGCAATCCCAGGTCGCGCGCCACGTCGAGGCCGCGCGTGCCGTCGTCATTGCAGATGCGCAGATCGACGGGGGTGATCCACCCCAGATAGTCTTCCGGTTTGCGCCGATAGCGCGCGGGATGCCCAATACAGGTGCCCAAAAAGGTGCCGTAAAAATGAGCCACGACGGGACACTGCAGCGCTTCCCCGAGCAGGCGCCCGCATTCCGTCAGCGAACTGCTGTGGCAATAGATCAGGCGGACATCCGCGCGCTGCGTCGCCGAAAGACGCTGGAGAATCGCTTCGGCAAAGCGCGCGTTATACGCTTTCCACAATGCCGCCCGGCGAGCAAATATCCACGGATGCCCCAACGGGCCGAGACAGCCGACCAGCCGCCGCCACCCGCGTGGCGGCGACGCGAGGTGGATGGGAATCGGTTGAGCATGGTCGAGGGTCGCGGCATCGGATTCCGCGAAGTGCAACACGGTGTCGCATACCCCACGCAGGCATTGCAGCGCCACGAAATCCGACGAAGTGCCCGCGCCTTCGCCCATCGACCAGACATTTTCCCAGGGTGATATACTGATGATGGTTGACATCTGTTCAGGTAACTATTCGGTCTCCCGGTTTTAGCGCCGGCTGGGCTACACACGGCCCAGTCTTCCAAGCCAGTGCATCTCATTCGCCGATCGAGCAGTCCGTTACGTCCAGCCGCCGGCTGGTGCGCGGAAAAACCCCGCATGATTTATAGGTGAAGTGCCGATACGGCACCGGTTCCGCGTGCCAGAGTTCTTTGAAATGGCGCACGTTGCCCAACCGATCGCTGGCGCCCATGTTGAAGTAGCGCTTGCCGTGCGCGATGGCGTGGCGGATGCGATCGGTCAGCAGCAAGTAGTTGGGAAAGATGCACGCATATTCCCGATCCATGGCGCCGAACCAGTATAGCACGGAGGCGGTATCCTCGACGAAGATGCCGGCGGCGACCGCCGTCTGTTCCAGTTCGACCAGCAGGAGTTGGATGTGGGCATCCGGCGGGTCGAACAACGCGGTGAAAAAGTCGCGTGAATAGGGCGGAGGCTCTTGCCCCCACCCGCGCGCCGTCAAGGTGTAGAGAGCGTAAAACGTGTCGATATCGTGCGCCGATGTCCCCGCGCGCACGTGTAGGCCTTCTTTTTCCGCCCGTCGGACTTGATTGCGGACGCGCGCGGGAAAGGTGGCCCAGGTCGTTTCCCAGTCGGCGTCGAGGGGCAGCACGTGCGTCTCGCTGGTCTGGCATTCCTGGGTGATGCCCGGCGGGCAGTCCAGTTCCAGCCGTGCAAGCAACGGGTGCTCGACATACTGCAGATTCCGCACCCGCCCGCTGACCAATGCGTTGAGGATCGCCTGACCTTTCCACCGACTCCAGGTACCTTCCACGAGCGGTGAGCCGTATAATCCCAACGGCAGCGCGGCGAGGCGATAAAACAGCCGGTTCGCCTTATGCATGACCGGCCAGAGGATGCGCGTGCCGTCGTCAAAGCGGAAACAGTATGGACGGCTGATCAAGCCGGGCAAGCAGCGTTCGAGACGATGCATCCACGCCGGTGACTGAAAGAAGGAGGCGGTGGGCAGCGCGGTGAGAAACTCTTGCCATTCCGGTGTCGTGAGCAAACAACGCTGCAACCGTTCTCTCCTGTTTTGCCTACCGGCGGCAAGTTGCGTAATTTGCCGTGAAGCCTTGCCGCCGATATAATAGCATATGGCTTTTCGGGTGACAAACCGGATGAGGATTATCGAGACGAAGCGAGATGAGATGTGCAGCAAGTCATGAATAACCGATTGCGCCCGCACTGCCTGGCACCGCGGCTGGCGGCGATCGATTGCGCGGCGCTGGCGGCGCGCGGCCTGCGCGGTGTGTTGATCGACCTGGACAATACCCTTACCCCCTGGCGCAGCCATGAAGTGCCCGCCGATGCGCGGGAGTGGCTGGCGCGCGTGCGCCAGGCGGGACTCAGCGTGTGCCTGCTCACCAATGCAGCGACCGACGGTCGTGTGCGTCCGGTGGCGGAATCATTGGGTGTTCCGTGGATCGTGCGCGCGTTGAAGCCCCTTCCCAGCGGCTACCTTCGCGCCATGCGCCTGCTCGACACCACGCCGGAAACCACCGCGATGATCGGCGACCAGGTCTTCACCGACGTCTATGGCGGCAACCGTCTCGGCCTCTACACCATCCTGGTCGATCCCATGTCAACCCGCGAAGCCCTCGTCACCCGACTCGTCCAGCGCCCGCTGGAACGGCTGGTGGGGAGAGTTGCTAAAAATGCAACTTGCACAGGGTAAAATGCAAATTTACTCTGCGCTGATCTCTGCGTCCTCTGCGGTGAAAAAACGCGTCGCAGTGGCAAATTTGCACTTTACACTTTCACCGCAGCCACCTTACCTGTACTTCAGTCAACCGCACTTCCGTTGCCGTGAGGCCTTCGCGTAGATGGTCTGGCTGGGTGGCACCCAGGATGGGGATGACCGGAAACGGTTGCGCGAGCAGCCAGGCGAGGGCGACCTGGGTGGGGGTGGCGTTGAGCGTGGACGCTAACTGTTCAGCGCGTTCCCGGCGCGCACGGTTGTCGGGGGTATCGAACCCGCCCGCGCGTCCGGCGAAAAAACCGCCGGCGGTGGAGGTGTAGGCGGCGACCGGCAATTGGGTCGTGGTGTGCCAGCGCATATCCGCCGTGGTCAGGTGGCGCATGCAGGGATCGTCACCCATGGCGCCCGCCGGTTGCGCCAGACTGAATTGCGGTTGCGAGATCACAAACCCGCGTAACCCGTGCGCCGCCGCATAGGCGTTGGCTTCGGCGATGCGCTCAACCCGCCAGTTGCTGGCGCCGAGATAGCGGATGCGCCCACGCGCCACCTCCGCGTTGAGCGACTCGACGATTTCTCCCACCGGCACCGCAGCGTCATCGCGATGCAGATAGTAGAGATCGATGACGTCCATTCGCAAGCGCCGCAGGCTGTCGTCGATATCGGCGGTAATCACCTCCGGCGCCAGAGACCGTTCCGGACGCGGATAATACGGCGACATCGCCGGATGACCGCCTTTGGAGGCGATAACCAGCGCCTCGCGCCCGCCTTGTCGCCGCACGCACTCGCCCAGCGCCCGTTCGCTGACGCCGTCCCCGTCCGGCAACCAGGCGCAATAACAATGCGCGGTATCGAAGAAATTTCCCCCCGCGTCGCGGAGCATTCCAAACAGACGATCCATCGCCTCTCCCTGCACCGCGGTGCCGAACGACGCTGCCCCATAGCAGATCGCCGACACGCGCAACTCGGTTTGGGGAAGCAGAAAAGTGTGTAACATAGCGGTCTAGTTCCGCGGCGGAGTGGCGGAAACCTGCCGAAAAGAACAATTCCGACCGTTGGTAGTGAAATCGGTTGGTAGTGAACCACGTAGCGCAGCGGAGTGGTGGTGGCCGGCACTCTCGCGGGTTTTTGTCTGAACTATGATTCATCTGATTGAATGATTATTTGATTTTGAGACTTCAAGGCATCTGTAAACGAGGTAACGGTACACCGACAGAAAAATCATAACATCATTTAATCAGACGAATCATAGTTCAAGACAACTGAAAAGCCGCCACCACTCCGCTGCGCTGCGTGGTTCACTACGAACGGGTTTGCCTACGATGGGTCGTAGAGCGATAACTGGTAGGGACTGGTGGGATAGCGCGTGTCGATGAGTTGGCGGTGGGTGAGCGTCCAGCCGGTGCCGCCTTCGATCAGGGCGGGAAGGGCGGTCATACCGGGCGGACTTGCTACCGGAGCGGCGGGAATAACCGTGGTCGGTTCCACGGTGAAATCGACCGTTTCTACGCGCAGTTGCATCATGCGCGGGCCTTCTTCGCGCCAGAGCAACGTATCGCCGGGGCCGTTCATCCGCGCGATGCGCACGCTGCCGCGCGGGAGCGTGCCGTCCGTCTCCGGAGTGAGCCAGTAGAGACGGGTACGCAGGACGAAGCCGGTGCGCATGCGCCGCAGATCGGCACTCAGGTCGCCACTGAAGTCCGGCGGGGAGAGCCGGCTGCGCGCGGAGAGGATTTCCGCCCGTGCCAGCAGCGGCGCATGCGCGTCGTCACTGGTCAAGGAGGCGGATTGCTGCTCGGTCAGGTAGTGGCGCAGCCAGAGCATCGGCCCGATCGCGGTAAAATTGCCCACCGTCACTTCGCCAAATCCGGGTGGGGCGCTGGCCCAGGCGTCCGGCAAGACGGGATGCCAGCACGCCCCGGCGACAAACGCGCCGCAACACGCCAATACGGTCCACCAGAGACGAAATCGATGTGACATCGGGGTAGATCCTCTTTCAAAATCCAGCGGTAGCGAACCAAGCCTGTTGGTAGTGAACCACACAGCGCAGCGAAGTGGTGGTGGTTACCGGTAAAGGTAATAACTGAGTGGGCAACTGCCACCACTCCGCTGCGCTGCGTGGTTCACTACCAACGGACTTGGTTCACTACTAACGGGCTTGGTGCACAGCATTAGAGATTTTTATCGTGGTCGCTGCTTTTCTCTTTGTCGTGCTTGGGCACTTTTTCCTCGGCTCTGATCCGCAGCACGGCGTAATCACCGCGGCGCGGGGGAATGGCGAGCGTGCTCACGGCGATGCATTTGCTGCGGTCGTCCTGGACTTCAATGACGCGGATGGCGCCGATCTCTTTGTGGTCGCGATAGATCTCTTCGCCGCTTTGCGCATCGCGGAAGATCGTTTCCTGCATGAGTTGGAACTCGTCGCCGACGTTGATGCCGGAGAAGCGACCGAGATCGAGGATAATGCCGCCGTCCGGCAGCACTCCTTTCACCACCGCCTCGACCGGGAAGTGCGCCAGCACCTGCGTCACCACATCGTCCACCGCGGTGCGCGTCGCGCGCCCGATGCGGCTGTTCGTCCACTCTTTATCGTTAAAATTCGCAGCGGCGAAAAAGTTGTGGAAGTTGGTGCCGGCCAACGCGAGGTTGGTCTCGCTGTTTTCACCGGTGCCGGTGGTGGCGGTGAGGATGCGTCCGGTCGTAGCGTCGATTACGCGGGCATCCACCACCGCGCGGGCGGTGCTCTTCTTCAGATCGATCCCGACCCCGATCAGCGGCATGGTAAGCGCGCCTAACACGCCATTTTGCTTGGTGCGCACGCCGAACTCGGTCAGTTTGCCGCCAATCAGCAGATCGACCCCGAGCACTTTGCCGGCGCGCGCCGCGGTTTCCGGATCCAGCACGCCTTCCGCGCGCAGTTTGTGCTCGTTCATCAACTTCTGCAATTCGGTGCGCTCGATCACTTCGAAGGCACCCGTCTTCACCAGCGCGGAGATGAGCATATCGGACAGCACCGCGCTGACGTTGCTGCCGGCGTTCACCGGCACGCCCCCGTGTGGGAACCAGCCATAAAGCAGTTGGCGCGGCACTTCGAAATTCACCACCGCGATACGTTTGCGGCGGTGCAACTGCGCATCGGCGGGCGCCGTTTGCGTGGTCGGGGTGTTTCGCGCGTTCATGTCGCCGCCGCCCTCACTGCCGGCGGCCCACACGCGCGGTGTCGGCGCCCACAGCGCCAACGCGAGCAGCAACAGGAATACGGTGTGGAAACGTGAACTCATCGGTAACCTCTTTCTGAACGGTGTAGTCTAACTACTTAATTCTTCCCGCTCTTGCCGGCTATTACACGGGGTAAGTGGGTAAAAATTAGCAGTCACAACAGCTATGGCCCAGTCTCCATGGCACGATTAAGCGCTGCCGCGTGGACAGGTAGGCAAGTACGGCAAAGTTACGGCTTTTCTTATACTTCAACCAGTAAAGAAAATCCTTTTCGCATTGCTGGTCGCCGGGCAAGATCATTATCGCTGATTGTTAAGTCGCCAGGCGAGAAAGCCGTTTATTTATGGGAAAAATAGTATAAAATAGGTAGGGAAGACAGACGAAGGAAGTACAAAAAGGAGAAGCCGCTACATGCTCCGCTCCATTCCATTGGTACAATGCCGTTCGACCTGGCCCACGGCAGGCCGTTTTTTGCTCGCCGGGTTGTTGCTGGCGTGCATGGTTGGCCTAACCTTATCCGCTGCGGCGATGCAGCGGAAGCCGGGATGGAAGACGGTCTTACGCTATAATCCGACACCGGTCTCCGCGCCCATCCGTATCCCCGCGCCGCGGTTGCGGGCGGGCGCTCCGCTGTCCACCATTCATGTCACCTATCACAACTTTTCTTCGCAAGCGCAGACGGCGTTTCAGGCAGCGGTGGATGTATGGGCCTCGCTGGTGTATTCACCGGTACCGATCACCATCGATGCCACCTGGGGCTCGTTAGGCAGCACGACCGGAATTCTCGGACAAGCCGGTCCCAACGAGATATTTTCCGATTTCACCGGCGCCCCCGTCGCGGGAACCTGGTATCCCAAAGCGTTGGCCGATGCGCTGGCCGGGAAGGATCAGGATTCGACCAGTGTGGATATCATGGCGGAGTTCAACAGCGACTTTCCTGACTGGTATTACGGCACGGACGGCAATACGCCCTCCACAAAGATCGACCTGGAAACCGTGGTGCTGCACGAATGCTGCCACGAGCTCGGGTTTCTGGGCACGACGGATATGACCGGCAGAACCGGTAGCTGGGGGCAGGATGGCCTACCGATTATTTTTGACAAGTTCACCGTCAACGGCAGCAATCAATCGCTCCTCAATACCAGCCTGTTTCCCAATCCTTCCCAGGCGCTGGGCACGCTGCTGACCAGCGATAACCTGTTTTTTAATGGGCCGAAAGCCATGGCGGCCAACAATGGCGCGAAACCGAAATTATATGCGCCGTCGAGCTGGGAAAGTGGATCGAGCGGCTCCCATCTCGATGAAGACACCTATCCGTTCGGCTCCTCGATCAATGCGTTGATGACCCCCGCGCTGCCGGCGGGCATCTCGCTGCACGATCCGGGCCCGATCGTGAAGGGTGTGTTCGCGGATATCGGGTGGACGAGTGGGACCACCTCCACCGTCGCCACGCCGACCTTCTCCCCGGATGGCGGCACGTATACGTCGGCGCAGAACGTGACCATCAGTTGCACGACCACCGGCGCGTCGATTTATTACACCACCAATAGTAATGATCCGACCACCAGCGACACGCTGTATCAATCGCCGGTTGCGATTGCCGCCACGACCACGCTGAAGGCCAAAGCGTTTGCCACCGGGAAGACCGCCAGCGCGGTGAAGAGCGCGGTGTATACCATTCAGCAAAGCACCTCCTACGTGGTGACCCCGACCGCCGGCGCGAATGGCTCGTTATATCCGTATCAGCCGCAGTCGGTTTCCAGCGGGGCGAATATCATTTTTTACGCGACACCGAGTATCGGCTATGCGGTGGATAGCTGGCGGCTGGACGGCATTGTCGTGCAAACCGGCGGCACCCAGTATACCTTGCAGAACATCACCGCCAATCATTCCGTGCAGGTGACGTTCAAACTCCTCACCTACACCGTCACCCCGTCGGCGGGCACGAACGGGACCATCACCCCGAGCACGCCGCAAACGGTCAATTCCGGCGATACCCTCGTCTTCCTGGCTACCGCGAATGCCGGCTATACGGTGGATAGCTGGTCGTTGGACGGCGAACCGTGGCAAGCCGGTGGTTCCACCTTCACCCTCGCCATTATCACCGCCGACCATACCGTCAGCGTGAACTTCAAGGCGCTGAGCTTTACCGTGACTCCCACGGCCGGGACCGGCGGTGCGATCAGTCCGAGCACGGCGCAGACGGTCGATGGCGGTGCGAACCTGACATTCACCGCGACACCCGGCAGCGGATATGTAGTCGATAGCTGGTATCTGGACGGCGCCAACACCCCGGCGCAAACCGGCGGGACGACCTATGCCTTGAAGAACATCCTCGCCGATCATGCGGTCAAGGTCACGTTCAAAGTGCCGACCTTTACCGTCACCCCCACGGCGGGAACGGGGGGCACGATCAGTCCGAGCACCATACAAACGGTCAACTCCGGCGCGAGCCTGACCTTCACCGCCACCCCCGGCAGCGGATACGCGGTCGATGGCTGGTATCTGGACAGCGCCACCACCCCGGCACAAACCGGCGGTACGATCTATGCGTTGACCAATATCACCGCCAATCACACGGTCAAAGTGACGTTCAAACCGGGAACCATTCTCGTCACCCCCACGGCAGGAACCGGCGGCACGATCAGCCCGAGCACGGTACAAACGGTCAGCACCGGCGCGAGCCTGACCTTCACCGCGACGCCCGGCAGCGGTTATGTCGTCAATGGCTGGTATCTGGATGGCGCGACCACCCCGGCGCAAACCGGCGGCGTCACGTATACGTTGACCAATATCACGGTCAATCACGCGGTCAAGGTGACGTTCAAAGCGGCATCTTCTACCATCACCCCAACTGCCGGAACGGGGGGCACCATCAGTCCGAGTTCGACGCAAACGGTCAATTTTGGCACGAGCCTGACCTTCATCGCCATGTCGAACAGCGCGTTTACAGTGGACAGTTGGTATCTGGATAGTTCCACCACGCCGGCGCAAGTCGGCGGTACTACCTACTCGCTCACCAATATCACCGCCAATCATGCCATCAAGGTGACGTTCAAATCGACGGTGATGACCGTCACCCCGTCGGCGGGAACCGGAGGCGCGATCAGTCCCAATACGGTGCAAACGGTCACCGTCGGCGCAAGCCTGACGTTTACCGCGACGCCCAACAGCGGCTATCTGGTGGACGGATGGTATCTGGATAGCGCCACCACACCGGCGCAGGTCGGCGGCACGACCTATGCGCTGACCAATATTACCGTCAATCATGCCGTCAAAGTGACCTTTAAAACGATAGCGATTATCGTGACCCCGTCGGCGGGGACCGGTGGTTCCATCAGTCCCAGCACGGCACAGACGGTCAGTTCCGGCGCAAGCCTGACCTTCACCGCCTCACCGAACAGCGGTTATGCGGTGAATGGCTGGTATTTGGATGGTGCCGCGACTCCGGCGCAAGCCGGTGGGCTGACATATACGCTGGCCAATATCACTACCAGCCACTCCCTTAAGGTCACTTTCGAGACGGGGACCATTACCGTGACCCCGACGGCCGGAACGGGGGGAACGATCAGTCCGAGCACGGTAAAATTAGTCAATCCCGGCGCCCACCTCACTTTCACCGCGCTCCCCTACAGCGGTTTTGCGGTGAATGGCTGGTATCTGGATGACGCCACCACCCCGGCGCAAGCCGGCGGCGCGACCTATACGCTGACGAATATCATCGTGAATCACGCGGTCAACGTCACCTTCAAGCCGGCGACGTTTATCATCACCCCTTCCGCCGGGACGGGCGGCACGATCAACCCGAGCACGCCGCAAACCGTGAGTTACGGCACAAAATATCCCCTTACCGCGACACCTGCCGGCGGCTATGTGGTGGACAGTTGGTATGTGGATAACGCCACCACCCCGGTGCAAGTCGGCGGCGCCACCTACCTGCTGCCCACGATCACCGCCAATCACTCCGTCAAGGTGACCTTCAAAACCGTGTTCTTCATCGTCACACCCAGCGCCGGCGCGAACGGGACGATTTCGCCGGCTACGCCGCAAAGCGTGCAACAGGGTAACAGCGTGACCTTCACCGCAAAACCCAATACGGGATTCCTGGTCGCCAACTGGACATATGACGGCAGTATTGTCTACCCCGGCGGGCTAGCCGCCAACGGCGCGTATACCGGACTGACCTGTGTGCTGAATAATATCAAAGCCAATCACACACTGGCGGTAACCTTTAAAACCCTCCTGATGTATACGATAACGGCGAGCGCGGGCGGCAACGGCGCTATCAGTCCGAGCACAACGCGGACGGCTCCCTACGGTGGCAGCCTGACCTTTACCGCCCTGGCCAATACCGGGTATGTAACGGATACCTGGTCGCTCGATGGCGCTTCCGTGCAGACCGGCGGCACGCAATATACGCTGCAGAATATCACCGCCAATCACGCGGTGAAGGTGACGTTCAAATCGCTGTATTACAAAACCGACCTGTCGATCTGCAACAATGGCGATGCCGGCTATATCGGGCTGGGAGTTATCAATCTCGCTGGTAGCAGCCAGACGAAGACGCAGACGGTCGCGAGCGGTGTCGCAGCAACATACCTCTTCCGCGTGCAAAACTCCGGGGATACGACCGATACCTTTACGCTGACCTGCGCACTGCCGGCCCTGTCCGGATGGCAAGTGCAGTGCCTCGATCGGGTCACCGGCAAGGATGTCACCACGACGCTCACCGGCGTCGGGTATACCACCGTCGCCTTGGCGCCGGGAGTGGCGGGAGGATTCACGTTGCAAATCACCCCGACCAGCACCGCGATGTCCGGGACAGCTTACCCACTGCTGATTACCGCGGTGTCGTCGCATGATGCCACCAAAAAAGATACGGTCAAAGCGATTACCATGAAACAGTAAGACAAGCTGACATTCTCAATATGGACAAGAGAGCGGGTGGGTAGCAGCGTGATGGCTGGTACCCACTCGCTTTTTTTCACCGGTATACGGTGCCAGCGTGAAAAGGTGGGAATTTTCCTGGCAACTCTGTTGATTGTATAGCAAGGAAAGCTATTGCTGGTTAGGAAGAAAAAGTATAACATAGGTGACAAATATAGGCGTAGCTTCAATATTGACTTCCGGTCTCTCTTCCGCAGGGGCTGGACGATATTCACGTTATTTTGATGCAAAGGAGAGGCATCTCGATGCTGCGAACTACCTCAGGTATGGTCATTTTCCCTCGTTCAACCGGGCTCACGACTAGCCGGTTATTGTTGGTCGGTCTGTTGTTGGCGTGCCTTGTGGGCCTGGCGCCCTCCGGCGCCGCGATGCAGGTGAAACCTGGTCGGATGGTGGGGTTGCGCTGTAATCCGACGTCGGGGGTGGCACATATCCCCGCCCCGCGGCAGCGCGCAGGCGCACCGCTGTCCACCTTTCAAGTCACCTACCACGATGTTCCCGCGCAAGCGCAGACGGCATTTAAAGCCGCGACCGATATTTGGGCCACGCTGGTCTCATCGCCAGTGCCGATCCGCATCGATGTAACCTGGAAATCGCTGGGTGTCAACGGATTTCTCGGCCTAGGAGGCCCTGCCGAGACGTATGCCGATTTCCTCGGCGCGCCCGTTGCCGGCACTTTGTACCCCAAAGCACTGGCCAATGCGCTGGCCGGCAGGGAGCTGGACACATTCCATCCGGATATTTCGGTGCAGTTAAACAGCGACTATCCTTCCTGGTATTTTGGCACGGACGGCAACACCCCTCTTAACAAAGTCGATTTTGAATCGGTGGCACTGCACGAGTGTTGCCATGGGCTGGGCTTCCTCGGTTCTACAGATATGACCGGCAGTATCGGCAGTTGGGGAGATGAAGGCGTGCCAATGATTTACGATCGCTTCGTTGTCAATGGCAGCAATCAATCGCTGATCAATACCACGCTTTTCCCGATGGGCTCCACGGCGCTGTGCGCGCAATTGACCGGGAACAACCTGTATTGGAACGGGCCGAAAGCTATCGCCGCCAACGGCGGGGTGAAACCGAAATTGTTTGTGCCGTCGAGTTGGGAGCCCGGGTCCAGCGTAAACCATCTCGACAATACGACCTACCCAATCGGGAGTTCACCGAATGCGCTGATGGACTCCGCGTCGACATATGGCGTTTCCCTGCATGACCCGGGGCCTATCGTGATGGGCATGTTCGCGGATATGGGGTGGACGGGCGAGACAACCACCGCCGCTACGCCAACCTTTTCCCCGGATGCCGGCACCTATACATCGGCGCAGAAGGTGACGATCAGTTGCACGACGGCCGGCGCCACGATTTATTACACCACCAACGGCAACGATCCGACGACCAGTGATACGAAGTATCTCTCGCCGGTTGCCATCACCGCGGCCACCACGCTGAAGGCAAAAGCGTTTGCCACCGGGATGAGCGCCAGCACGGTGAAGCGGGCGTTCTATAACTTCCAACAAATCACCTATCGTATTACCTCTTCAGCCGACTCGAACGGCACTATCTTTCCCACGCAGCAGCAAACGGTCACGAGCGGCGCGAGCCTCATCTATTACGCGACGCCGAGTTTCGGCTATGCGGTGGATCGCTGGTGGGTGGATGGTACAGTCGTGCAAACCGGCGGTTCCCAGTATGCCTTGCAAAATATCACCGCCAATCATACCGTGCTGGTGTCATTCAAAGTCATCACGTTTACGGTGACCTCAACCGCCGATGTCAACGGGACGATTTACCCGAGCACGACCCAAACGCTGAATTACGGCACCGACTTCACCTTCGAGGCGGTACCGAGTAGTGGCTATATGGTGGATCGCTGGTGGGTGGACAACGTCGCCGTGCAAACCGGCGGCAATCAGTATACCTTGCCAAACATCATCGCCAATCATACCGTGAAGGTGACGTTCAAACTGCTCATGTTTACCATTACGCCATCAGCCGGCGCAAATGGGACCATCAGTCCGAGCATGCCACAAACGGTCAGTTCGGGCGTGAATATCACTTTCCAGGCGACGGCGAATGCCGGCTATACGGTGGATCGCTGGTCATTGGATGGCACCGATTGGCAAACCGGTGGTGCTACCTTTACCCTGGCCATCATCACCGCCGACCATACCGTCAGCGTGAGCTTCAAGGCGCTGCACTTTACCGTAACCCCTGTAGCGGGGAGCGGAGGCGCGATCGATCCGAGCACCACGCAGACGGTGAACGGCGGCGCGAACCTGACCTTCACCGCGACCCCTAACAGCGGGTACGCGGTCGATGGCTGGTATCTGGACGGCGCCACTTCTCCCGTGCAAGTCGGCGGCACCACCTACGCATTGATGAATATTCTGGACAATCATACGGTCAGAGTGACATTCAAATCAGGAACGATTCTCGTCACCCCCACAGCGGGCACTGGTGGCTCGATCAGTCCGAATACAGTGCAGACGGTCAGCGCCGGCGCGAGCCTGACCTTCACCGCCACCCCCGGCAGCGGGTATGCGGTGGATGGTTGGTATCTGGACAGCGCCAGCAGTCCGACGCAAGCCGGGGGCACGACCTATCTGTTGACCAATATCACCGCCAATCACACGGTCAAAGTGACGTTCAAAGCGGGAAGCATTCTCGTCACCCCCACGGCGGGAATCGGCGGCTCGATCAGTCCGGACACCGTCCAAACGGTCAGCGTCGGCGCGAGCCTGACGTTCACCGCGACCCCCAACAGCGGGTACGCGGTCGATGGCTGGTATCTGGACGGCGCCACTTCTCCCGTGCAAGTCGGCGGTACTTCCTACACATTGATAAAGATTCAGGACAACCATACGATCAAAGTGACGTTCAAATCAGGCACTATCCTCGTGACCCCCATGGCGGGCACCGGTGGATCGATCAGCCCGAGCACGGTGCAGACGGTCAGCGTCGGCGCGAGCCTGAGCTTCACCGCGACACCCAACAGCGGTTATGTGGTGAACGGTTGGTGTTTGGATGGAACTACCAATCCGGTACAAGTCGGCGGCGTCACGTATACGATGGCCAATATCACGGTCAATCACACGGTCAAAGTGACGTTCAAAGCGGCATCCTATACCATTACCCCCGTTGCCGGGACGGGGGGCACGATCAATCCACAGACGCCACAGAGCGTGAGTTACGGCACGAGCCTGACCTTCACCGCGGCGCCGGGCAGCGGCTATCTGGTCGATGGCTGGTATCTGGACAACGCCGTCACGCCAGTGCAAGTCGGCGGTACATCGTATACGCTCACCGCGATTTCCGCCGTGCACACGGTCAAAGTGACCTTTAAATTAGCGACATTCATCCTCACGTCCTCGGCAGGGGCAAATGGTTCGATTAACCCGAGCACTGCACAATCCGTCAGTGCCGGCACGAACTACACCTTTACCGCGACGCCTGATACCGGCTTTGCGGTCGATGGCTGGTATCTGGATGGCGCCACCACCCCGGCGCAGGTCGGCGATGTCACCTATACGCTGACCAATATCCTTGCCAATCACACGGTCAAGGTGACGTTCAAACCGGGAGACATTCTCATCACCCCCGTGGCGGGCACCGGTGGCGCCATCAGCCCGGGCACAGGACAAACGGTCAACTATGGCGCGAAGCTGACCTTCACCGCGCTCCCCTACAGCGGTTACGCGGTCAACAACTGGTATCTGGATGGCGCCACCACGCCGACGCAAGTCGGCGGCATCACCTATACGCTCACCAATATCACCACCGTGCACTCCATCAAGGTCACTTTCAAACCGGCGATGTATACCATTACCCCTTCCGCCGGGACCGGCGGCACGATCAGCCCGAATACGCCGCAAACCGTGAGTTACGGCACGCGATACACCCTCACCGCAACTCCCAGCAGCGGCTATGTGGTGGATGGTTGGTATGTGGATAGTGGCGCCACTCCGGTGCAAGTCGGCGGCGCCACCTATACGCTGCCGACCCTTACGGCCAATCATTCCGTCAAAGTCACCTTTAAGACCGTGTTCTTCACCGTCACCCCCAGCGCCGGTGCGAACGGAACGGTTTCTCCCAATACGCCGCAGAGCATACCGCTGGGAGGCAGCGTGACTTTCACCGCGAAGCCCAATACGGGATTTCAACTGGCAACCTGGACGTATGACGGGAATATCCTGTATATCGGTGGGCAAGCCGCCAATGGCGCCTTTACCGGTCTGGCATGTGCGCTGAATAATCTCAAAGCCAATCACACGCTGGCGGTGGCTTTCAAACCGCTGGCGAATTACACGATCACGGTCACCCCCGGCGCGGGGGCAAACGGCACCATCAGTCCGAACACGCCGCGCGCGGTGCCATACGGCGGCAGCCTGACCTTCACCGCCACGGCAAACGCCGGATACGTGCCGGATACCTGGTCGCTCGACGGCGCTTCCATCCAGACCGGCGGCACGCAATATACACTGCAGAACATCATCGTCCCGCACACGGTCAAGGTGACGTTCCGATCGCTGCGTTACAAACCCGACCTGTCGATCTGCAACAACGGTGATGCCGGCTATATCGGGCTGGGGGTTATCGGTCTCGATGGTGCCAGCCAGACGAAGACGCAGACGGTCGCGAGCGGGATCGCGGCGACGTACCTCTTCCGCGCGCAGAATGCCGGAGAAACGACCGAGACCTTCAAGCTGACCTGCACACTGCCGGCCCTGTCCGGTTGGCAGGTGCAGTGCGTCGATCGGGTCACCGGCAAGGATGTCACCGCGGCATTCATCGGTTCCGGATACACCACCGTCGCCTTAGCGCCGGGGGTGGCGGGAGGATTCACACTAAAAATCACCCCGACCAGCACCGCGGTGTCCGGGGCCGCCTACGCCGTGCTGATCACCGCCACCTCGTCGCACGATGCCACCAAAAAGGACGCAGTCAAAGCGACCACGGTGAAGAAATGAGTCGGATCTCGCCGACACCGGCGAGATGAATGCCAACGCGGGTGGGTAGGAGCATTAAGACTGCTACCCACCCGCTTGTTATATGTGACTGCACGAATAGTTTTCTTCCCCTGCAATTTTACGCCGTCGCATTTCGCCGAGGGGAATACAGCGTATTCGGGTTCGCAGGTTCTCCCGCGGAAAGCGGTGATAGTCTTCTTAGCGATTGCCTGAGATGTATCGGCACGTCCAACTCGTCTGACACCTGACACCTGACACCCAAACCGAGCAACTGTTCAATACGAGTGACCTATTTATGTTGATGGTCAGTAAAATAAAGTATATTATAGGTCAGAAACGTCGGCGTATCTTCAGCACTTTCCTCCAGCCTCTCGCACGGGGAGTTGGATGATGCACACTCACTTGACGCAAAGGAGCGGCAGCTACATGTTTCGATCCACTTCACGTATAGGCGATGGGCATAATTCGACGTGGCGTACAATGGGGCGACTCTTGCTGGTCGGCCTGTTGTTGACGTGCATCACGGGCCTGGCGCCGTCCGATGCCGCGATGCAGATGAAGCCGGGCTGGAAAGCGGTGTTGCGCTATAATCCGACGCCGGGTTACGCGCGCCTGCCGGCGCCGCGACAGCGCGCGAGCGCGCCGCTGTCCACCATTCTGGTCACCTATCATGGTTTTTCCCCGCAGGCGCAGACCGCGTTTCAGGCGGCGGTCGATATCTGGGCGTCGCTGGTCTATTCTCCGGTGACGATTCGCATCGATGCCACCTGGACTTCGCTGGGCACGACCAGCGGAATTCTCGGACAGGCCGGCGCCAACGAGGTCTTCTCCAATTTCAATGGCGCCCCCATGTCCAATACCTGGTATCCCAAAGCGCTGGCCAATGCGCTGGCGGGAACCGATCTGGATCCGAGCGGCGTCGATATCGTGGCGGAGTTCAACAGTGCCTTTACCGACTGGTATCTGGGCACAGATGGCAATACCCCCGCCAGTGAAATCGACTTCGAAACGGTAGTATTGCACGAGTGCTGTCATGGTTTGGGGTTCATCGGCACCACGGGGATGAGCGGTAGTGCCGGCAGTTGGGGCTTCCAGGGGATGCCAATCATTTACGACCAATTCACCGTGAACGGCAACAATCAATCGCTCCTCAATACCAGCCTCTTCCCCAACCCTTCCACGGCGCTGGGGGCGCAGTTGACCGGAAATAACCTGTATTTAAACGGACCGAAAGCGATTGCCGCCAACGGCGGCGTAAAACCGAAATTGTATGCGCCGTCGACTTGGGCGCAGGGGTCGAGCGTGTCCCATCTCGATGAGAATACCTACCCGTGGGGGAGTTCAGCGAATGCGCTGATGACATACGCGTTGCCACCGGGTGTTTCGTTGCATGACCCGGGACCGATCGTGAAGGGTCTCTTTGCGGATATGGGATGGGCGAATACCGGCCCCACGGTGGCGATGCCGACGCTGGCGCCGGATGGCGGTACCTATTCCGTGCCGCAGGCGGTCACCATCAGTTGCGCCACGCCCACCGCCGCGATCTATTACACCACCACCGGCAATGATCCGACCATCAGCGACCAGTTATATCGGACGCCGGTTTCCATCGCCACCACCACCACGCTCAAGGCGAAGGCGTTTGCCACTGGGATGATCGCCAGCACGGTAAAGACTGCGCTCTATACCATCCAGCAAGCGTATGTGGTCACTCCTTCCGCCGGTGCGAACGGCAATATCACCCCGAATACGCCACAGACCGTGCTCGGGGGCACGAATGTGGTCTTCACCGCGGCGGCCAATGCCGGCTACACGGTGGATCGCTGGTCGCTGGACAGCGCCGTCGCGCAAACCGGCGGCGCGCAATTCACGCTGCCAAATGTCACCGCCAAACATAGCGTGCAAGTGACGTTCAAACTGCTAACCTTCACCGTCACTCCGTCGGCCGGCGCACATGGCACGCTGACACCCGCGGCGCCGCAGACGGTGAACTACGGCGGCAGCCTCACCTTCCTGGCGACGGCGAATGCCGGGTATACCGTGGATAGCTGGTCGCTGGACAACGTGAAGGCACAAACCGGCAGCGCATCCTACCGCCTGACGAACATCACGGCCAATCATACCGTCACGGTCGCTTTTAAATCCCTTCCCTTCCATCCGGCGGATGTGAATGGCGATTGGCGGCTGACGATCGACGAATTGACCGCGTATTGCGCGGCGTGGAAAAAAGGCGCCGTCTGGCCCAACCCGCCGACGGTGATCCCGATCAACTATATCACCAACGCCGGCCTGCTCTGGAAGGTCGGCGAATTCTACCATTACGACGCGACAAAAACGGCGCCGGATTGCTGGGTGCCGGGGAAGTGGTAGGCGTGTTGAGCCGTTGACTTTTCGTGCGCGGCCAGCGCAATGCGTAATTCGATTTTTTACCAGCACATTCAACTTATCGTGAGGGAGATATACCGATGGTCACACTGGTTACGTCACGCTACGTGACGGCGTTTTTTCTTTGCTGCCTGTTGCTGACGGCAGCGCTGTCTATTTTGCACGCGGGAACAACTTCTCTCGACTATATGTCGACCGCTGCTGGTGGAATCTCGGCGACGCCAGCGGTGAAGCGCCTGACTGAAACTTCCATGCATTGTCAATTCAACGTGAAGGGCAGCGCACCCGTCACGATCTCGTCGCGGGCGAACAGTCGCGGCGTACAAACCCTCACCACGGTGGATTTCGAAAGCGCCAGCTTGCCGTCGGGCTGGCAAGCCCTCGGCAATCCGACCTGGGGACGCACGAGCGCCAAAGCGTATGGTGGCCAGTATAGCGCCTGGTGCGCCGCCGGCGGCACTGCCGGCATGTCGCCCGGCATGGGGTATCCCAATAACTATCGCGCTTCATTGGTCTTTGGGCCGTTCAGCCTGCAGGATGCCACGGCGGCCACACTGGCCTTCCAACTCAACAACAATCCCGCCGGCAACGATGTCTGCGCCCGGCTCGCCTCGATCGATGGCAGCAACTTTTACGGCATCGGCACGTCCGGTAATAGCAATGGATGGGTCCAGAAAACGCTCGATCTGGCAAACATTCAGATCGATGAAACAAATACCCTCAACTGCTGCGGGCATTCACAGGTGTGGATCGAGATTCTTTTCGTCAGTGGCACGGCCAGCTCGTCGTCGTCTGTCGGCTCCTACATCGATGACATCACCGTGCAGAAGACAACCGCGACCGTCACCCATACCGTCACCCCCACTGCCGGCGCGCATGGCGCCATCAGCCCGAGCACCCCACAGACAGTGAACGACGGCAGCAGCGTGACTTTCACCGCCACCCCGGATAGCGGCTATCAAATCAGCGGCTGGTACCTGGACGGCAATAGTAGTCCGGTACAAAGCAGCGGCGCCTCTTATACGTTGACCAATGTGACTGCTGATCACAGCGTGAATGTGAGTTTCACACCGATCGGCAACGGTACGTGGCAGACGATCGATGCGGAAGGTTTCGAAGGCTCGACGACACCGGGATGGACTTATACGAGCGTAGTGACCGGCTGTCCAACCTGGGGCATCACCAGCTATAAAGCGAATAGCGGCACGCATAGTGCCTGGTGTGCGGCCAGCGGCAGTGGCGCCGTTTCCCCCAGCGCCGGTTATCCGAATAACTGCGACGGCAGGATGACCTATGGCCCGTTCAGCCTGCAGGACGCGACCGCCGCCAAGCTGACCTTCATGGTCAATTCAGACACGGAACCGAATTACGATTACTTCCGCTGGTATGTGTCGGTCGATGGATCGAACTTTTACGGTTTTAAAAATTCCGGCAATACCGGCGGATGGGTGGAAAAAACACTCGATTTGACAAATATCGCGACTTCGACCGGCACGCTCAACTGCTGCGGATATTCCCAGGTGTGGGTGGAGTTGCGTTTCACCAGTGACAGTTCTAACACGAAAACCTATGGCGGAACCTTCATCGACGATATTCTGCTGCAAAAGCAGACCGCTCCCAGCACCCACACCGTCACTCCCTCCACCACCCCTTCTACCGGCGCACAAGGTACTATCAGTCCGAGCACGCCGCAGACGGTGAACGATGGCGAAAGCGTCACTTTTACCGCCGCACCGAATACCGGGTATCTGGTAAACGGTTGGTATCTGGATGGTGGGACCAGTGCGGTACAAACAGGGGGTAATACCTTCACGCTGTCGAACGTGAAAGTCAACCATGCCGTCAGCGTGAGCTTCAAGGCGCAGGTCTTCACCATTACCCCCAGCAGCGGCGGAAATGGGTCTATCAGCCCAAGCACCGCGCAGGCGATTAATTACGGTGGCAGTGTGACCTTCACCGCAACGCCGAATACCGGTTATCAGGTGGATGGCTGGTATCTAGACAACGCCACCACGGCAGCCCAAGTCGGCGGCGCCACCTACGCGCTGACCAATGTCAAGGCCAATCACACCGTCAAAGTGACCTTTAAACCGGTCGTGCCGCAGTTCACCATCACCCCGTCGGCCGGGACGGGCGGCGCGATCAGTCCGAGCATTCCGCAGACGGTCAATTCCGGCAGCAGCGTCACTTTCACCGCCACACCGCTCAGTGGTTACGCGGTAGACGGTTGGTATCTGGACAGCGCCACCACGGCGACGCAAATCGGCGGCACGACCTATAAACTGACGAATATCGACGCCAATCACGCCGTCAAGGTGACCTTTAAAACCGGTACCTTCAAGGTGACGCCGGTCGCCGGAACCGGCGGCGTGATCAGCCCGAACACCGTACAGACAGTGAACGCCGGCGGCAGCGTCACCTTCACCGCCACGCTGAATACCGGTTATCAAGTGGATAGCTGGTCGATGGGCAGCATCAAAGTACAGAGCGGCGGGGCGACATATAAATGCACGCCGACCGCCGACTGCACCGTCACGGTGGCTTTCGCCAGGATCATTGCGGTACGCACGCTGCCTACCGGCTATGCGCCGGGGCAGGCATTTACCGTCAGTATCGCCGTCACGCCGGACTCCTCCGCTATGGTGTATGGGGTGGAAGAGACGCCGCCCACCGGCTGGACTGTCGGGACGATCAACGAGAGCGGGCAGTTCGATGCGACGAATAGCAAGGTGAAGTGGGGCCCGTTCTTCGACAACACGGCGCGCACGCTCAGTTACACGCTGACACCGCCGACCACCGCCACCGGCACGAAGACATTCAGCGGGGTGATTTCCGTCGATGGCAAGAGCACCGGCATCGGCGGGATGACCAGCATCAACCCGATGACGCTGCATCCGGCGGATACCGATTCCAATGCGAGCATCACCCTCGATGAGATGACGGCTTATGGCGCGGCCTGGAAGAAAGGCGCGAACTGGCCCACACCGCCGGCACAAATCCCGCTCGATTATATGACCAACGCCGGCATGATCTGGAAGAAAGGCGAGGTGTATCACTTCGACGCGGCACAGCAAGCGCCTAATTGTTGGGTGCCCGGTCTGACGTCACCGTTACGCGCGCCGAAAGCGGCCACCAACACCGCGGTGCGCACGTTGTCCGCCCACACCAACCTGGTGAACAAACCGATTACCGTCAATCTGCTGGTGACACCGGCCAGCACGATTACCTGCTACGCGATCGAGGAAATCCCGCCGACCGGCTGGGCGGTTACCGGCATCACCTTCTCCGGGACATTCGACGCGAGCAACCACAAAGTGAAGTGGGGGCCGTTCTTCGACACGACGGTGCGCACGCTCAGTTACACGCTTACCCCGCCCACCGGCAGTCTGGGCAGCTATTCCTTCACCGGCGCGGCCTCCTTCGACGGCAAATCGATCACCGTCAGCGGGGACACCAGCATCAATATCGTGACCGTGCTGCCGGTGTATCAGCCGGATCTGTCGGTCGCCAACGGCACCGACACCAGCTATCTCGGTCTCGGCATCCTCAATACCACCGGGGTCGGGCAGACGAAGAGCCAGACCGTGACCGCCGGCGCGACCGCCAAATACGCGCTGCAGTTACGCAATAGCGGAAACACGGCGGACGTCTTCACGCTCTCTTGCCCGGCCGTCGCCTCGGGATGGAAGGTGCAGGTGATCGATTATGCCTCCGGCAAGGATATCACCGCGACCGTCACCGGCGCCGGCAATCCGACCGCGCGGTTGGCAGTGAACGGCGTGCTGACATACATCGTATACGTGACCCCGGCGCGGACGCAAGCGTCCGGAAGCACCTGCAGTCTGCTCCTGACCGAGGTATCGACCGCCGATGGAAACAAAAAGGACGCGGTGAAGTTGTTGACCACCGCCGGACCGCTGTATCAGCCGGATCTCACCGTGCGCAACCCGAGTGACAACTACCTCGGCGGCGGTGTCTTCAACCTGGACGGTACGGGACAGGCCTGCACGCAAACGGTGCCGCCGGGCGTGCCGTCCTGTTTCTTCTTCCGCGTGCAGAATGCCGGCAACACCACCGACAGCTATCTCCTGACCGGACCCGCGGCCAGCTCGGGCTGGACGGTTGCCTACTTCGATATGACCACCTTGAAAAGTCTCACCACGCTCTTCACCGGCACGGCCGGACTGGCCACTGGCGCACTGGCGCCGGGGGCGTCAAAGGGTTACTTCGTGCAGGTGACGCCTTCCGCCACCGTGCTCACCGGCGCGGCGTTCACCCTGCGGGTCACCGCGGTCTCCGTCGCCAATACCACGGTAAAGGATGTCGTTAAAACGGTGACCACCGATGGCGGAGGGGTGTGTTTGCGGATACAGTGAATGTTGCGCGTGCAACTTTGTTCGCGCCGGTAGGTTTCCGGGAGGACGGTCAGAGATGACCGCCCTTCCGGGCAAACGGCGCAGAGACGTGAAAGTAGTTGCGAGGGATCATTCTCGTTTGGCGAAACCGAATACAGACCAATGATGGACGCGCCAGGGCAGAGCGCGTTCTTCGCGGCAGTGGTTGTCTTCACCCACAGGAGGGTTTACCTATGCGTGCTCAGATCACGTCACGGTTACATTTGGCGCTCGTCGTCTGCTGTGCGGTGCTGACGACGTCCATGTCGATCTCATCGGCGGCGAGTATTTCCCTCGACGCCGCGACGTTTGCCATTAAATCCGGCCGGGTGGCTGCCGCGCCGCCGGCAGTCACACCTCGCCCAACCAGTCGCGACGTCTGGCAAACCATTGACACGGAGGGTTTCGAAGGCGCGACCACACCGGGATGGACATTCAACGGTACGCCAACCTGGGGGAAGACGGCCTATAAAGCCAATACCGGGACGTCTAGCGTCTGGTGCGCCGCCAGTGGCAGTGGCGCGGTCGCCGCCAGCACCGGCTATCCGAATAACTGCTACAGCGCGATGGTCTATGGGCCGTTCAGTTTGCAAGACGCCACCGCCGCCAAACTCTCCTTCATGGTCAATTACGACACGGAAGCGAATTACGATTACTTTCGCTGCTGGGCGTCGGGCGATGGCCATAATTGGTATGGCGGCAATAGCAACGGCTGGATTCAGCAGACACTCGACCTGGCGAATGTCACCACCACGACCGGCGCGCAAAATTACTGCGGGCAAGCGCAGGTATGGGTTGCGCTGCTATTTACCAGCGATGGCTCCAACCCGAAAACCTTTGGCGGGGCGTTCGTCGACGATATTCTCTTGCAAAAGTCCGTTGCCCCGAAGACGCATGCCGTCACCCCGGCAACGATGCCGGCCACCGGCGCGCATGGCGCCATCAGTCCAAATACAGCACAGACCGTGACCGACGGCGGTAGCGTGACATTCACCGCCACGCCGGATACCGGATATCAAGTGAGCGGTTGGTACCTGGATGGCGGCAGCAATCCGGTGCAGTTGAACGGCAATAGTTACACACTCGACACGGTGACTGCCGACCATACCGTCAGCGTCGGTTTCACCATACAGAAATTCAATATTATCCCCGTCTTCGGCACAGGCGGCACGATCAGCCCGAGCACGATCCAGGCGGTAAGTTATGGCGGCAGCCTGACGCTTTCCGCCACGCCGGCGACCGGTTATCAGGTGGATAGTTGGTATCTGGATAGCGCGACCATCCCGACGCAAGTCGGCGGCGCCACCTACACGCTGACGAATATCACCGCCAATCATAGCGTGAAGGTCACTTTCAAACCGGCGACCTTCACCATCACCCCGGTGGCCGGGACAGGCGGCACTATCAACCCGAGCACGGCGTCAATCCTGCCCTTCAACGGCAGCATAACCTACACCGCGACGCCCACCGGCAGCAATGCGGTGGACGGCTGGTACCTGGATGGCGCAACCACCCCGGCGCAAGTCGGCGGCGCCACCTACAAGCTGACGAATATCACCGCCAATCACACGGTCAAGGTGACTTTCAAAGCCACCGCATTCAAAGTGACTCCCGTTGCCGGCGCCAATGGGAGCATCAGTCCGAATACCGTGCAGACCGTGGCAGCCGGCGGGAGTCTGACCTTCACCGCGACGCCGAATACCGGCTATCAGGTGGATAGCTGGTCGCTGGGCAGCGTCGTCGCGCAAAGCGGCGGGACGGTTTATAAATTTACCCCGACCGTCGATGGCACGCTCACCGTCACCTTCGTGAAGACCATTGCGGTGCGCACGTTGCCCGCCGTCTGCCTGGCTGGACAGGCATTCACGGTGAGCATCGCGGTGACGCCGGGGGCCACCGCCAGCGCCTACGCGGTGGAAGATATCCCGCCCACCGGTTGGGTCGCCGGCGCGATCAGCGACAGCGGGCAGTTCGACACGGTGAACGGCAAGGTGAAGTGGGGGCCGTTCTTCGAGAACACGGCACGCACCTTGCACTATACCCTCACGCCGCCGTCGACCGCGACCGGCACGAAGACTTTCGGCGGCGTGATGTCCGTCGATGGCCAGAACACCAGCATCGGCGGCATGACCACGACCACCATTGTGACCGCGCTGCCGGTCTATCAGCCGGACCTGTCGGTCGCCAACTCCACCGACACCACTTACCTCGGTATCGGCATCTTCAATACCACCGGCGTCGGGCAGACGAAGGCCCAGACCATCGCCGCCGGCACGGCAGCCAAATATGCGGTGCAGTTGCGTAATAGCGGCAACTCGGCTGATGTCTTCACGCTCACCTGCCAGGCCGCCGGCACCGGATGGACAATACAAGTGATCGATTATACTTCCGGCAACGATATCACGACGGCGGTCACCGGCGTCGGCAATCCGACCACGCGACTGGCGGTGAACGGCGTGCAGACGTATGTCATCTACGTAACTCCGGCCCGGACGCTGCCCATCGGTGCAAGTTACAGCCTGCTGTTTACCGCCGTTTCGAGTGGTGATGGGAATAAGAAGGATACGGTGAAGCTGTCGGCCAGCGCCGGTCCGAGCTACCAACCCGATTTAACCGTGCGTAACCCGAGCGACAGCTATCTTGGCGGTGGTGTCTTCAACCTGGACGGTACGGGACAAACCTGCACGCAGACGGTGTCACCGGGCGCGCCGTCCTGCTTCTTCTTCCGCGTACAGAATGCCGGCAATACGACCGACGGCTACACGCTCACCGCGCCGGCGGCCACCTCGGGATGGACGGTCACCTACTTCGAGATGACCACAACGCAGAATCTTACCACGCTCTTCACCAGCACCGCCGGCGTGGCCACCGGCGCATTGGCGCCGGGAGCGTCGAAGGGGTATTTCGTGCAGGTCACGCCTGCCGCCACCGTGCTCACCGGCGCCGCGTTCACCCTGCGGGTCACCGTGGTTTCCACGACCAATAAAACGGCGAAGGATGTGATCAAAACGGTGACCACCGATGGCGGGGGGGTGTGCATCAAGGTGCGGTAATTTAGAGACAAGTGCGGTACAGGAGGTAGCGGCCATTGGGTGGGAATCTACTGACCCGCGTGCGCGATGGATTGACGTTTCCAGTAATGATGAAGGAGATGCGCTCGCGCATGCGCGGGACGCGTGCGCCGTGGATGATCCTCATCTCGACGGTGGTGACGATCTCGGTCGCGATGTTAATGCTGGGCATGCATTGGAATGACGCGGTCAATGGCAGCAGTATGTCGATTATCGCGCACACGATGGCCGAGTTGGGGCGCATGCTATTCGGAGTGCTGGTGCTGGTGGAGGGCATGTTGGCCGCGTTGCTGGCGCCGGCGTTGACCGCAGGGGCTATCTCCTCCGAGCGCGAGCAGCAGACGCTGGAATTCCTGCAGCTCACACGGCTCTCCGGCACAAATATCGCGCTGGGCAAGCTCTTTTCCGCGCTGAGTTTCCTCTTTTTGCTGTTGCTCTGTGCGCTGCCGGTCGGCGCGGTGGTGTTTCTACTCGGTGGTGTCTCTCCCGGCCAGTTTTGCTGGGCGCTGGTGCTGCTGATCTTCCTCATCGTCGGTTTCGGCAGCATTGGATTGTGTTGCTCGGTCAAATGCCGCACCACTACCATCTCCACGGTGATATCATATCTCATCTGCTTGTGCTGGCTGGGATTGGCACCGCTGGTCGTCTGGCTGCTCAGCATGTATGCGCAATCTCGTACCGCAGAACTCAACGTGCTGGCGGCTCTCGGCCTGGTGATCCTGCTGCTGCTGTTATTGTCACTGATCCCAACGGTGATTTGCAATGGCATCTATGCGCTGTTTACCCAGCGTCATATCGCCCGCCTTGGCCTGGAGATCGTCTGGGGTTTCTTTGCCATCTGCGCCTGCCTACTGTTATATCTCCCGCAAGCGTTGGGTAATCTGCACCTGGAGTATTCCCTGATTGCCAATCCCATCGTCGCCATGCTGTGGCTGACCGAGCCACCCGTCGTTATCGTCGCCCCGACCTTCGCCTTTGCGATGGCCTCCCCCACGGCGATGTTGGCGAGACCGTGGAATCCACCGCCTCCCCAATTCAGTTTCTTTGACATGTTCGGCTTGCAGAATCGGCCCATCTTCAGCGACCTACCGATCACCTGCAACCTGATACCAAAGGATATGCTGGGCTTAACCGGCTCGGAGCTGTTTGCGGTGCTTTCCGCCATTGGCCTGCTGGCGCTGGCAGCCTGGTTGGCGTTGTTTGTGACCGTCCGAGCGCTGAAGCGGCAGGATGGGTAGTCGATGACTAACGGGGAGTTGTATGATATGGATCGCTCAATGATTAGTCCATACCCGCCGTGCTGCTTTAGTATTACGACTGACTCGAAAAGCGGCACGGCGGTGCCGCACACCAAATGAAGGCTTACACGTTCACCATGTCGGGCTGAAAATGGGCGCGGTGGGAGCGCATCACCTGGGCGAGGGTTTTGCGGACTTGTTGAGCGATGGTGGAGCAACTGAGCACGACTTCGTGGCAGTGCTGTTTGACCGAGGAACTTTCCAGGGTCAGTGCCATTTCGATGGCGCGGGTGTGATCGACGGGTTGTTCACGGACGGTGCGCAGCAGCAATTGGGCTTCTTCCAGCGCTAATCGCACCGAGCGACGGGAAAAGCGCTGCGCGTTGAATTCGATAGCGCCTTCCTGCATTTCGACCTGAACCACGCGCAACCAGACCGCCAGGCGGTTGACGGTTGACGCGCGCTCCAGCCAGAATTCCTGCTGCGACGGGATCTGCTCGGCGAACAGACGATAGAGTTCCTCAGTGGTTAACTGCAACTCTACCAATAATTCAAAGATGGTGCTGCTTGCACTCGGTGCATGCATATCGGCCTCGCTCGGTATGTCGGTTCGGACGGCTTCCCGTCCTTTTCTATGCGTGACGTACCGCTTTCCATAATAACCCGAACTGGCGGCATTTGTCGAGAGAATGGCGTTAACCTTTGGTTAAAATTTCTGCGGTGGGGGATAATTCCTTTTCGTTTGAAATGCCGCGGAAAACGGGAACAGGTACCACCTCGCAGAAAGCAGGGACATCCCCTGGTGCACGGTGGTGTTCGTAGCGGACGGTGAAGGACCCACCCGGCGATCAGGAACGATCGTCCTCCCGATTAAAGGGTAAGGTGAAGGTAAAGGTGGCGCCGTGTTCGGGGGTGGGAGTGAACCAGATGCGACCGCCATGGGCTTCGACGAGTAGTTTGGTGATGTAAAGCCCCAGGCCCATGCCTTCGCCATGGCGCTGGTGCTGCGCGCGATAGAAGCGATCAAAAATGTGTGTGGCTTCTGCGGCGGTGATACCCGGACCGTGATCGATCACCGTGAGGTGCAACGCATCATCGCCGGGGAACGCGCGCACCAGTACAGGGGAATCGGCGGGAGTATAGGTGAGCGCATTGCTGAGCAGATTCAACACAATGCGTTCGAGGCGGTTCAAGTCGGCGGAGACCGGCGGCAATTCCGCGGGGATATCCAACTGTATGCGCGAGGTTTCCAGCACGCCGGCGGAGCGCTGCAGCAAGCCGGCGAGAAAGGAGTGCGGGTAGAGGTGTTGCAGATCCAGATGCATGCGCCCGTTTTCCACCCGCGCCAGATCGATCAGATCTTCCAGCATCCCCTGCATCAGGCGCGTGCCGCGCTGGATGGTCTCTACGCGTTCACGCATCTCGGCGGGCGCGTCCTGGCCCAGGAGCTGCGCGAGCAGTTGCGCGTGCCATTGGATGATAATCAATGGCGTGCGCAGATCGTGGGAGACGCAATGGGTAAAGGCCTGTTGCCGTTCTTGCAGTGCCTGTTGCGCGGTAATGTCGGTGAAGATTTGCACCGCCCCCAGGATGCGTCCGTCAACCGTACGGATAGGAGCCGCGCTGATGGAGACCCACAGTTGGCGTCCCGGCGGATGCAACTGCACGATGAATCCCTGCATCGCTTCGCCGCGCAACGCGTGACAGGTGGGCGTCTCTTCCCAGGTGATCAGGCGTCCGTCCGGCATTTCCACCCGCGCCCAGGCAATCCGTTCCGCAAATGATAAGTGCACGACATCTTCATGATAGCCCATCATGGCGCGCATCGCTTGATTGATGCGCACCACGTTTCCGGCGGTATCCAGCATCAACAAACCATCACCAGCAGAGGAGAAGAAACTTTCCAGTTCCGCGGCGCGCCGCTGGGTTTCTTCCAGCAATTGTTCGCGTTCCCGCGCCCCCTGTTGACGAGCCAGTTCGGTACGTTGCAACAACTCGGCCATCCGCAAGATCAGTCCGGTGAAGATCAGCAAGATGCAGAGGACCGCTACCGCCATACCGAGTGGGAGGTCGAATTGATGCCATTCCTTGCCACTCAACACTAACCAACCGATCATGATGGTGGTCACGACAGCGGCCGGCAACAAGCGGCGCACCAGCAGACTGCCCGGACCCTCACCGGTAATGAGCGTCATCAGGCCAGCCCGTGGGCGCGCGCAAAACACGCCGACTCCGAGGCCAATAAATGGCAAGGTTTTGATGAAGGCTACCAGGTCCGACGGCGCGAAATCGGCGAATTCCTGCGCATCGTAGATATGCCCGAGCAACGCGGTAAACATACTCAAAAATGCCAGCAGCGTCAGGTATTGCGCGGGACGGCGATGGCGAATTTCTACCTCCAGCAATAACAGCGCCAGTCCGAGGCAGAGGAAGTTCATGACAGCAGTTGGACGCGTGCGCTGCACGAAGGGGATGGTCGTTACTCCCGGCGTCAGCACATTCACCAACGAATCGATGCCGAATGACCGTCCCGTCAAAAATTCCACTAAGGTCAGGAGACCGAGAACGGCGGTGATTCCCGCGCAGACATATGCCGTTCCGCGTGCAGCGGCAGACGGCACCGGCACACGCAAGCACCAGAGCGCCACCCCGAGCAGCACCCACCCGAGTGCGACGTTGGCTTTGATAATCGTCCAGGGTAACTCCCAGCCAATCAGCCGCGGTACCCCGCATGCCCAGCCAAGCAACAGCAACCCGCCGGCCAGTATGGCAAAAAGACTGGTCGCCGCGGTCAACCGTGCCGCTCCCGGCGCTGTGGTTGTCGGGGTATTGGTCATCATGTGCCACTATAATCCCGCAAAGGCGCTTAGCACAACGGGTCTACGCAATAGTTCCGGAAGGAGCATGGCCCCCATCCCCACCCTTTCCCCCGCTACGGCAGGGGAAGAGAGTACCAAACCCGTTGACCTGCTCCCTTCCCCTGCCGTAGCGGGGGAAAGGGTGGGGATGGGGGCCACGCCGCAGACTTTGCGTAAACCCAGCATAACTCATCATTCGTCAAGGTGAATATGCGGAAGGACACCGCGCTGTCGGCGCCGTTACTCTCCCGGCAATCCGTAAATAGCTTGGGCATTGGCATAGCAGAGATTGCGGGCGGCGGCTTCGGCTTGCGACAAGCGGAAATAGCCTTCATCGACCAGTTGACCGAGCGCGATAGCCAGGGTGTGCTTCAATGCCAGCGCGGCGCCGACGCTTTCTTCGCCGGTCCAGCAGTCGCCACCCCAGCAGATGCTGCGCGCGCTGGGGGTGACTTCCAGCCATTCGCGCACGGCGCGAATCGCCGCCGTGGTGGAGATGAGCGGCAACCAGGTCAGGTCGGGGCAGACGTTCGGGTAAGTATGCGCCAGCGCGCCGACTTCGGCCACCCACGGATAGCCGCCGTGGAAGAGAATGAATTGCGTGTTCGGGTGACGAGCAATCGTCGGTTCCAGATTCATGGGATTGGAACCGGCAATTTTGGCCAACCCGGTGTGCTGTTGGAAGGGCAGCGCGTATTTGCCGGCTATCTCGCACAGGTAGTCGTGCATGAAATCCTGATACATGCGCCCCGCGGCCGGTGTCACCTCCGACGGATGACGGCCATACACGCGCGCGGCATCCCGGCGTTCCACCAGCCGAAAGGCGATATCCCGATCGTAGGCGAGGGTGGATTTCAGCGCCACCGCGCCGGCGGCTTTGCGCTCGGCGATGAGCCGGTCAACGCACAGCAGGTAGTCGTCGAAGCAATCCGGAATGTCCGCAAGCAACGTCCGCAGTAAGTTGCCGTTGTGGTCAGCCATCTCCGAATGATGGCAGAGGATCAGGCTGTTGACGCGGAAGGTGGGTGAGAAGATTTCCGCATGTCCGTTATCGCTGCCCGGCGCCCAGTAGCTGTCCTGGATCGCCCGCTGATAATGCCCATGCGTGCGTAAGCAATCAATATGCAGCCGCGCATTGGCGGCGTGCGCGCGGCGCATGGTGGCGGACACGGCTTCCCAGGAGGCCACGGTGATCGGCTCGGTCCCATGCACCGCCTGAATGCCCCGCTCCGCCCAAATGAAGTACGAGTTGAACCGCACGTGATCGAGAAACACCGCCCGATCGGTAATCGGTCCGTGAAACGGATTGATCCACCCGACATAGGAACTCGAAAACAATTGATCGAGATCGAACCCGGCAAACCAGTCGTCCGGGTGATGATGTTCGTGCACACTCACTACCGGCAGCGTGGCCAGGTAGTCGGACAGGTGTTGAGTGGTTGTGGTCATGGGCAGGCTCCGTTGGGTAAGAGCGATCAGTTTTTCGTATTATACACCGTTTTTCTGTTGTGAGCGGCGGGGAGATTTGCTATCATGCCTGTCAGTCTTCCAGCGAGTTGGACGTTAATCATTGGAGTTGCGTAATGACAATTTTACCCAACGATGCGGATGTCTGGGTATTGGCAGGGCAGTCGAATATGGCGGGGTCGGGTGGCGGCGCGCCGTATGAGACGCCGTCAGAGCAGGTGTTTCTGTTCAATTTGCAGGATGAGTGGCAGATTGCTGAAGAACCGTTCGGGTTGCACCGATATGAGGCGAAAGATGACGCCTTTGCGTTTATGCGCTTCGACTATCGCAACGGTTGCCTGACCGATCCCGATTATCGCGCCCGGCGCGCACCGCAGCATCGGGCAGGTTTGCTGGCAACACAATCGCAGTCGGGTTTGGGATTGGCATTCGGCAAAGCAATCAGCGCCTACACCGGGCGACCGGCAGGATTGATTTATTGCGCGAAAGGCGACACGCGGATGAACGAGTGGGCGCCTGACTATGCCGGTCATCCCTATATGGCACTCTACCAGGCCACCATCCGCCGCATTAACGCCGCCGGACGGCGACTGGCCGGCATCCTGTGGTACCAGGGAGAATCGGATACCTTCGATGAGCAGGGGACGGTCTATGCTCACGCGATGCGCAAGCTGGCGACGGCGTTCCAGCGAGATACCGGGCAAGCGGATTTACCGCTGCTCTACGTGCAAATTGCCACCTGTGTCTTACAAACGGAAGAAGAATTGCCGGAGTGGAACCTGGTGCAGGAGACGCAACGGCAACTGGAAACGGAACTCACGCCGGGTGGCATGGTGGCGGCGATCGATCTCCCGCTCTGCGACGGCATCCATCTGTCTACACTGGGGCAACAACGGTTGGGACGGCGGCTGGCGAAGCTGGCGCGCGCGGTAGTCTACCAGGATGCTACCTTGCAAGCTGGACCACACCCAATCGCGGTCGAGCGCGACGCGCACGACCCGTGCCGGCTCACCGTGCGCTATGCCGGTGTCAATGGGCAATTACTACCGGCGGATCGGGTGGCCGGCTACTCGCTTTATGCGCCGGGGTCCGAGCGAAATATCGTCTGCACGGCCCTGGTCGCCGGCGCTGCCACCGTCCACGTCCATGCCTACACCGCCATCCCTCCCGACAGCCGTCTCTGGTACGGCAAAGGCCTGATGCCGTTTTGCAACCTGGTTGACGGCGAAGACCTGGCTGCGCCGGTATTCGGGCCGTGGGTGGTGCCTTAGCGTTCACCCTTTCCCCGTCCCACCCACCGAATAAAATCATCGGCATAGGTATGCAGGATCGGGATGTCCAGCAGCGAGAGGACGGTGCCGATGATCAGGCCGCCGATGACCGTGGTGCCGAGGGGGCTGTAGGCGTCCATGCCGGTTTTGGGGAAGAAGGCGACCGGCGAGAGGGCGATGATGGTGATCAGCGAGGTCATCAGGATCGGGCGCAGGCGCTGCGGGCAGGCGGTAGCGACGGCTTCGTCGCGCGGGACGCCGCGCTCGCGGTAGCTGACGATCAGATCGATGAGCAGGATCGCGGTGGTGATATCCATCCCGGTGAGGACGATCACGCCCAGGATCGAGACGGTGCTGAATGCCTGGTGCATGAGGAAGAGGAAGAGAAAGACGCCGGATAGCTCTAACGGCAGCGAGAAGATCATCTGCAGCGGTTGCAGAAAGCCGCGAAACTGCGCCACCAGCACCAGGTAGATGAAGATGATCGCCAGCAGCAAGCCGATCAGCAGGCGTTTGAACGAGTCCATCATCTGCGTCATGTCCCCGCGCGTCTCGATGCCGTAGCCGGGCGGGAAGTTCAACTTCTGCATCGCCTGCATCTGCACGTCCATCGACAGATCCATCGACGGGCGGCTGCCCGGACGGTAGTAGCCCATGATATTCACCGCGCGCCGCAGCCCGTCGTGCTCAATGACCGACGGCGCCTGGCGATAGCTGGTGGCGGCCAGCGCATTCAGCGGAAGCTGGCGGCCGTCCGGCGTGGTGATGAAAGTATGCGCCAGATCGCTTGCGCCGGCGCGCTGGGAGTCCGCATAGCGTATCAGGATCGTGTTCTGCCGCAGGTTGGGCAGGCGCCAGAACTCACTGGTGAGTCCGCCTTTGAGGGCATAATACGCCTGATCGGCGATGTCGTTCACGTTGAGACCGACTTGCGCCGCGCGGATCGGATCGACTTTCACTTCGTAATCCGGCTGGTTCATCCCCCAACTCGTCGCCACCTGATACATACCCGGCGTGTGACGGGCGATGTCCGCCACCTGGTTGCCCAGATCGGCGATGATGCGTGGGTCTTTGCCGTAGACCAGCAGTTGGATCGGCGCGGAGGAGGAAGCCATCACATCCGAGCCCATCTCCTTGATCTGCAGGCGGCGAATGCCGGGGATACTGGCGACGGCTTCCCGCTGCACGCTGTCGATCACCTGCCAGATGGTCTGGCGGCGCGCGTCTTTATCCGAGAGGGTGATCATGAAAGTGGCGGCGTTCACTGACGGCATCGCGTACCCGGTGTAATAACTCGCCGTCGATTCGAATGCCGTCTCGGCGCCGATCTCGGTGGAGACCTTTTCGATCTCCGGGTGCTTGAGCATCAGCCGCTCGACCTGCCCGACGGCGGTTTCCGTGGCGCTGAACGACGTGCCCGGCTGCATCTCCAGCGCGCCATAGGCCTGACCGACATCTGCCAGCGGCATCATCTCCGAGCCGATGAAGTAGTAAAAGCCAAATCCGATGACGATGGTGGCCAGCACGCGCATCATGTTGACGAAGCGATGTTGCAACATCCAGCGGATCAGTCGCTCGTAACCGCTTTCCAGCGCCGCCAGCCAGCCTTGCACCGGCGCGAGCAGGTGTTGATAAAACCAACTGCTCCGTTCGGCGGTTAACTCCGCATGCGGCTTCAGCAGCGCCGACGCCATGATGGAGGTGAGGGTGAAGGAGACAATCATCGACGCGAGCAGGCCGAAGATGATCGGCCATACCAACCCGACGAACATTTGCTGCACGATGCCGCCGCTGAACAGCAAGGGCAGCAGCGCCAGGCAGAGCATCAAGGTGGCGGCGATCACCGCCAGCCGCACTTCGGTAATCCCATCGATGGTCGCCTGCCGGGCATCTTTGCCCATGCGCAGGTGGCGCTCCACCGCGTGAATATCGATGATCGAGTCATCCACCAATCGCCCGATCACCAGCAGCAGGCCGATCAAGGTGCTGGAGTTGAGCGTCATCCCCAGCGGGATCAACAGCAACACCGCCATCGCCAGCGAGACCGGAATGGTGGTGAGACTGATAAGCGTGCCGCGCCATTCACCGAGAAAAAAGAGTACGGCAATCCCGGTCAACAGAATGGCGATGCCCAGCTCTTCGAACATGTTTTTAAAGAGGATGTTGACGAAGTGGGCGTTGTCGTAGGCCACCGCGAAATGGATGCCGGGATAGGCGGCTTCCAAATTACGCAGTTCCGCGGTAATGCCGGCAATTACCCGCGGCGAGGACGCATCCGGGTCCTGCAGCACCGCGATCTCGATCGCTTTATCCACCTGGCCATCATGGACGTAATGATAGCCGCTGCGTCGCTCCCAGTGGCTGTCCTGCACATCGGCGATATCGCGCAGGAAGACCATCCGCGGCGGCGCGGGTGTCTGTCCGGGAGCTGCCGGCGGCGTGGTCGCCAGCACCGGCAACAGCAGTAAGTCACGCGGGGCGGTCACGCGATTATCGATGCGCACGATGGCTTCCTGCGCCGCCGCGGTCAGCACGCCGCCGGGTTTGGCGACGTTATACTTATCGATGGCGTCGCGCACGGCGGTGATACTCAAACTGTAGGCGGCCAATTTTTCGCGGTTCACGATCACCTGCAACTGCCGGCGATACCCGCCGAACGGCGCCACCGAGTAGACATTGGGCACCGTTTTCAGTTTGCTCACGAGCTGATTATCCGCCAGTTCGCGCAGTTGCTCCGGCGTCCAGCGATTGTCGCCGGTCAACGAGAGCGAGAGCACCGGCAGGTTCAGCGGATCGATGGCGAGTACCCAGGACGGCTTCAGATTAGCGCCGGTCGCCGGCAGGTTGGCCTGGGCGACGTTCATCAACGATTGCGTGTCGAAGAGCGCTTTTTTCATATCCGTGCCGTAGGGAAACTCCAGCGACACGATCGACAGCCCATCCTGGGATGAAGAACGCAGATAGCGCACGCCTTTGATATTCACCATCTGCTCTTCGATCGGCTTGGAGATGTAGCTTTCCATTTCCTCCGCCGACAACCCCGGCATCATCGACACCACCCCGATCATCGGGCTTTCGACGTAGGGCATCATCCGGCGCGGCATATAATAGCCGATCGCCAGGATGGATAGGATAACGATACCGACGTAAAACGCGATCACCGGGTAGGGATGATCGATGCTCCAGCGCGAAATATTAAAGGCCGTTTCCCGAACCGCCCCGACGAGCGGATTGGAGTTCTTTTGCATGAGAATTCCTTAAATTACGCCTTGAACCCGTTAGTAGTGAGCCACTCTCTTGTTTGTAGTGAGCCACTCTCTCGTTTGTAGTGAGCCACGCAGCGCAGCGGAGTGGCGGCGGGTTTCCACTCAGTCATAACCTTAGCCGGCAACCGCCATCACTCCGCTGCGTTGCGTGGTTCACTACAAACGGGATTGCTTCTTAAACTCCACATAATCCATCCCGCATTTCGGGCATTTGCCGGGTTTATCGCTTTCCATATCGAGATGCATCGGGCAGTGGTACCACTTCTTTGCGTCCGTGGTCGGTTTGCCGGTGGTTGCGGCCTGCTTCATCGGCAGCAGAGGCGATGCGATGCGGTCGGCATTATGGGCCGCCGGCATCCTGCCGGCCCGTGTCAACGGCAACGGCAACGGCGGCGCGATGTTGTTCCGGGCCGGCGGCGCCGGTGGGTTGGTTTCCTGCACCACCTTGACCACGTCGCCGTCGCGAAGATCGGTCACGCCGGAGGTGATGATCCGATCGCCGGCGTGCAGGCCGGAGAGGATCTCGGTGCGATCGTTATTCACGCGAGCGGTCCTGACCGCGACTTGTTTGGCGGTGACGCGCAGCCCGTCGGAGACGGCGGTAAAGAGCGTGGTCTGCTTATCGCGCGTGGCCAGCGCGGTGGTGGGCACGGAGAGCGCCGGAGGTTGCGCGTCGTTCAGGTCGAGCGTCACCGCGAGATACTGGCCGGGGCGCAGCCGGTTGTCCGGATTGGGCAGCCGTGCCTCGACGACGGCGGTATGCGCGGCGGCATCCTGGGTGGGAAAGATGGCCGAGATGCGCGCGGCGAGTTGTTCGGTGAGATGCTCGACGGGATGGGCGGTGAGGAGTTGCCCGACGCGTATCCGGGGCAAATCGGCTTCGGAGACGTTGACCTGGATCCGCACCACGTCGGTTTTGGCGATCTTCAGGATCGACATGCCCGGCTGTACCAGCGTGCCCGGCACGAGGTTGCGCGCGGTGACCACGCCGCTGGTCGTTGCGCGGATGGTGGTGTAGCCGCGCACGGTATTCGCTTCCGTCCACGCTGCCTGCGCCTGGCGCGCGGTGGCCTGGGCGACGCCGGCCTTCGCGGTGGCGCCGGTGATCCCCGCATCCGCCATCCGCACCTCGGCTTGCGCGGTCTGCACGCCCACCTGGGTCTCGGTGATTTTTTGCCGCGCGCTGTCGCGCTCCGCCTGCGCCTGTTCCACGCGGGCTTCCGCGGTGGCCACCGCCGCCTGCGCCGCGCCCTGGCGCGCCTGCGCTTGAATGACATCCTGCCGGGCGCGGGTCACCCCGGCTTGCGTGGTGCGCACCACCGCTTTGGCCTGATTCAGCTTCGCCTGCGACGCGGCAACCTGCGCGGTTTCGCGTTCGAGTTCGCGCCGGGCAATCGCGCCGTCCGCATAGAGTTTCTTCTCGCGCACGAGATCGGTGGTCCAATAGCTAAAATCCGCTTCCGCGCTGTCCACTTCACTCTGCGCTTGTGACACCGCCTCCTGCGCTTGATCGATGCCGGATTGCGCCGCGATGACCGCACTGGCCGCTTCTTCGACTTGCCGGCGCGCGGTCGTTACCTCGCTCTGCGACGCCTTCAGTGTCCCTTCCGTCGCGTGGGCGGCGGATTGCGCCTGGGCTTGCTGCGCCTGCGCCTGATCTACGCCCTTTAACGCGCGGGCATAGGCCGCGCGCGCCGTCGAGAGATCGGCGCCGGCCGCGGAAATGCCCTGTGTGGCTCCCAAGCTGCCGAAGCGCGCCTCCGCTTCTTTGGCGGCCAACTCGGTGGTGTCCAGGCGGGCGACGATCTGCCCGGCGGCAATCCGATCACCCGGATACCACGGCATCTCCAGCAAACGCCCGGTCACCCGCGGATATACCTCCTCTTCCTGATCCGCCAGCACGGCGCCGGTATAGCCGACACTGGCCTGGAAGGGCGCGGGCCGCACGCGTTCGACCACTACCGCGACCGCGCCCGGCGCCGGTTGCGCGCTCATATCCATTACGGCGGATTCGAGCACGGTGGACGTTTTCGGGTCGCGATATTTGCGCACGACCAGCACCGTGCCGGCGATCACGACCAGCAGGGACAGCATGCCGACCAGGTAGCCGCGTTGCCGAGGATGTCGCCGGTATAGTAAGAGCGGGCCAACCACGACGGCGACCAACAACACGATGACGAGACCCCACCAGGAGCGACCAGCCCCGTCGTTTAGGGTGGTGATGCCTCTGCCCGTCTCAACCAGGAAATGCGCAACACCGTCGCCCTTCATATCCATGCTGGCCATTTGCCGCACGCGGACATCGATCTTCCACACCCCGGCCATCGAGAAATTCACCGGCGCGCCATATTCCCCCGCGGTCGCTCCCGGCGCGACTTTAGCGTCAGCGGGCATCGGCATCGTGGTCATATCTAGATGCACGTCTACCCCGGCACCGGTCAGCGGTTTCCCCCCATCGTTGATGGTGAGCACCAGTAAATTATCCCCGACCGCCGGTGGCGCAGGCCGGCTGGTCAGGGTGACGGTATATTTCCCTGCCGGTGACGTAGCGGGTCCCGCGGCACACGCCACCGTGGTCAGCAACAGCAATCCATATATCGACAGCAAATAGCGCATAGTCTCTCTCCACGCAACCTCCCCGGGAGGCTGTCTCATAACGTCTATGACGTAGTCAGCACCAGACAGGTTCCATCGTTAATGGGTATCAGGTGTCAGAAGGGGGGTGAGCAAGACTGTTTGAAGATCGCGGGAGTAGTGAGAAGAAAATAGGTAAGCGTTCAAGGGTAGTCCGCGCCCGCCGTGGCGCGTGGTCTGGCTTTGCCACCAAGGGTGGAATGAAACCACGCGCCACGGCGGGTGCAGACTACCCTCTGAACGCTTACGAGAATAGTTACCGGAGCCATCGTCTCGGCATACCGTATGCAATAATAGACACCCCCTTTCCAGTATTGCTCACCCCCCGGTTGAAGCCTTCACCCTCTTCACGAATAATTAATCTATCCCGTGCCGATTGCAGGACTTACCGTTGGAAAGGCGAAAATATAATACAGCACACGACATGTGCGCACCATGTAAATGCGGAAGGGGAGGAACTGCTTATGGCCTATGTACTCCCCCAGGTGCAAGCGCCGACGCTCGCGACCACGATGATGGGAAGCCTGTACGGCGCGATTCATGCCTGGGACGACTCGCTCACGATTACCGATTTATTCGGTTACTCCGGTCATGCTTTTATTCTGAACATTGAACGCACGCTCTGTCCCAGCGGTCCCACCGCGTGGGATTGGGGCGCCAGCCTTTTTCCGCTTCGCCAGATGTTTACCCTGCGCCGCTTATGTGCGAGTTGCGATAAACGCAGTCCCGAAGAAGCGCGCGAACTGATCTGGCAGCGTGCGACCGACAGCCTCGATGCCGGTCGTCCCGCGATGCTGTGGGATGTGATCTACCCCGAGTTCTACCTCGCCTATGGTTACGACAGTGAGCGCGGTGAATACCTGGTGCAAGGTCCCGGCGCGGAACGCCATCACCAGCGCGCCGCCTCCACGCGCCTCGGGATGCATACCGGTCAGGTGTGGGCGCTCTTCCCCGCCCCGCACGAATCTCCCAACCGCGAAGCGGCGCGCGACCTCGCGTTGCGCGGCGCCGTCGCCTGGCACCGCTGGCCGAATGCGGTCGACGCACAATGGACGTTCGGCGGTGATGCGTGGAATGTCTGGATTGCCGCCATGGGCGAAGAAGAATTGGCGCATCATTCCAGTACCGTTTCGTATAATCATTTCGTGTATGCCGAGTGCCGGCAGCAGGCCGCCGCGTTTCTCACCTCGCTCGGTCCGGCGTTCGCCGATGCCGCGGGATCATTCGGGCAGGTGGCGGCGGCATTACAGGCGATCTGTGACCGTTGGCTCTTCCAGGCGCCTATCCCACCGTTGTCGGTACGCCGCGAGTTGGTGACCTATCTGCAGGCGGCACGCGACGCGGAGCAGGAAGGCATTCGCGCGCTGGAAGCCGCCCTGGAACATGAGCGCGCGATCTGTTAAGACCAACGAGCGCGCGCCGCGCAAGTGAGCGGCGTTGGTTTTGCCACAAAAGGGGATTTTCGCTATGCTATTAACTACGGACGGTTAAATGGCAACGGTGTTTTACATTTTAGGGTCCATCGCGGCGATCGCGCTGATCGTCGCGGTGCCGATTTTGACGGTGCGCATGCTGGTGTTGATGGGGCGTATGGAAGATACGCGCCGCGACCTGTCGACGCTGATCGCCGAAAGCACGTTGACCCTGCAGCACGCCAACCGCGTGTTGGGACGGTTGCAAGATGGCGTAGATCATCTGCGCCGTACCGTCGAACATTTGGAAAAGGTGCTGTCATTTTTACAGCCGGCGTCGGCGGTGGGCGGTATCATTGCCGGCGCGCGCCGCGTCTTTTCCGGGCAGCGGCAATCCGAAGCGGAACAAACGCCGTCCGACACCGGCCCGCACACGACGCCCAGTGGGAAAGAGCGAAAATAGTTCGCGCGTTGCCGGTTGGTGGAAATTGGTATAGTATCGATGGGAAGCAGGCGGTCGGTTGCCACGCTTTTACATCAAATCGATAATAATAAGTTTCCGTTCCGGTATCTGTGGTGCGCGAGCGTCCTCGCGAGCATGACGGATATCATCTTCCGATGCTCACGAGGACGCTCGCGCGCCAGAAATACCGGAACGGGTACCCAAATCTTTAGAGGAGGACGGAGCACAATGCGTGAGACCCCCGAAGAATCCACTTGTTGCGGTGGGTTGTTGGCCGGGCTGGTGGTGGGCGCGATCATCGGCGCCGCTATATCGCTGCTCTACACGCCGAAGCCGGGCAAAGAGATGCGCGAGGAGTTGCTGGAGCGCATCGATGACGTCAAAGAGCGCGTCGATGTGGTGGCGAAAGATTTGCTCGAAGTGGCGAAAACGCGCGTGGAAGAGGTGAAGGCCGACCTGACGCAGGCGCTGGAGGCGACGCGCACTACCACCGTGGAGCAAACTGCCGACCTGCGCAAGCAGGCGGGCCTGGAATAACACGCTCATCGTTCATGACATTGCAGTTGCCATGGGAACAGGAATCGCCGTCGGCGAGACGCACGGCTCCGACGGAGCGCCGCCCTCCCGCAACTACAATGTCACGAACCGCGAGCCGCGCAGAGATTTTGCGCGAACAATCGACCAATGACCTTCACTGCCCTATCGTATACTGAGGTAACGCACAGGGCGGTTATGACAGATTCGAACAGGTCGAGGAGGGAGACAGTGGGAACAGCCATGAACCTGGAAGTAACGACACGTTGTATCGGCGACCATGTCGCGATAGTGGACCTGCACGGGGAAATGGATGTCTATACGACACCGCGTGCCAAAGAAACAATGTTAGAGTTGCTGGAGAAAGGGTATTACCACCTTGTCGTTAATCTGCAAGGGACGGATTACCTCGATAGTACCGCACTCGGCCTGTTAGTTGGGACCTTGAAACGAGCGCGCGAACGCGGGGGAGATTTGCACCTGGTTGCGCCGGGTGCGCGCATTCGTCGCCTATTGGAGATCACCCGGTTGGATAAAGTGTTTCCGATCGATGCGTCTGAGCAGGAAGCGACGAATAAACTTTCGCAAAAGGGGACGGAATCCTGATGACTGCCTGCACTGGGTGTCAAGTGGAATTGCGCCTGCCGAATCGTCCGGAATTTGTGGCGGTAGCGCGCTTAACGGTATCGGCGATTGCGTGCCGCATGGCATTTGACGTAGATGAAATCGAAGATATTAAAGTTGCGGTTGCCGAGGCGTGTACCAATGCGATCCAGCATGGCTGCCCCACGCAGCAGTGCGAGGAACACATTACGTTACAATGTCATATCATGGAGGATGCGTTAACCATCATTGTGCAAGACCCCGGTGATGGCTTTGACCCGTTGACCGCGACACGACAGCGGCAAGGGGGCACCGCCACACTGACCGAACGCGGTCTGGGCATGCTGCTGATTGAATCACTAATGGACGAAGTGACGTTCAGCAGTAACCCCGGAAGCGGCACGCAAGTGCGCATGATGAAGCGGTTGAATGCAACAAAGGCGGAGGTGCCTTGATGTTGTTTGGCATGCTCGCGGACCCGGAGGAACCGCGTCCGCGTCATGAGGAGGACGTTGTGCCGCAGCAAGAAGAATTGTTGGAATCGCAGCAAGAGGAAGAGCTGGACACGTCAGCGGACGAAGAGGTCGCGCCGCCGGTCGATGTCGTCGAGGCGGTGAATACCCGCATCGATGACCGACACGACGATGATCTATTCTTCCGCTACTACCGCACGCGTAGTGTGGCGATTCGCGAACGGCTGGTGATGAACCACATGAACCTGGTCAGGTTTTTGGCGAAGAAGTTCGCCAACCGCGGTGAACCGCTGGACGACCTGATCGGCGTGGGCACCATCGGTCTGATGCATGCGATCGACCGCTTCGATCCGGAGCGGGGCATTCGCTTTGCCACCTTCGCCACCCCGACGATCGTGGGGGAAATCAAGCGGCATTTCCGCGATCGCGGTTGGGCGATCAAAGTGCCCCGGCGCCTGCAGGAAGTCAACCTGGCGGCCAACAAAGCCGTCGACCAACTGCACATGAAGTTGAATCGCGCCCCCACCGTACAGGAAGTTGCGGAAGCGATCGGTGTGGGTCTCGATGAGACACTGGAAGGCATGGAGCTCGGACATCTGTACGAACTCGTCTCGCTGGACAACGAATTAGGCGACGACGACGACGAATCGCGCTCCCGCCTGGAAGATTACGTCGGGAAAGAAGACGTGGCGTTCGAGGAATACGGCGTGCGCTCGCGGTTGGAAGACGCCATCGGTCGCCTCACCCCACGGGAACGCAAAATCATCATTCTGCGCTTTTTCAAAGGCTGGTCGCAAACCGACGTGGCCAAAAATTTGAGTATCTCGCAAATGCATGTCTCCCGCCTCCAACACAAAGCTCTCGCGCGCTTGCGGGAGATGGTGGAATCGGAAGAAGTCTGAACGAACGGTGACGGGTTGTCTCGCGCGGCGGGGACAGTTCCCTTACGTTTCCGGTGTCAGATGTCAGACCGGTCAGATATACGGGTGGAGCGGCATTTTCTGCAGTCCAAAGTTCTCCCCCGGATCAATCCGGGGGCTGGAACTGGCTGGCTGAAGCCGGCCACGGCCTTGCTGCTGTGCACACTCAACCGCGGCAGAGCTTTACGCAGAGCATTTCCAGCGCGATATCCATCTCCTGGCGCGGGACGCCGTCAATGGCTTTCCCGGCCATGTCGCACTCGACCAGCGCGCGGTAGGCTGCTGTTAACTGCGGCCAGGTGAATTGGCGCGCCTGGGCGTATAATTTCCCGCCCATCCAGCCTTTCAGTGAGGCGGACACATTCGCTTCCGGTAACTTGGCGACGGCGTCGGGGAAGTTCTCCGGGTCCTGGCGCGGTTTCCAGCCGGCGTCCAACAAAATCTTCGTCTGCCAGATCAAGCGAAATTGGCGGACGATCATCGGAAACAGCCGGGCGGGTTCTTCCAACTGATCCACCAACAATTCATGCAGCATCGCCATCACCTGTCCGGTATCGCGCGTCGCCACCGCGTCCGTCAGGTGGAAGACGGTCTCTTCCGCCAGTTTCGGGGTGAGCAATTCCACATCCGCGGCGCGAATGGTGTTTTGATCGCCGGCCAGCAGCGAGAGTTTATCCACTTCGATCCGCAAACGCAGCAATTCTGTGCCGGTGCGGGTGAGCAGCAGGCGTAGCGCGTTCGCTTCGATTTTCTGTCCCCAGCCATCGAGCACCGTCCGCACCCAGGTGCCGGCTTCTTCCTCAGAGAGCGGTGAGCAATCGTAGATCGTGCCCGCTTTGTCGATGGCTTTTTGTAACTCCGGGATTAATTTGTTGCCTTTTTTGCCGCCGCCGGCACTGCCGGCAATCAACAGCAGGTGATTCATCGGCGGCACCGTCGCCACCCCCGCCACCAGCCGGCGTTGCTGTTCGGTGGAAAGCGTATCCACGTTGCGCACCATTACCAGCCGCCCGTTGCCCAGAAACGGCAGCGCTTGCGCGAGGCCGAGGAGCTTATCCGCGCGGGTGGGCATCCGCTCGCGCTTGGCTTGCTCCGCAGTCTCAACCACGCCTTCCCAGCGTTCGGCGACATCCAGCAGGTCGAAATTGAAGGCATCGTCATCCGCCAGCAACGTCGCGCGCAACCGCTCGATGAGGGTGCGCTTGAGGTATTCCTCGTCGCCTTGCACGAGCAACCACGTTCCCTGGATGGGCAGGGTGTCGTTTTGCGGCAGGTAGGTGTATTTATGGATCACGATGCGTATACCGCCTTCGCCTTACAATCGTAGATCGAGCGCAACGCATTCACCGGATGCACCGACTGAGTATGTTTCAATACGTCATCCGCCGTGACCGCCAGCCGGGAATCTCTTTCTTCAGGCGTTCCAGGGTATGAAAGACGATCGGGCAGATTTCCGCATTGTTGACCATGCCGATCATGCGTGAGCGGACGTTCTTCTTCAGCAAGTGCGGAAATTCCCGGCAGACCCGGGGACGCTGCGCATACCCGATACACCGGTTATCCTTCAACAGTGGGCATGGACATATGGTGAGCACCCGCTCATTGCCATCCAGCGCGGTATACTGTTGCGTGAATGTCTCCACGGTGAGTTCCAGCACGGCAGCCAACCGCGGTAATTCGGTCGCCGTGATCGCCAATGACGTGCCCTGGCAACAATTGGCGCATTCCGTGCAATCGATGATGGCGCTCACCTCACGGACAATGCGATGCACCAGATCATCGAACTTCTCATCGCTCCAATTCAACCAGCCTTTTACATAGGCGCGAAAGGTCCAGTTGTCCTCCTCCCGCTCCTGCGCCAGTTGGCGAATCATTTCGAGATCGATGGCAATCTTGTTCATGGCGCATAAATTATACAATAAGGCGTGCAGGATTGCCAGTACGCCCCTATTCACACTTCGAGAGAGCGGTATATATTGGAGATAGTCATACATCCTCAGTTTGTTAGCTGATAATTGTGTCAGCATCCCGAAGGGTAGTTTTATCGGACATGCTTTGTCTGCTGACTTGACATCAGAGTAATTAAGCGCTAGCATATTGTTATTAACCATGACATTAGCTATTCTAAAGACATAGTTCTCCCGTGATTAGCGGCATGCAACTTTTCCCGCGCAGTTGCGTATACCGATCGTTATGTCGCTTCAGTTGACAATAATAGCGCTGACTCAGTTTTTTGAGAAGGAATGGCCTGATAATGTAAGTTTGGTCGCTTTGGGGCAATGCCGAAGCAGACATCGAATGCCCCCTGGTGATCTTTTCATTCATCCAGCACCTCTCACAACCTCGATCGTTTCGTGAGTATACGGATTGTGAGATCTGACCAAACCTGATATACTCGCATATAGAACATCTGTTCTTCGCGAGGGAAGCAAGTGTACGTAAAAATTGAATGGACTCATACGGCTGACGAACTCCGGGCGCT
>Ga0118677_10000629_pt1 | contig 76644 bp, 59 predicted proteins | sample AliMusrvi5mmetaG_FD_86154 | JGI IMG/M metagenome (GOLD analysis project Ga0118677, IMG submission 86154) | reverse complement strand
GCCTGGGCCTGTTTCAGCATCCTTGAATCGACCACATTGAACTGAACATGAAATCCTCCTCTGCGGAGGTAGGAGCGGATCAGTTCAAGGAATTTCCGGGAACCTTCGCGGCCTTTTACCACGGAGGGGTGAATTTTCATATTCAACTGCGAGTTCTGGGAGAGGGAGTGATTCCAGCATGTAGCTGAATTGAACAGGGCATACGGGCCATTTTTATCGCTTCCCGGATAGGCGGAAACTGATCCGTCAGAAAAGGTTGTGCCACACAAACGACCATCGGGGGAGGCGAGGGTTACTGCTCCCATGGGGCCGTGGGTGGAAACCGAGATCTGACAGGCATACATCGGCTGGTCGTATAACGAACGGTAATTGTGCGCCATGCTGCAAAACCAGGTTTCCCATTCTTTCATAATACTGTCGACGAAGGGGTTGTCATTCCCGAATTTCGGAGCATCCAGGCTGAGCCGGTGGATCTTTTTCCATGTATCGTAACCCTTGTCTGGAAGCTGGTCAGTAAGAGAATAGGAGCCTGTCTCCTGTGCGGTTTTATACCCAAAGTTTTCGAGAATCGCTTCGCGGTAATCCTGCAGGGTATATTTTTTATCCGAAAAAATATTCTGTTTGATCGCAGCAAGTGAATTGACCAGGTTGGTTGTGCCGCAGGTTTCGATATTAAAAGTTGTGTTATACCGGCAGCCCATCTGCCCGATATCCTTACCATTTTTCAGGCAATCGGGCTTCAGCATGGAGTTGATGACAGATGGGGAGATCTTGCGCCAGGCATCGTGCTGGATATTGTTGGCCAGGGTGAGTACATGAACAGCCCGGCTGAAATAGTCCTGAAAGGCTTTCCACACTTCAGCATAGGATTCTAGCGGGTACCCGTGAGCGGGGAATATCCGTTCACCGGTACGCATATCCATCCCGTCGAACAGCACAACTTCAAGGATCTTCGGAAGCGATAAAAAATGCACTCCGACACTGGTGGCAGGAGCAGAGCCACCGGGGATCCAATGGATCTCTCCGTCGAGTTTCAGCGGCATCCAGGATCCGGGTGAGGTCTCAAGACATCCGCCGATCGACCAGGCACGGGCTTCTTCAACCTGCATTCCTTCGTGACCGTAATTGTTCAGCAGGAATTCCATGGCCACCTGGTTGTTCACCCATGCAGGATAACCGGTACCGATCTTGGTACAGGAGACACCCTTCAGTAAAAATTCTTCCGGTAATTTCTCGTCGTATAATAACGAAAGTGTTGGCTGTGGCGTATCGCAGGTGATCCCTGATTCAAGGATAAGCATCTCCAGCTCATTGGCTGCCTGCGTGCCGTCTTTCTTTAATCCGCCAACACAAAGGTTGTTGAATGTATTCCCGGAAAGAACACCGCCGACAACACCCATGGAAGCAAAACAATCGATCTCTGTAAACTTGATCCGCATGCATTCCAAAAGTTCAAGGGTCTGCGCTTCATCGATGATACCTTTTTCCATATCTCTCTTCCAGTATGGATAGAGAACTTGTCCAAGACGACCGGGCGATAAACCCGAAATGGCATCTTCATTGAGCACGGCAACATGGAATATCCACACCATCTGAAGGGCTTCATGAAAATTCCTCGGGGGATTCGTGGAGAGCCATGAAAGACGGTTTGCAATATCAAGATATTCCTTCTTCTGCTTCGGGTCCTTTTCGATGGAGGCAAGGAAATCTGCCTCCTCGGAATAGTTGTAGATCCATGAACGGAGACCCTCAAGCATCCGGATCACACCGGTATAAAAATAGATGCGGTCCATTCCAGGATAACCCGCAGTGTCTGAAATTCCTTCTTCACAAATCCTGATGATGCCGTCAATGCCGTATTGCAGCGGATAATAGAAATTGATCACTTCCCTTCCCTGGGGTAGTGTGTATCCTGAATCAAACATGCAGATCACCGAACGCATCAGTGCTTCTTTTTCGGAATAGCCCGGAACGACCTGCTCATAGCGATGTCCGACATCATCCACGGATTTACCGTACCATTTCTTTGCAACCTCCAGCAACACCGGGAGTTCTTCAACTCTCACCCCGAATTTACCGGCAAGCGAAATGACATTCCCTGTGCTTTTGGTGACATTGCCGCCACCTTTGCCCAGCGTGGTAAAGGTATCCGCTGTAAGTTTCCCTGAATCCAGCGCTTCCTGGTATAATTTATCCTCGGCAGCCATGAAGAATGCTTCCGACAGCCATGGCATCGGGTAGGAGCCCCTGAGATAAGATGCTTTGCCCATGACCAGGAGTTCTCCGGGATAGATGACCGGTGTAAGATGTTCAAACCCGGCTTTTAAAGCTTCTCCGCGGCGAACCATCGGGATCTCGCCTTCGAGTTCTTCCCACTTTCGGGTGTACCAGTAAGGGAATTCTATTGATACAGAAGATTTCGTTTCAAAATAGAGTTCTTTGGCTGCAGTGGCACGTGGAGATGCAGGTGATTTCTGCTCCCTGTTCTCAATAGTGCCTGAAGGTTTTTTGCCGTAATATGAAGTAGCTTCCGAACCGGAGGGTGACTTATTTTCCATGGGGTGATTTTTCTAAGCAAATATACACAAATAGCTATATGTATTTCAGGATGATCCTAAAATTCGAAATCAATGATGGCTTTCTTTTCCGTGTAACTTTTATTAAATGAAATGAACGCCTGGTGATCGGGATGAGCCTGGTAGATTCCGAGGTCTTCCTTTGAACGGAATGTCGAATTAATGACCAGATCCCAGGCTGAAGGATCCGGGTTGAAATTAATCCCGACTTCAAAATCAACAATTACCGGGATCGTTGATTTCAGCTTCAGCAATTCGGCTTTCACTGTTCCTGCTGCATTTTTCTTTTCTTCAGGAGTTGGGAATTCCCGCAGTTTAAACATCACAATATGTCGTATCATGGGATTTCTGTTTATGGAATTCAAAATTACGGAGAATTTGTTGATGAAGGTTATGCCGGAGGACTGCTATATATCAGTTGTTTTGATAATCGATGTTCGATCATCGATGTTCGATGGAAGATGAAAACCTGGTTAAGGATCCTAATTAAATGTAGGATCCGGGGGGAAATTCGCCCAGATGGCATAATCATCTCCCATGTTCTTAAGGTGGGAACTCCAGAGTTTGGATGTGTTTCGGCGGATGATCTCATCAACACTGGTCTGGGAAAGGATCCATGATTTTTCCTTGATCTCCCGGGCAAGTTGTGATGGATTCCACCCGGCATAACCGATGAAGAACCGGATATCGTTGGCCGAAAGCTGGTGGAGGTTGATCATGTTCCGGATGATTTCAATATCACCGCCCCAGTAAAGGCCTTCCATGATCTTCATGCTGTTTTCAATGCCGTCGATTGTATGGATATAAAAAATGCTGTCGGTTTTCACCGGACCGCCCAAAAAAAGTGGCGCGTCAAAATCGGGGAAATCGCCCAGTATTTCATTCAGGCGGGTTTCAATCGGCTTGTTGATGATGATACCAAATGAACCTTCTTTACCATGTTCAGCCAATAATATGACAGATTGCTTAAAATAAAAATCGTGAAGCGATGGCTCCGAGATCAGAATGATTCCTTGTTTCGGTTTTACAATTGGTTTCTCCATCATTCAAAGCAAGTTTGTATCTTTGCCGTTTCCCTGACAAATTTAACTCATTTCATGCTGAAATCAAATAATGCCGACAAATTTCTAAAACTAAGAGTCGAATTCCCGATTTTCTCTTTTGATGGTTTTGATTACCAATATTCTGATAAAGGATTGCGGATTCAGTACCATTTTAACCTCTCGGACCGCTACTTTTTTCATCCTACGCTGATCGTTCCTGGCAAAGATTTTTTTCTCAAGGATAACATAGGGGAAGAACACATGGAGAACATTCTTTTCCAGGTTGGCATGATCGAGATGGTGAGTTACTGGAAAGCTGCTTGTTCACCAACTATCCAGATCAAGGGATACACGCTGGATGAGGACCAGGTGAAATGGTGGAAGAAGCTGTATTATAAAGGACTTGGTGAATTTTTGTACCTGAACAATATAAATATCAGCGAAGAGGATTTTGTAGAGATTTCCTGTGACGATGGGAAATCACTTCCACCATATCGTCTGGATCTGCAGGAATCGGTTGTTATACCTGTTGGCGGCGGAAAAGATTCGGTGGTGACGCTTGAGCTGCTGAATGCTCAATCCGGGAATGTTCCGTTGATACTGAACCCGAGGGAAGCGAGTAAAGGGACCGTCAAGAAAAAAGGATATTACTACGATTCGATCATCGAGGTTCACCGTTCGATTGATCCGACGTTGCTGGAATTGAACGAGGAAGGCTTCCTGAATGGTCATACTCCGTTTTCAGCCTTGCTGGCATTTGTTTCAGTATTATCAGCGGTCATGTCGGGGAAAAAATACATCGCCTTATCCAATGAATCAAGCGCCAATGAGAACACCATAAATGGATTGGAGATCAATCACCAGTATTCCAAATCCGTGGAATTTGAAGCGGACTTCAGGCATTATGTGAAAAAGTATATCTCTCCCGATATTGAATATTTCAGTTTCCTGCGTCCCCTGAATGAATTACAGATAAGTCATATTTTCAGCACATTCCCGGTTTACTTTGATGTTTTTAAAAGCTGTAATGCCGGGAGCAAAACCGATATCTGGTGCGGCAAATGCCCCAAGTGTCTTTTCACCTTTATCATCCTGTCGCCCTATATTGAGTTTGAGAAGCTGATCACGATATTTGGAAAAAATCTCTGGGACGATCCTGCCCTAATGACCTATTTTGAAGAGATGACGGGCTTTGCCGAAACCAAACCCTTTGATTGCATCGGCACGATCGAGGAAGTGAATGTTGCAATTTGTGCATTCCTGAAGAAAAATCCTGAAGCAGAGAAATTTTCCCTGCTCCGGTCATACAAGGAAAAAGGGATATTTGCAAAATACCAGGACAGGGACTTTGAAAAATTATTAAAATATTATGATCTGAATCATTTTATTCCCCCGAGATTCGAATCAATTTTAAAATCTGTTTTGCATGTATGACCTGATCCGGAAAAAGCTGGATGGTAAAAAAGTTGTTTTGCTCGGTTTTGGAAGGGAAGGACTAGCGTCGTATACACTCATCAGGAAGGCCCTGCCAGGCATTCACCTGGTTGTCGCCGACCGCAATGAATCACTGAAAGAAAATACGTTACTATCTGCTGATCCGAATGTGGAATTAATCCTGGGTAAGGATTACCTTAAAGACCTCGGTCAGTTTGATCTGATCATAAAAACCCCGGGCATCACGCTGAAAGACCTGGATTATACAATTTCCCGCGCATCCATCACTTCACAAACCGACCTGTTTCTCCAGGCATATTCGCACCAGGTTATCGGGATTACGGGAACGAAAGGAAAGAGCACGACATCCACGCTGCTTTACCACATCCTGAAAAAGGCCGGGAAAGATGTGCTTCTTCTCGGTAATATCGGTCGTCCTGCATTTGAACTTGCAGATGAGATCGGACCGTCGACGGTCATTGTTTATGAGATGTCATCACACCAGTTGGAATACATCAGCGTTGGCCCGCACATTGCGATATTGCTGAATCTCTACCAGGAACACCTGGACGCATACCGTTCATTCCTGCATTATCAGCTTTCAAAAATGAATATCCTCAAATACCAGGATTCACACGATTTTTTTATTTACAATGCGGATGATGACCTGGTGTTGCAGCGGCTTGCTGAATCCGGCGCCAACCCTGTACTGTACCCGTATTCGTTTCATGGACCCATTGACGAGGGCTGTTTTGTTGCTGATGAAAAAATCATTTTTTCAGGAAATGATGGCCCGGAAGAGATCCTTGATCTGGGAAAAAAGCGAAAGCTGAAGGGAGATCACAATGTGGGAAACATCATGGCCGCGATCAGTGCAGCGAAAATTATCGGCATTGAAAATGAAATTATCAGGGAAGGCATTGCCGGTTTCACAGGACTGGAGCACAGGCTGGAGTTTGTGGGTGTTGTAAATGGCATCAGCTTTTGCAATGATTCGATTGCAACCATCCCGGAAGCCTGCATGGAGGCCGTGAAAGCACTGGTCACGGTGGATACGCTGATCCTTGGCGGATTTGATCGTGGAATCGATTATTCAGGACTTGCCAGGTTCCTTGCTGATTCAGCGATCAGCAATTTTATTTTCACTGGAGATGCAGGTCACCGGATCAGGACAGAATTTGAATCCATCAGGAGACCGGATCAGGCCCTGTTCAACATTTGCCGGTTTGATGAATTTATGGAGGTCGCACTGCAACATACAGCACCGGGAAAAATATGTCTCCTTTCGCCGGCAGCAGCCAGTTATAATGAATTCCAGAATTTTGAGATGCGGGGAAAAAGATTTAAGGAACTTGTTCTTTCAGCCATAAATTCTTCCGCAAAGCAAGACTAACCGCTATGTTCAAACAGCGCACTCCAAATTTATTTTGCCTGATCCTCGGTTGCATCGTACTCTTTTCTTCGTCAGCAGCAGATTGCCAGAACTCCGCGTACGACGCACAGGTGAGGAAATACATCGACCGCTTCAGGGAGATTGCAGTAAGGGAAATGATGGTTTACCGGATTCCTGCAAGCATCACGCTGGCGCAGGGCATCTATGAATCAAATGCCGGAACCAGTCGTCTTGCAACAGAAGCCAACAACCATTTTGGCATCAAATGCCACAAGGAGTGGACCGGTCAGACGTTCATCCAGGATGATGAGACGAAAAACGAGTGCTTCCGCAGGTATGAAAACCCGGAGGAATCATTCAGGGACCATTCCTTTTTCCTGACCCAGCGTGACCGGTACAAGAATCTTTTTTTACTCGAGATCACTGATTATAAAGGATGGGCCAAAGGATTGAAGGAAGATGGTTATGCTACCAATCCGAAATATCCTGAGAAGCTGATCAGTACCATTGAGATCTACGGTCTGAGCAACTATGACATTGCTGATTACTCACAATTTTTCAGCGATTCCACAAGCATTGGGATTGACAGCTCAAGAAAAGGTCTGCATGTAAAAAAATATGAAGTGTTTGCCGAAGGTCCCGGTGGACGGACTGTTTATATTAACAACGGATTGCAATTCATCACACTTAAGAAAAACGATAACCTTAAAAAAATAGCTGCAGCATTTGGTGTTTCAGACCGGAAGATCCTGAAATGGAATGATATGAAAAAAGGGAGTTCCCTTGCAGCAGGGCAGATCGTTTACCTGGAAAACAAGAAGCAGAAAGGAGCAGCTTCTCATCACGTGGTAGAATCCCAGGAGACCATGTACACCATTTCACAGCGTTACGGAATTCAGCTCAAATACCTGTATAAAAGGAATGGAATGAAACCGGGCCAGATTCCGAGGACCGGACAGAAGTTACTGCTTCGGTAACCGGTAATTCTTCAGGGTCATCCCCGATCCGACAACCAGGTTATAAAATTCTTCATTGCCAAAGGTTCCGACACTGAAGCCGCGGTTTCCTCTGATGCCCGGCTCGAGTTCAATCAACCCGCTTTTCCCGAAAAGATAAATCTCATTCGCCGGAGCCGAAACCGCACCAATCCATTTTCTTCCATCCGGAAGTGGGATCAGGAATGGAACGACTGATATTTCCCTCCGAAAAACATAACTGTACTGAAGCTTGTAGAACTTGTCATAATAATAAATTTTTCCCTTGTCATAAAAGATATACTCAGCTTTCCCGTCACTGTTGATGTCTTCATAAAAGAACAGATGCGCCGGTGAGAAAAGGTTGAAAGTTGCTTCTGAGGTTTTCCAGTTATCCCTGATATATATGATCTTCCCGGAAGGATCAGTCGTTATAAAGGCTCCTTTTTTATTTGTCTTGTTCACGTAGAATTTGTTTGCTAGAGAAACTGTAAATCCACGGTAAGGTTTCAGTAAGACTCTGCCTCTCATGTCAGTGATCAGGAGGTGCCCGTTTTTTCCTTTCATGAAAACCAGGTCTCTTTTCCCGCTTTCCATAAACTGAACAGGCTGGATGATCCCTTCATTCATGGCCGGATCCAGCCATCCCCGCTGACTGATTCCATTCAGTTCATAGGAATGAACTTTATTGTCGGCAAGCGCAACGTAAATGGCATAACTTCTTTTCTTCCCGGGTTCATTCACCGCGATCGGGCTGGAAGCCCTTGAAGGAAGCTGAAACGGGTAACCCGGAACAAATTTTCCGGAGCTGTTGACCATACAGATCACCCGGTCGGTGTTAAACAAAAAGCATGCACTGTCTTTATAGAACGGATAAACAACCTGAATCTGTCCCATCGGTTTTCCCGGTATTTGCAGCTTCCAGCGGATTGCACCTGCCGAATCGATCTTGTACAGTAAATTGTTGACATCAAAGGCAAGCAGGACATACTCCCGGTGACGGTTTGACGGAACGAACTGCGGCTTTTCCAGGAGCAGCGTATCAAGATTGACCTGCCACTGCAGCGGAACATGTGCATCGGAGACCGGGTTGTAACGGATATACAGGTTCGTATAAAAGAGTCCTTCCTTATTGGTAAACTGCAAGGTCAGCGATTCAAACTTCTTCAGTGTGTCAAGCGCAGGTTCAAGCTGCTCATTCAATTCATCACTGAATACCGATTTTATTTTCGAGATGATGCGTTCTGTGTTGAAGTAATAAAAAAGATTGGTGTGATCGGATACGTTCTCATTGAGGGTGATGAATGCTTTGTCCTTGCTCAGGACTTTATTATATGCACCATGGTCAATAAAGCTTTTCAGCGATAAATGGTTATTCCCGAAGATAATGTAACTTCCGATGGTGGTATAATATGCGGCATTCAATTTCCTGAAAGGCGTTCCGAAGATTCCCGGGATCAGGTCGGGGATAGCCAGGGAATGAATCACCTGGTTTTTATATTGCAGGGAATCCTTTTTCCTGCCGGTCATTAATTGCAAAGATTTGAGCAGGCTGTCGGCGAGAAATTGATCTTTGACCTTAAAAACAGCATAGATATCTTCCCTCATATTTTCCAGGTCGTTTAGAGCCATGTCAAGACAGATCTCATTCCCGATCCATGGCAGGAAATAATCCTTCAGGCTCACCTGGTTCTGGTCTTCAAACGTTGCAAGGTTTGGATAGGCATCCAGGTAGCCTTCATTTTGGGAAGCACAGAACCGGAAATTCCTGTAGAAGGATCCGGCGTCCTGGATACCCATCCAGAGGAACCGTGAAGTATTATCAGGAAGGATGCCTGTAACCGCCACCTGCTGGGGCGCCTGTGAATTAAATATCCGGAGGTATTGATTGCCTGTATCGTTGATGGTGGTGTACCCGTTAACCAGCAGTTCATCCTTTTTCAGGATTACATCCAGACCGCTCCAATCGGCAAAACCGGATACCTTACTGATCTCGGAAACCTGGTCGCTTTGCAGCAGCCGGGCTATGAACGGGTGAATGAGACGATAACTCAGGTAGATGTTGGCATCCACTTTTTTGCCTGTCGTGCTTTCAACCTTCTGGAACCCGGTGTTGACAATGGAAGGAATGTTCAAAGAGAGCTGATCAATGGCTTTCCTGACGAGTTCCGGATGAAGGCTTCCCATAAATACACCGCTCCGGACTGCAAAATAAAACGGGCTTTTCTGTCCTGTGAAAGTCACGCGAACGAGATCAGCAGAACCATACTGGTTTTTCAGGATGGAAAGTTTTTTTCCATAACTCTCTCCGAGCATGGCGCAGATATCGCTTTCGCCATTAATACCGGGTAATGAAGTCAGGAAAAGAAAACCATACGTTGACCGGCCTGTCAGTGTCATCGCCGCATAGCACGGGTTTTTCTGCAGGATTGAAAATAATTTCGGATTGGTTTTGAGCAGTGAATCGATCTGGTGTATCTGGCTGTTCAGCGAGGAAATGTATGGGATGGATGAAATCTCTTTCCAGATGAGATTTCCGTTGTACATCTCTTCCCAAAGGATGGCTGGCCTATTCAGCTTGATGATGAGCGCAGTATTTTCCGGGATGGCTTTGAGGGGCGATTCGGTTGGTCTCTGGATCTTCAGATAAAAGATCCATCCCAGGTAAGTGATTCCTCCTGCCAGGATGAGGATGGAAAGAATAATGAAAGCGATTCTAAATTGCTTCATTCAGAAAGTATCGGCCTTGGAATGAAGGATCAAAAGTAGATGAAAAAGAAATGTCATGAAGAAATTTTTCCCAACAAATTGTAACTCAGCCGGTGTAACGGTGTAACGCCAAACCGGGCAATTCCCTCCCGGTGTTTTATTGTCGGGTAGCCTTTGTTGTGACGCCAGTTGTATTGCGGATATTTTTTATCCATTTCATCCATGAAGTCGTCGCGGTAGGTCTTTGCAAGTATAGAAGCAGCAGCTATGGAAAGAAATTTACCATCGCCTTTTATGATGCAGTGGTGTGGAATTCCTTCATACGTTCTGAACCGGTTCCCATCGATCAGCAGAAGTTCTGGTGTTAATTGCAGACCCTGGATTGCCCTGTGCATTGCAACAAATGAAGCATTGAGAATATTGATTTGATCAATTTCCTGGGCATCTACCTGTGCGACCGCCCAGGCAAGTGCCTGTCCCTGGATCAATGGGCGCAGGGAATTCCGCTGGTTCAGCGTCAGTTGTTTCGAATCATTCAGAACGTCATTCGTAAAGTCCTTCGGGAAAATAACTGCTGCTGCGAACACAGGACCGGCAAGACAACCACGGCCGGCCTCATCGCACCCGGCTTCCAGGAGATCCGTTGAATAATAGCTCAGGAGCGGTGTTCTGATCATACGTTCATCAGGTGAAGAAAGGGAAGAGGTTATGAATGAGCACCAGGATGATCAGTGTCATCAGCAAAAGCTCCTGCCAGAATGTGTTCTTTAACCTCAGAAAATACAGGGAAAGTAACGCGGATACAGCAATGAAAGAGATCAGCAGATGATACGAGATCAATGGCCCTGCAAACGGGGCACTCAGGATCAGAAAGACTGCCAGCCAGATGAGAAGGATCGTTTTTCTCCGGATCTCTATGGTTCGTTCCGAGATCCTTGCCAGTCCTGCAAAAACACCAAACAACAGCAGGATGAACTGGAGCATTGTGAAGATCAGGAGTCCTGTATCCCTGAAAGGTTCAAGGGTGAAATGAGGAATGAATGAATGACCAAACTCAAGGATTTTAAATCTTGCCAAGTCAAACCAGAAATAATAGACGATCAGGAAGAGATAAGGAGTGAAGATGCCGATGAAGGAGCTGATCCATTCGCGCATGCTTGAGGTCCGGAAAACAATAAAGGCAACCAGGATGAACAGGTAAAAAAAGATAAAAGGAAAATAAAACATGGCCCCGATGGCAACCAGGAGTCCTGCAGAATAAGCCAGCCCGAGAGGATCCTTACGGCTGTAGGAAGCAAAGATCTGCTCAAGAACAAACAGGAGAATGAAGAGGCAGATATTGACCGGGTGAAGTGTCAGCAGCACCGGGTAGTAGCTGACAAGAAACAGGTAAAGAAAAGCCGCAAGCGACGAGTTCTTTGGTAGGATCTCATGCCGGGTAAGCAAAAAATTCAGGTAGAAGGCCGACGCCAGGTTCAGGAGATACCCCAGGAAAACAGCCAGCAGCGGAAGACCGCTGAGAAGGAGATACAGCAATTTATAAAGTGGTACCGGTCCTGTGGCAACCGGCATCATCGGCGGAACAAAAAATGCCCTGCCCCATAAAAGCAGTCCTGCCAGGATGATCGCCAGGTATTGGGAGAAAAAGCTTGACCGGAAGAAGCGAAGGAACATTGTTCAACAAAGATTACAATTTGATCATTAAAAGTTAAAATTTACGATTGCACGATTTACGAGTTTCGATTGAATTGTTCGAGTTACGATTTACGATTAAAGATCAAACCCAATATCTTTCCTGTAGTATTTGCCTTCAAACTCAATCTTTTCAGCATTGGCATAAGATTTTTCCAGCGCTTCCTTCATGGTTCTGCCGACCGAAGTTACAGCAACAACCCTTCCTCCATTGGTTACTGTTTTATCTGTGGCCCGGTCAACCGTCGTTCCTGCATGAAAAACCAAACTGTCATTGATCTGCATGATTCCATCAATCCTTTTTCCTTTTTCATAGGGTCCGGGATATCCTTTTGAAACCAGCATAACTGTAGCTGTATATCCGGGATTGACCAGGATCTCTGTTTTTGCAAGTTGCTGTTTCCCGGCTGCGAGCAAAAGTTCTCCCAGGTCATTATTGAGGCGGGGAAGTACCGATTCGGTTTCCGGATCACCCAGCCTGCAGTTGTATTCGATGACATACGGCTTTTCCCCGACCTTGATCAGTCCGAAAAACAGGAAGCCGCGATAGTCGATGCCTTCAGCGATCAGGCCATCCATGGTCGGGCGGATGACCGTCTTTTCAACTTCCTCCATGAATTTTTTATCCGCAAAAGAAACCGGTGAAACGGATCCCATGCCGCCGGTATTTGGACCGTTATCACCTTCCCCGATGCGTTTGTAATCCTTGGCTTCAGGCAGGATCTTATAGGATTTCCCATCGGTGATGACAAATACCGATAATTCGATCCCCTGCAAAAACTCTTCTATCACTACTTTCTTCGAAGCTTCTCCAAACCTGTCATCCGTGAGCATTGACTGCAGCTCCCCTGAGGCTTCCCGGGCAGTCTGGCAAATGATAACTCCTTTTCCGGCAGCAAGTCCGTCGGCTTTTAAAACATACGGTGCTTTTGTTTCACGGATGAATTTCAGCCCGTCCTGCAGTGTCTCTTTTGTGAAGGTTTTATAGGCAGCTGTGGGTATGCCGAGGCGGTTCATGAATTGTTTTGCAAAATCCTTCGACCCCTCCAGCATGGCTCCTTTTTGAACCGGGCCAATGACCGTGACGCCGGAAAGCTCTTTATCAGCCAGGAAAAAATCATGAATTCCCAGTACCAGCGGATCTTCCGGACCAACGATGACCATGTTGAATTTGAATTTCAGCACCAGTTCTCTGATCGCAGGAAAATCGACCGGGGAGACGGGAACATTGATACCGATCTGGGCAGTCCCGGGATTACCGGGAGCAATGAAAAGCAACTGCACGAGTTTACTTTGTGCCAGTTTCCAGGCAATTGCATGTTCGCGTCCACCGGAGCCCAGAAGCAGGATCTTCATAGGTTTAGCTTTGTTTTACTGCATTTTCAACAGACTCCCATAACCTGTCTGCAGTCTTTTGCCAGGTATATTCATTCTTGCGCAGATCTCCTGCAAGGACCAGTTTCTTTCTCAATTCAGGATCCTGCGAAAGTTGTATCATGGCATCTGCAATGGATTGCGGACTCAAAGGATCAACGAGGACTGCAGCATTGCCGGCAACTTCGGGCATGGATGTCACATTGGAGGTGATCACAGGTGTGCCGGTCCTGAAAGCTTCCACGATAGGGATCCCGAATCCTTCAAAATAGGAGACATAAGTCAGCGCAAGAGCAGAGCCAAGAACACTTCCGAGTTCATCTGCATTCAGTCTTCCGCTGAAAACCACTTCTGATGAATATTCCATGCTTTCAAACGTCTTCCTGATATCACTGGTCCACCATTTTTTTGCACCAACGATCAGCAGTTTCACATCTGATCCGGTTGATTTTCTGAAGATATCAAATGCCAGGAACAGATTGGCAAGGTTTTTTCTCGGATGCAGGGATCCGATGAAGATAAAATACGGACATCCGCCGGTGAACCGCTTTCGTATTGCTTCCTGTTCCTTCAGGGATACAGGCATGTAGTCTTCATTTGCCCCGTCATACACAACGTCAATCCTTGAAGGATCAATTTTATATTGTTTAACAATATCATCTTTTGAAAATTGTGAAACCGTTGCGATGCGTGCAGCCTTTTGTGCATATTTCGGGAAATAGTAACGATAATGCAGGCGGCAGAGAAAAGGTATATGTTCAGGATAATGTTCAAAATTCAGGTCATGAAAAACGGTGACTGATTTTATGCCTGTCCGTAGCGAAAGATAACCATCCGGGGAAAGAAACAGGTCGGGGTTCAGCTTCTTCAGCAATCCCGGCAGACGCAGTTCAAACCAGACATAAAAAAGAAACGGATGCCTGGCAGGAGGTGAAAGCACAATGGGTGTGATGTTTTCCGAAAAAATAAATTCCCTGTCGTAAGGGCGGTCAAAGATGAAATAAAAATGATGTTCCGGATGCTGGGTGGTGATACGTTTGAGCGATTCAAAAGTGAACCATCCGATCCCTTCCAACTTGCCTTTGATGAGTAACCGGGTATTAACAGCAATGTTCATTTCAGAAAGGGAAAGAAGGAATTATTATGATTAGGCAGAAGTTTAATTATTAACTTTGTAGCAAATATCTGAATTATTTTTCAAGTATTGACGAAAAGTTTCTGTTGACAGAGCTTTTTACTTTTTTACTATGCAGCGAAAATTTTTGACAAACCTGGGGTTGCTGCTGACGCTTAACCTCCTGATCAAACCCGTCTGGATTTTTGCTATTGACAGGAACGTACAAATCATCACGGGCGTGATGGATTATGGTTTCTACTTCGAAGTCTTCAACTTTTCCTTCCTCTTCAATATCCTCCTTGATCTCGGGATCACCAATTTCAACAACAGGAATATAGCCCAGAATCATCAATTGCTGAACAAGCATTTCTCGGCGATTGTTGTGATGAAGCTGATACTCGCCGTATTTTATGTTGTGATTGCATTTTCGGTCGCCCTGATCTGGAAATACAGTGCAGCACAGTTAAAGCTCCTGGCATGGCTTTGTCTTAACCAGGTGCTCATCTCCTTTGTCCTTTATTTCAGATCCAATATCTCGGGATTGCTGATGTTCAAGACCGATAGTTTCCTGTCTGTTCTCGACCGCATCCTGATGATCACGTTTTGCAGCGTGCTGATGTGGGGCCATATCACTTCGACAAAATTCAGGATTGAATGGTTTGTCTATGCACAGACTGCAGCGTATGTTACTACCGGAATTGTTTCTGCCCTGATTGTGATCAAGAAAGCACGATTCAGGAAGCTGAATTTCCACTGGCCGTTTTTTCTTGCCATCATGAAGCAAAGCATGCCTTTTGCCCTGATGGTTTTGCTGATGACATTTTACAACCGCCTCGATCCGGTCATGCTTGGGAAACTGCTTCCGGGCAACCTGGGCGATAAACAGATTGGCATTTATGCCTCCGGATTTCGCCTGCTGGATGCAGCAAACATGATCGCATACCTGTTCGGAGTGCTTCTTATCCCCGTATTTTCAAGGATGATCAAACACAAGCAATCGGTGGAAAAGATGGTGAAGCTTTCATTCACCTTGCTGATCACGGTAGCCATCATCGTTGCCATCGGGTCGGTTTTTTACAGTTACGAACTCATGGACCTGTTGTATAACGAGCATATCCTTGAATCAGCGCGTGTATACCGGTTACTGATGGGCGGCTTTGTTGCTGTTTCAACAACGTACATATTCGGCACATTATTGACTGCAAACGGAAACCTGAAAGAGCTTACCATTATTTCCGGTTGCGGACTGCTGATCAACTTCCTGATCAACCTGTTCCTGATCCCGAAACTGGAGGCAGTGGGATCGGCCTATGCCAGCCTGATCACTCAGTTTTTTATTGCCATTGCACAGGTCATCATCGTTCAAAAGGTGTTTAAATTCAAAGTGAACTACCGGTATCTTTTAACGCTTGTCCTGTTTATCCTGGGCGTGGTGATCTTCAACATCATTTCACGGCAGCTATTCTCCCTCTGGCATGGAGTCATTCCGCAGGCGAAGATATGGTTCCCGAATTTTATCCTGATGATCCTTTTTTCCTTCGGGTTAGCGGGCGTGCTGAAACTCCTGAACATCCGCTCACTTGCAGGCATCCTGCGCGAGGACCAATAGAATCGCCTCTTTTCCTGAACAATTCTTTTTGCCTGATTTCCCGATTCGTCTGTTCCGGGTTTGTACATTAAGGAAATATATCTAATTTTGGAAAATAATTGAACGACTTTTCCTATGATACATGAAGTTAAAAGGAATGAGGATTTTGATTCTGCCAGTTTTATTATCTTTCTTTACAAATGGCGTAAACCACTTTCGATTGTAATACTCGTAGCTGCTTTAGGTTCCTGGTTTTTTTCCTGTCCCTGGTTCATCACACCGAAATTCAAATCCACGGTGATACTTTTTCCAGCCAGCACAAACTCGGTTTCAAAAGCACTGCTGAGTGAACAATCCGGCAAAGGCCAGGACCTGATGACGATCGGGGAAGATGAACAGGCAGAACAATTGCTCCAGATATTAAATTCCAACAAGATCAGGGACCGGATCATCAAGCGGTTCAATCTCCTGGAACATTACGGAATTGACTCCGGTTCGGTATATAAGAATGAACAGCTCTACAAGGAATATGAAAAGAATATCTCGTTCCGGAGAACTGAATTCATGGCAGTCCAGATTACCGTGATGGACAAGGATGCACAGATGGCATGTAACATCGCCAACAAAATTTCCGACCTCCTCGATTCAACAAAGAACGAAATGATACGGCAGCGGGCCATCCGGGGTTTCAGGATCGTGGAAGCCGAATACAATACATTAAAGGCTGAAGTGGCGGGTATTACCGACTCACTGGTTGCCATTGGCAAACTGGGGGTGAATGATGTGGATTACCAGTCGCAGGCACTCAACCAGCAAATGGCAATCGCCACCATGAACAACAACCGGGCTGGCATTGCAGGTTTGCAGAAAAGGCTGGATGTGCTGGGTAAATACGGCGGTATTTATATGTCGCTCATCAACTCTCTTGAATTCAAAACCCAGCAGCTGACATTGCTGCAATCAAAATATAAGGAAGCAAAAGTTGATGCAGAAGAGGATGTCCCGCAAAAGTTCATTGTCAACAATGCATACAAGGCTGAGCGGAAATCATACCCGGTGCGCTGGCTGATTGTCCTCGTCTCGGCAACTTCTGCATTTTTTCTTGCCATCATTGCAATTGTGATGATGGAGAAGATATCTGCGTATAAATCACAAAAGAAATTCAGGTTATCCTGATCCATTTTAAAAATAGTTTACCCGAAAACATATTTCCCATGGAAGATTACTTTAAAAGTAAAAACATCCTTGATATCCTGATAAGGTGGTGGATTCACCTCGTGGTTGTTATTGCCGGTGCTGCATTGGTAGCAGCTTTTTTTTCAAGCTCGATCTTCATCACACCGCTTTTTAAATCTTTTGCCATCGTATATCCTTCAAACATTTCTCCGTATTCAGATGAGAGTGAAACAGAGCAGATGATGCAGATTTTACAATCAAAAGACATCCGCGACAGCATCATTCAGAAGTTCGATCTTCCCAGGCATTACGGAATTGATCCGGGTTACCAGTATTTCCTGAGTACGCTGCTCTGGGAATACGGCCAGAAAGTAAAGATCTCCAAGACTCCTTATTCTGCAGTTGAAATCGAAGTCTGGGATAAAGATCCGCAGATTGCCTGCAACATGGTGAACGAGATCATGAACCAGTACAACCTGAAGATCCGGTACATGCACAAGGAAAAGTTCCTGGAAGTCGTGCATAATTACAGGGATATCACTGATTACAAGAAAAAGGAGCTGGATTCATTGCAGATGCAGGCGCATGACCTGGGTGTCAACTTTGGCCTGCTCGATTACCCGAACCAGACCAAAGAGGTGATGCGGGCCATCCTCTCAGGCGGGTCTTCAAACAGGGCAGAGGCTCAGAAGCTGAGAAAAAACCTGGAAGAAAAAGGGGGGCACAGGGAAATTCTGTCTGACCTGATGGAACATGAAGCCGAAGATTACAGCAAGCTGAAACTCGATTACGACAGGGCAGTCCTGGATTACAACCGGAACTATACGTATGTAAGCATGCTGAATAAGCCTTTTGCCGCTGATAAAAAAACCTATCCGGTACGCTGGATCATCGTGGTCCTGTCAGCACTGGCTTCCTTATTCCTTGCGATCATTGTTATCGGTATCATAGAGAACAGGAGGACCAGGCCCGTCCCGGTGAATGAAACATCGAAAAAAGTATAATGTCGTTTATTCTCTGAAGCTGTGCTGGAAAGAACAAAAATCAGATGGGTTTACCTGGTCAGTTTGGTTTTTATTTTATTAAACGCCTACCTGATGATCCGGGATATCTATTGGGCCCTGCTGATCCCGGTCATTATCCTAATCCTGTTTCTTTATGTCCGTTCCCTTGATAAAATCATTTTACTGATCACTTTCTGTACCCCGTTTGCGATCAACCTCCGGGATATGGAGTTTGGCGTGGGCGTTTCAATTCCCACTGAACCCCTGATGGCCGGGGTACTTGTTTTGTTCTTCATCAAGCTGATCTATGACAACAACTATGATATAAGGATATGGAAACACCCGGTCTCAACTGTAATCCTCCTGCAACTGGGCTGGATCATCATCACAACTATAACCAGTGATATCCCGATCGTCTCGATTAAATTCCTCATCGCCAGGCTCTGGTTCGTCGTCCCGTTTTATTTTGTGGGAATCATGTTGTTCAGGGAAAAGAAGAATATCCTTTTATTTGTCTGGATGTATGCCATTCCATTGATCGGTGTGATCGCTTACACAACTTATAACCATTCGCTTTACGGGTTTAATGAACAAGCCGGTCACTGGGTGATGGAACCTTTCTTTAACGATCATACGGCTTACGGGGCTATCCTGAGTTTGTTCATCCCGATCTTTATCGGTTTTTCATTTACCAAGAGTCATTCAAAGATCAGCCGGTTCTTCTCGTTTGTGGTGCTGATCATCCTTGTTGCCGCGCTGGTGTTGTCATTCAGCCGCGCTGCATGGGTAAGTCTTGCAGCTGCACTGATCATTTACCTGGTCATCGTTTTCAAGATCAAAATAAAATGGATCGTTGCCAGTCTGACGTTCCTTATTTGCGTCTTTTTCCTTTTCCAGAATGAGATATGGGACCGGCTTGAAAAGAACAAACAGGGATCATCTGCTAATTTTGTTGAGCATTTCCAATCCATTTCGAATGTGACTACCGACGATTCGAACCTGGAAAGGATCAATCGCTGGCAATCGGCTTTCAGGATGTTCTATGATCACCCGGTGTTTGGTTTCGGACCGGGCACTTACCAGTTTGAATATGCTCCTTACCAGCATTCCAATGAGAAAACGCGGATCAGCACCAATGCAGGGGATAAGGGAAATGCGCACAGCGAGTACATCGGCCCGCTTGCTGAATCAGGCGTGCTGGGTTTCCTCATCGTCATCGCACTGCTTGTGTTTACAATGTTCACAGGTCTCCGGGTTTATAAAAATGCGGATTCAAAAGAGATAAAGATGCTAAGCCTTTCCATAACACTCGGGCTGATCACCTATTTTTTCCATGGGACGATGAATGACTTCCTGGATACGGATAAGGCCTCTGTTCCCTTCTGGGGATTCATTGCAGCCTTGGTTTCTATGGATCTTTATTATAAGAAAAAGGATCCGCAGCAGATCGCCCCGGAAACCACCCCTGAATAACAAGAAAAGTATTTATTTAAGTTTCCGGAGGAGGTCCGGAAGTTGGCTGACTGCGACCATTTCCCGCCACTTTTTGCGGGCTTCGACGGCTGGTGATCCAAAATAAACCTTACCACCCTCCAGCGATTTATCTGTGGCCGAAGTTGCAAGCATCACAGCTTTTGCACCAACTACAAGGTCTTTATTGATAAGGACACTTCCCCACAGGATAACATCATCTTCAATGCGGGTTACACCGGCAATTGCGGAATGCGACCCGATCAGGCAATTCTTTCCAATGTAAGTGTCATGCCCGACCTGGACATGATTATCCATCTTCGTTCCGAACGAGATGATGGTATCACCCGACACCCCTTTATCAATGCTCGTCAGTGCACCGATCTCCACGTTATCTTCAAGAATAACACGGCCGCAGGATTCAAGTTTCTTGTATCCCTCAGGGCGACGCTGGTAGTAATAGGCATCAGCCCCGATGACTGCATTGGAATGGATGATCACATTGTCGCCGAGAACGCAATGGTCATAAATGCTTGCGTTGGCATGGATCAGGCAATTCTTCCCGATGGTTACATGGTTGCCGATAAATGCCCCGGGCTGAATGATCGTTCCCTCGCCGATTGTTGCGGTGGGACTGATGTTGGCTACCGCCTTTTCAAATGGCCGGAAATGCCTGGCAAGGAAAACAAAATCATCAAAAGGATGTTTTGAAATGAGCAGTGCTTTCCCTTCAGGAGCATCCACTTCCGAATTGATCAGGATGGTAGTGGCTTTTGAATTCAGTGCTTTTTTGTAATATTTCGGATGATCAACAAACGTCAGGTCGCCGGGTTCCACCATGTGGATCTCATTGATGCCGGTAACGGGAAAATCCGGAGAACCTACGAAACGGGCATCCAGCATCGTGGCAAGTTCTTTCAGCGAAATAGGGGCAGAGAATTTCATGGGTTTTGATTTAACGTCGGTACCGGGTTATCAGCTCTTGACTCGTTCTGAGTATTCACCGTTCCGCGTATCAACCTTTATGATCTCGCCGGTTTCAATAAAGAGCGGTATTTTCACTGTAGCACCGGTTTCAACGGTGGCATTTTTCAGTGTATTCGTGGCTGTATTCCCTTTCATGCCCGGCTCCGTATAAGTCACTTTCAACGTCACGTATGTTGGCAATTCACAGGTAAGAGCGCTCTCAGTATCCACATGGTAAAGAATTTCCACCTCCTGGCCTTCCTTCAGAAATGCAGGTGCATTGATCAGCTCTTCAGGGATGAAGGTCTGCTCGAATGTTTCAGTATTCATGAAATGATAACCCGAATGATCTTTGAATAAATACTGGTATTTTCTTCTTTCAACACGTGCAATGTTGATCCTGGCACCCGAATCGAAAGTGTTCGCAATAACCCTGCCATGCTTCAGGCTCTTGAGCTTTGTCCTGATAAATGCCGGTCCTTTACCCGGTTTTACATGTTGGAATTCCACGATGGAATAAAGGTCGTCATTGTACTCAATCACAAGTCCGTTCCTGATATCTGCAGTAGTTGCCATAAAGTATTTATTGGTCTGTAATTTAGGGTCTGTTTTCGGGGTGCAAAATTAGGCAATTTTTTTTACATAGCTTACAATCTCTTTTTTGTAATTTCGCCCTGCAATATTTCCAGGACTACAGGACGAACTCTATGCCCGTTAAAAATTCCGTAAAAAACCTGCTGGTGAAGTTACAGGTTCCACTCACCCGAAATCTCAGGTACGACATTTATACAAAAAAAATATTGCAGAAAGTTCTCACTCAGAACTCATCTGCCATCGATATCGGCTGTCACAAAGGGGAGATCCTGGATGAGATCCTGAAATTTGCGCCGGATGGAAAACATTTCGCTTTCGAACCGCTTCCATACCTTTACGATTTTCTGAAAGCAAAATATGCAGGGAAGCAAATCGTTCTTTCACCCATTGCCCTGTTCGACAAAAAAGGAAGTACCGATTTTAATCATGTTGTTAATGCCCCGGCATACAGCGGGATCCGGAAAAGAGAATACGACATGCCGGATGTTAAAATCAACCAGCTGACTGTTGAAACTGACCTGCTGGATAACATCATCCCCGGAGATCAGCCGGTCAGCTTTATCAAGGTTGATGTTGAAGGCGCTGAATTTGCAGTATTGAAAGGTGGCGTAAAAACAATCCGGCGAACCAAACCTGTGATCGTTTTCGAATTTGGATTGGGCGCAGCGGATTTCTATGATTCAAAACCTGAAGAGTTTTATTCATTTCTTTCAGAGACCTGCGGCCTGTGTGTCTCTACCCTAAAAGGGTTTCTTCATGGCGACAAATGCCTTGAGCTGACACAATTTTCAGATCATTTTACGAACAAAACAGAGTATTACTTTATTGCTTATAATCCTCGATAAGCAAAGTCCCCGTACAAAAGCTGGTTTCCTGTTGCTGAACGTTTGAGCATACAATGATCGTGCGGTTTCCGGCGAATTCATGAAGCAACTTCAGATACCACTCAACACCGGCTGCATCAAGGTTCATGGTAGGCTCATCCAGGAGCAGAAGCGGAACATCACTCAAAATGGCCAGCGCCAGTTTCACCCGTTGTTTCATGCCTGACGAAAACTGGCGGATCGGATTTTTTCCGGATTTTGGGAATCCCAATAAATCAATGATCCCGGGAATTGTCTCTCCCCGGATGATAGATTTAAATTCAAAATGAAAATCGAGCATTTCCCCCAGGGTAAAATCTTCGATGAGTTCCTGGTATGGAGCAACAATCGCCAGGTGGCTGAAAATCTTTTCCGGTACTACATCTTTTCCCGAAACAAGGTATTCAACTTTCCCGGCATTGGGATGGATACTCCCTGCAATGACCTGGAGAAGCGTTGATTTCCCCGAACCGTTTCTTCCAAGGATGGCGTAGGCCGTGTGATCCTCGAATGTATAATTCACATTGCGGAAGATCCATTCAGTATTGAATTTTTTACCGGTCTCGGTTAAGGTTATTTTCACTGATTTTGATTGGAGAAGCTGGTTCCCTCAGTTCCTGAACTATTTCTTGGGGATCTTGGTATAGCCTTTCATGATTCCCCGGCTGGAATTGGAGATGAAGGAAAGAATCTCATCCCGCTCGGGTGTGGCTTCAACTTCAGCTTCAATGATCTCTACGGCCTGGGCCACGTTAAATCCTTTCAGGTAAATGTACCGATATATGTCCTGGATGTGATTGATGGTTTCCATCGAAAAACCGCGCCTGCGTAAGCCGATTGAATTCACCCCAACATAAGAGATGGGTTCTCTTGCAGCTTTCGAATACGGCGGAATGTCCTTCCTGACGACACAGCCCCCGGCAATCATCGTATGTGAACCAATATGGACAAACTGGTGAATTCCCACCATACCGCCGACAATCGCCCAGTCATCCACCACGATGTGTCCGCCAAAGGTTGATGCATTCGCGATCACAACATTGTTGCCGATGATGCAGTCATGCGCGATATGGACATAAGCCATCAGCAGGGTGTTGTCGCCCACAATCGTTTCATAGCTTGCCTTTGTGCCGCGGTTGATCGTCACAAACTCACGGATGGTAACATTGTTGCCGATCTTAACGATGGTGTCTTCGCCGCTGAATTTAAGATCCTGTGGAATAGCCGAAATAACGGCTCCCGGGAAGATCCTGCAGTTCTTGCCGATCCGGGCACCTTCAAGGATGGTGACATTCGATCCGATCCAGGAACCTTCTTCAATGACCACATTTTTCTCAATGCTGACAAACGGCTCAATCACAACATTCGGAGCTACTTTTGCCTGCGGGTTGACATAAGCTAATGGTTGATTCATAGGGACGGTTATTTTTTCAGAACTTGTGCAAGGAGGTCACCTTCAGTTACAATTTTATTACCGACATAGACGGTTCCATGCATGTGGCAAAGCCCCCGCCGGATGGGATTGATCAATGTGTTGACCAGGATCAGCGTGTCTCCCGGAACTACCTTCTGCCTGAACTTGACATTTTCAACTTTCAGGAAATAGGTATAATAATCCGCCGGATCATCAACATAGCTTAATGCAAGCAACCCGCCATTCTGGGCAAGTGCTTCGATCTGCAAAACCCCTGGCATGATCGGCTCATTGGGGAAGTGCCCAACGAAGAATGCTTCATTCATCGTCACATTTTTCAAACCCACCACGTGATGTTCCGTCATTTCAAGAATCCGGTCCACGAAAAGGAACGGCGGACGATGCGGCAGGAATTTCTGGATCTGGTTGATGTCATAAAGCGGCGGTTTGGTCAGATCAAACGAGGGCATTATCTCTCCCGATTTTTCCTTTTTGATCAGCTTCTTGATCATCTTTGCAAACTGCACATTGGCGTGATGTCCGGGGCGTGTGGCAATGATATGTCCCTTCAGTGGCATACCGACAAGCGCCAGGTCGCCGATGACGTCAAGGAGTTTATGACGGGCAGGTTCGTTGGTGAACTTCAGTTCGAGGTTGTTGAGTATGCCTTCGCTCCTGACCTCAACCTTGGGTTTATTGAATAAACTGGTGAGGTGATTTAATTCTTCCTGCGAAACGGGACGGTCAACAAAAACAATGGCATTGTTAAGGTCACCGCCTTTGATCAGGTTATTCTGAAGAAGGTATTCCAGCTCGTGAAGAAAAACGAACGTACGGGCAGGTGCGATCTCATCCCTGAAATGTCTCATTTTATGCAGAATCGCATTCTGCGGAAGCAGCACCTTCGAATCGAAATCGATCATGACCGAGAGGTGGAAATCCTGTGCAGGCAATGCCAGCAACTCAACTTTCCGCTCGGAATCCGTGTAGACAATATTCGACGGGATCTCAAAATATTTCCGTGATTCAGATTGCTCGGCGATCCCTGCTTTGAGCAGGTGCTCAACATAGATCCCGGCACTGCCATCAAGGATCGGGGTTTCCGATTGATCCAGTTCGATCAGTACATTGTCAATCTCCAGGCCGGCCAGCGCTGCCAGCACGTGCTCAACGGTATCAATCCGGACTCCTTTATACTCAAGACTGGTGCCCCGTGAAGTATCAATTACATAGTCAACATCAGCCGGGACTAAAATGTCATTATCCAGATCGGTCCTGCTGAATTTATAACCAAAGTTTTCAGGTGCCGGTTTGAAAGTAAGGACGACTTCCTTCCCGGTATGCAGTCCTGTTCCGGAAACGCTGATGCTGGATTTTATCGTTTTTTGCTTATCGCTCATGGTAAAAAAAAGACAAGGAAAATTACTTTTGGTTGTTGGTTTTCAGGAATTTTTCAAGGAGATGGATTTTCTTGACGATCTCATCAAGGTTTCTCAGGTGAATGATATTCCTGCGTGCTTTGCTGCCATCTACTGCCGGGGAACCAAGATAAGTTGCACCTTCTTCCGTGATGCTGTGTTCAATGCCTGATTGTCCGCCGATCCTGACATTATCAGCAATAGTGAGATGCCCGACAATACCAACCTGGCCGGCAATCATACAGTTCTTCCCGATTTTGGATGATCCGGAAATGCCAACCTGGGCGGCAATCACAGTATTCTCACCGATCTCCACATTGTGGGCAACCTGGATCAGGTTATCGAGTTTTACGCCTTTGCGGATGATGGTCGAACCGAGGGTTGCCCTGTCAATCGTGGTATTGGAGCCAATCTCGACGTCATCTTCAATAATCACATTTCCCGACTGGATTACCTTGCGGTATCCCTGGTCGGCCTGGGGTACAAAACCGAACCCATCAGCACCGATCACAACGCCCCCGTGGATCTTGCATTCATTCCCAACGACACAATCATGATACACCTTGACACCAGGGTAAAGCGTGGTGCCATCGCCGATCTTAACATTGTCGCCAATGTATGACTGCGGATAAATGCGTGCATTGTTGCCGATCACCGCATGTTCGCCGATGTAGACGAATTCACCGATAAAGACCTGTTCCCCGATCCGGACATCCTTCGAAATAAATGCAAGCGGCGAGATCCCGGTCTTGGCCGGACCCATGTTGTTAAAAATCTCCTGTAACCTGGCAAAAGCGGCATAAGCATTTTCCACTCTTACAAGTGTCGGTTCAATGGGTTGACTCGGGACAAAATCATTGTTAACTACAACAACGGATGCCTTGGTTGTATATATGAACTGGGTGTAAACGGGATTTGCCAGGAAGGTCATGGACCCTGGCAGCCCATCTTCAATTTTGGCAAGCCTGGAAATGGTGACTTCTGAATTACCTTCAACTGTACCATCCAGCGCTTCGGCGATTTGTTGGGCAGTAAACTCCATTAAAGTTCTTTGTTTTAAGCTATTTACATAGGTAACTAGGGGCTGCAAGTTACCACAATTTTCTAAAACGGAAATAAAATATTTTCAAACCAAACCATTTCAAAGCATTAGCTCTTTAGGCAAACACAAAAGGAATTTACTCACCGGAGTCGATAAAACGGAAATATTCAGATTATCAGAAGCCTCCGAAACATCGATCAATGTTTCATCGGGAAAAAGGATACGGATCTTGTCATGTTCGGGATTATATGCATTGTTCGTAACCATTCCCTGGACAATGAAATAGTCAGCATCCCCGGGTTCAATTCCAAATAGCCGGACAACCCTGTCCCTTAACTCATCAACGAAACCCTGATCAAATGGGGTGTTTCGAATCATGACCTTGTAGAGATGGCGGTCAATAAGACTCCTGCACAAGTATGACAGGATTTTGTCGGAATGGCCCATCCATGTCTTGATGCAGGCAAGGATGTCGTAATCATCCAGCCGGGCAAAATGTTCAAGTCCGTCTTTATGATCGATAAAATGTGAAACCGTTATATCAGTTGAGAGAAATGGTTCCAGAGCCGGGGTCATGAAAAGCTGTTGTCCTTCAGAAACCAGGAATTTGGCTCTTTTCAGGATGTTCGTCATCATGTATTCAGCCACAACAACGGTTTTATGAAGATAGACCTGCCAGTACATCAGCCGGCGCGCGATGATGAATTTTTCGATGGAATATATACCTTTGGCTTCAACAACCAGTTCATCATCAACAACTGTCATCATTTTAATGATCCTGTCGGTATTGATCACCCCTTCAGAAACCCCGGTAAAAAAACTGTCGCGTGAAAGATAATCGAGCCTGTCCATATCAAGCTGGCTCGAAACCAGCTGACGAAGGAATTTTTTTGGGTAGTCATCCCTGAAGATGCTGTTCGCCAGATCAAACCGGTGGTTGAAAAAAAGGTTCAGCTGGTCGATCATGAGAAGTGAGATGTCTTCATGACTTAACCCCACGACAATGGACTGCTCCAGCGTATGCGAAAACGGGCCGTGACCGATATCATGAAGAAGGATAGCCGTAAGCGCGCCTTCCTCTTCTTCCTGGGTGATGGAATGGCCTTTCGACCTGAGGGTCTCAATCGCCTGCGTCATCAGGTGCATGCTTCCCAGTGCATGCTGGAAGCGCGTATGCATGGCCGATGGATAGACATAATGGGTCAGGCCAAGCTGCATGATCCTTCTCAACCGCTGGAACCACGGGTGTTCGATGAGATCGAAAATGAAGTTTCCGGGGATCGTGATCAGGCCATGAACCGGATCGCTGATGATCTTGCGTTTGTATTTCCCGTCCATCTTTACTGAATGCTGTGTAAGTATGTTAAAAGATGATAAAAAAAGGTTTCCCAGACAATAAAAGCAATATTACAACATTTATAAGTAAAGTAAACTGATATTATGGATAAACCGACGATATTATGGGTGGATGATGAGATCGACCTTTTGAAACCGCATATTATTTTTTTAAAGGATAAAGGCTATGACGTTGTGACATCAAACAACGGGCATGAGGCGCTTGAGATTGTTAAACAAAAAGTTCTTGATATTGTATTCCTGGACGAGCAGATGCCTGGTCTTTCAGGGATTGAGACATTGCTTCAACTGAAAGCCATCTCCCCGAATCTTCCGGTGGTGATGATTACAAAAAGCGAGGAAGAAACCATCATGGAAGATGCCATCGGGTCAAATATTTCCGATTACCTGATCAAACCTGTCAATCCAAACCAGATCCTGCTCTGCCTGAAGAAAAACCTGGAGAATAAAAAGCTGATCAGTGAGAAAACCACGCACCAGTACCAGCAGGAATTCCGGAACATTGGCATGGAGATCAGTCCTAAACTCACTCATGAAGAATGGATCGATGTCTACAAAAAACTGACTTACTGGGAACTGAAACTGGAGAAATCACAGGATGAGGGGATGGCGCAGGTTCTCAAGATGCAAAAGGATGAGGCAAACCAGGTCTTTACAAAATTCATTGAACGGAATTACGTTGACTGGGTCAACGGGAAAAGCAAAGATCATCCTGTTCAATCGCATAACCTGGTGAAGGAAAAGATCTTCCCCTTGCTTTCAGACCGGCCGTTATTTGTCATCCTGATTGATAACCTCAGGTATGACCAGTGGAAAGTCATGCAGTCAATTCTTGAGGAATATTTCAGGACGGAAAAGGATGAGATCTATTACAGCATCCTTCCGACAACAACGCAATATGCGCGGAATTCAATATTCTCCGGACTTCTTCCGACAGAAATTGAAAAAAAATACCCGAAATACTGGGTGAACGAGGACGAGGAAGGAACCAAAAATAATTATGAAGGTGAACTGCTGGGCGAGCTTCTCAAGCGTTATGGCAGGGACATCAAATACTCATATTATAAAGTCCTGAATATGACGTACGGCAGGAAGCTGGTGGAATCGCTTCCTAACCTGATGAATAACAAGCTGAACTTCATTGTGTACAATTTCGTGGATATGCTTTCGCATGCACGCACCGAGATGGAGATCATCCGCGAGCTGGCTGATGATGAAAAAGCGTATCGTTCGCTGACGATGTCATGGTTTCAGCATTCCCCGCTGCTGGATATCTTTAAGTTCATTGCTGAGAAAGATGTCAACGTTGTCATTACCACCGACCATGGCTCGATCCGCGTTGACAACCCGGTGAAAATCCTGGGCGACAAGAATACCAATACGAACCTTCGGTACAAGACCGGGAAGGCTTTAAAGTTTGAAAACAACCAGGTCTTCGAAGTCAGGAATCCGGCAGATATTTTCCTGCCAAGAACCAACGTGAGTTCAAATTATGTCTTTTGCAAAAGCAACGATTTCTTTGCTTATCCCAACAACTACAACTATTACGTGAATTACTACAAGAATACGTTCCAGCATGGTGGAATCTCCCTTGAGGAAGTTCTGATTCCTTTTGCCGTTCTGAAACGGAAATAGTGTAATTTCGGGATTTTATTCATCCTCTTAGTTGAGAATAATTGACTGTTACCTGTAAAACCGTATCAGATCTTCAGCCTGTTGCTGCGAAACTTTTGATGTCCTTCCCCGATGCCCGGGTATTTGCTTTCTTTGGCAAGATGGGCGCGGGGAAGACGACATTCATCCAGGCGATCTGCCGGGAGCTTGGTGTTACCGATCTCGTTCAGAGCCCTTCATACGCGATCATTCATGAATACAAAACCAGGACAGGTGAGCCGGTTTTTCATTTTGATTTTTACCGGGTAAAAAAGCTTGAGGAGGTCTATGACCTGGGTTATGAAGAATATCTGTATTCCGGGTCCTATTGCTTTATCGAGTGGCCGGAAACAATGGAATCACTCCTGCCTGAAGGCGTCGTCAGTGTCCGGATCGAAGCAGACCAGGCTGACAGAAGCAGGAGAATTGAATTCTGATGCTTCGTTGCAATTTGACAGCGGCAATAACATTATTTGACAAAATACTTATCAAAACGTTATTTGTCAATTGTCTATGAAACTACATGTTCATACAAGATTTGGCTAATCGTAATTAAACATTTGACAAAATGAGTCTTAACATTTGATTTAAAAGGCTTTCTGTTCGCATTTCTGTTTTTTATTACCACATAAGGCACTGGGAGCACTGAGTTGCACTATGGTTTTACAGGATTGGCGTCACATATTAAAAATTACAAAACAGCCTCCCTATCTCATATATTTTTTCCGTAAATTCGTGTAAAATTTCGTGCGATGGAAGAAAAGAAATCCAGGTATGCCGAATACCTCATGCCTCAGGAGGAAACCCTGGAGCTTGGCAGGCAAAGGAGCCGGCTTACCATTGGTGTTCCGAAGGAGACCTTTTTCCAGGAAAACCGTGTCATCCTGGCTCCGGAAGGAGTAGGACTGCTGACACGCCAGGGTCATGAAGTGCTGATTGAAGCAGGAGCAGGGATTGCAGCACATTTTACGGATCATGAGTACAGTGAGGCTGGCGGCCAGATCGTTTATTCCCCGGAGGAAGTTTATAAATCAGACACAATCCTTAAGGTTTCGCCACTTACATCTGTTGAAATTGAGATGCTGAAGCCTAAGCAAACGATATTTTCCGGTCTTTGTCCCGGTATTCAAAAGGAAGATTATTTCCGCAACCTGATGCAAAAAAGGATTACTGCCATTGCATTTGAGTTCATGCAGGACAGGACAAATTCATTCCCGGTGATCCGTGCTATGAGTGAGATCGCAGGAAGCACATCCATCTTCATTGCTGCTGAATACCTTGCCGATCCTGAAATGGGCAGGGGACAGATGTTTGGCGGTTTCACCGGGATCAGGCCATCTGAAGTCGTGATCATCGGCGCCGGTACGGTGGGCGAATATGCCGCCCGTTCTGCGATTGGATTAGGCGCATTGGTTAAAGTCTTTGACAATGCCATGTTCCGCCTCAGAAGATTGCAGACCAATTTAGGAATAAGGGTTTTTACTTCTATTTTGCATCCGGCGGTCCTGATAGAATCCATGCGGACTGCAGACCTTGTCATTGGTGCCGTTCATTCAAAGGAAGGGAAATCACCCTGCCTGATTACAGAAGAAATGCTTCGCGAGATGAAGGAAGGTTCGGTGATTATTGATGTCAGCATTGACCAGGGCGGATGTTTTGAAACTTCACGACCTACGACACATAAAAATCCCGTTTACAAGGTTCACGGGATCACGCATTACTGTGTTCCGAATATTCCCTCACGGGTTCCGCATACCGCAAGCCAGGCACTCAGCAACATATTTGTCCCGATCCTTTTACAGGCCGGGGCCGAAGGCGGTGTTGAGAATTTCCTGAAAATTGACCACGGCGTACGGCATGGCGTTTACCTATACAACGGCACCATCACCAACCCGTTCATAAGTAAACATTTCAACCTTCCATTCCAGGATATCGACCTGCTGATGGCAGCGTTTCATTAAAACGGAAAAACCGGTCCTATGCAATTTCCGTTAATGATTACTGAAACAAAGATCAGCACTGTAATTGCTGGAAGTACTGCCTGGGATTCTCTGGACCAACTGGTTACAGAATTAACACGGAAGGATGGCAAAGTCTTTATTCTGACCGATGATAATACTTCGCGATTATGCCTGCCGGTTTTATTGGCTAAAGTACAAGGCTTTCAGAAAGCTGTGATGCTGAATATTTCCCCGGGTGAATCCGGTAAGAATCCTGAGAATGCAGTTTCCTTATGGAACGCACTTGCATCTGCTGAAGCCGGACGCAACAGTCTCCTGATAAACCTTGGCGGAGGTGTCGTATCTGATCTTGGCGGATTTGTTGCTTCGACTTATAAACGCGGGATTCCGTTCATCAACATCCCGACTACTCTGATGGCCATGGCTGATGCTGCGATTGGGGGCAAAACCGCCATCAACCTTCAGTCTGTAAAAAATATTGTGGGATCATTTTATTTACCGGAAGCCACGTTCCTGTGTCCTGAATTCCTTTCGACATTGAACAAATCCCATCTTTTAAGCGGTCTGGCGGAGATCTTCAAGATCGCCCTTGCAGCAGACAAGCCGTTCTGGGAATACCTGAACACATTAATCACCGGTCAATTATTTACAACACCATTAAACCTGCCGCTTTGGGAAGAACTGATTGCAAGATCAGCAATGATCAAATGTAAAATCGTAGAGGCAGATTTCTTTGAGAAGGATTCACGCGCTGTTCTCAATTTCGGACATACCATCGGTCATGCTATTGAATCACTTTCATTCCGGGATAAGCAAATGCCACTGACGCATGGAGAAGCTATAGCCATCGGGATCCTGTGTGAAAGTTATCTTTCCATGCATCAATGCGGACTTGAGGAAAAGGAATTCAGAAGGATCACACAACTTTTTATTTCAACTTTCGGCGATTACGGGATAACAGATAAAGACATCCCGGTGATCCTTGGGTTCTTAAACCAGGATAAGAAAATCCGTGACGGAATCCAGTACTTCACACTGATAAGCAGTCCCGGTAAAGCCATGATCAAACAACCTTGCGACCGAGATCAGATCATCCGTTCCCTGGAATTCTACCGAAATTTAACTTCCAAACATTGACTCCATGAATGTGTTAAGGGTTAATAAACCCGATCAGGCATTAAAGGGAACAGTCCGGCTGCCGGCTTCCAAAAGCATCAGTAACCGGTTGCTTATCATCCGGGCATTGTCGGGAAATGATTTTAAGATTGATAATCTGTCACAATCCGAGGATACAATTCTGCTGGAAAACATTCTGGCGGAGATCAAAGCCAGTGAAAATAAAAAAGGAATAACCGAACTGAATACTGCAAATGCAGGCACAGCCATGAGATTCCTGACGGCTTACCTGTCGATGAAACCGGGAAGATGGGTGCTGACAGGATCCAGCAGGATGAAGCAACGGCCCATCGGGATCCTAGTCGATGCGCTGAAACCATTGGGCGCCTCCATCGAATACCTGGGCTCACTTGGCTTTCCGCCATTATTAATCAATGGCCGGATTCTGAAAGGCGGAGAGATTGTACTTGATCCGGGGATCAGCAGCCAATTCGTATCGGCCATGCTCATGATCGCTCCCAAAATTCCGGGCGGGATGGTGCTTCATTTATTCGGGCATCCGGTCTCCTATCCGTATGTGAACATGACCATGCAACTGATGGCAGCATGCGGAGTCAATGTGACCAAGGCAAAGAGTTACATCAAAGTTCCGGAATCCGTTTACCGGCAACAGGATTTTTCGGTTGAGGCAGATTGGTCGGCTGCCGCGTTCTGGTATGAAGCTGCTGCCCTTTCAGATGAAGTTGACCTGTTCCTCACCGGGTTAAAAAAAGATAGTTTACAGGGTGATTCAGTGATTGCTGATCTTTTTACCTGTTTTGGTATTCATACCGAGTACATGGAAACCGGGATCAGGCTGACAAGGTCGTCTGAAAGACGGAAAAATTGCACGTTTAATTTTGCGGATTATCCTGATATTGCCCCGTCGGTGATCACAACCTGTGCCGTGCTGGGGATGGCCGGGAAATTTGAAGGACTAAAAAACCTGAAGATTAAGGAGACGGATCGCATCGTGGCATTACAAAATGAACTTGCGAAGCTTGGGATAAACATTGAAACAAGCAACGCAGGGGATTTTTCATTCAAACTGGAGTTTGCGCCGGACCAGATCAAACTGCCACCCGGTGTCAGGTTCGGAACTTATGAAGATCACCGCATGGCCATGACGTTCGCCCCCCTGGCTATCAGGTCCGGTGAGGTTCTCATTGAAGAGCCGGAAGTTGTATCAAAGTCATACCCTGGTTTCTGGACCGACCTGCAATCTCTTGGGTTCGAGTTAACCTGATGAATTATATATACTTCAGGGGGTTTTTGCGCTGCATTTGCATCAAAAAATAAGGTCCTGACTTTGTTGAAGTGAACAACAAATCCTTATTTTTGTAGAAAATCTTTTTACTTGTATTAATTTTTACTCTCTCCTCATGCTTGTGGATATTTTCGTACCATGTTTTGTCGACCAGGTATTTCCTGATACCGGGATGAATATGGTCAGGATTCTTGAGAAACTGGGAGTTGATGTGCATTACAATGGTAACCAGACCTGTTGTGGTCAGATGGCTTTCAACAGTGGTTTCTGGGATGAAGCCAAGCAGATGGGGGAGAAGTTCATCCGGGATTTTTCCAACGACCGGCCCGTGATCAGTCCTTCGGCATCCTGTGCCGGAATGGTGCGCAACTATTACCCGTGGCTCTTCCATAATACGGCCTTTCATTACGAGTATAAGCAGCTGAAGAAGAACCTGACTGAATTTACAGACTTCCTCGTCAATGGTCTTAAGGTGGATGATGTAGGAGCTGAATTCAATCATGTTGTTACGTATCATGATTCCTGTGCTGCACTTCGCGAATATGGCCTGAAGGATGAACCGCGTACATTGCTAAGAAAGGTTAAAGGACTGGAATTGCGGGAGATGAAACATACGGATGTGTGTTGTGGATTTGGCGGAACATTCTCCGTGAAATTTGAACCCATCTCAACTGCCATGGCAGAGCAGAAAGTTAAAAATGCATTGGAGACAGGTGCGGAGTATATCGTATCGACCGATTCTTCCTGCCTGATGCATCAACAGGCATACATTGATAAGCATGCCTTACCCATAAAAACAATTCACATCATTGATGTGCTTGCCTCAGGCTGGTAACCTCATATATACGGTATTTCCGGTTTTTATGAGTTTTTTTTCGTAACTTTGAAGTAAAAGCAACAATGCACAATCGGAGGATCATAAAACGTAATGGTTATGTAAAAATGATAAGGATAAATAAAAACAGGGACTTCGAATGAAAATGATATTTTTCCTCCTGGTTATATCGGTTTTGTTTATGACATCAGTGTATTCTCAAACAGGTGGACAAAATGATTCATGCCAAAATGCTCTTCCATTCTGTACAGGAACCCTGTATAATTTTCCCGCTAATGTGAATGCTGGATTCGGTCAATCCGGACCATGTTACAATTGTCTGGCCGTCACGACCAACCCTGCCTGGTATTACATGAAAGTAAAGAATTCCGGGAACATCATCATCAGTATGAACAGTTCTCCTGTTCATGATATAGACTTTTGCTGCTGGGGGCCTTTTCTGAACCAGAATGCTTGTTCTTCACTTACATGCGACAAGGTTGTCGACTGCAACTATTATTCTACAATGCCTAAAACCTGTACGATCCCCAACGGCATTTCAGGACAGTATTACATTCTTGTCATCACAAATTTTACCAATCAACCATGTAATATCATCTTCTCTCAAACCGGAGGAAGCGGATTAACCGACTGCTCGATACTGCCACCAGCGGCTACCAACAATGGTCCTCTTTGCGCAGGCCAGACTTTGCAACTGACGGCTCAATCAATCTCCAATGCCCAGTATCGTTGGTCAGGTCCCAATAATTTTCGCTCGTATCAGCAAAACCCGACCATTCCCAATGCACAGCCCATCAATGCTGGAAATTATTACGTGAACATCATGGTTTCCGGTCAGCCCAGTGCGGATTCTTCAAGAACAAAAGTATATATTTATAAGCCTGTCGCAAATGCCGGTAATGATACAACCATACCCAACGGTGGGACTGCAACACTTCATGGGACGGCAACAGGGGGAAGCGGTCATTATTCCTATCATTGGGAACCGGCTGCAAAACTGGTGAATCCGAATATCAAATCTCCTACGACTGTGAGCCTCTTTGCAACAACAATCTTTACACTGAAAGTCACAGATGATTCAGCCAGTTGTGTTGCACAGGATAATATGACAGTGAATATTGCCGGTGGAGCTTTAGGTGTCGGGGTTGCTGCCACGCCGCAATCCATCTGCCTTGGTGCGACATCACAGCTGGAGGCCATGGGATCAGGAGGAACAGGGACATACAGCTACAAATGGTATTTCCCTGACGGAGACAGTACAACAGTTGCAAATCCGACAGTACAGCCCACAGTCACATCAACCTATACTTGCAGGGTGAGTGACGGCTACAATCATTCCACGAATACCATCACAGTGACTGTCATCCCTTTGCCGGTAGCCAATGCGGGACCTGATGTCAGCATTTCCAATGGCACATATATCTTTCTTAATGGTTCAGCAACAGGCGGTTCAGGAAGTTACTCTTACACCTGGTCACCAGCCGATAAATTACTGAATTCAAATGTTCAGTCACCCCAAACAATAAACCTCACCAATACGGTTGTTTATTCACTTTCTGTTTCCGACCTCGGAACCGGTTGCCTGAGCAACAATGTAGCCAACGTCACGGTGACCGTCACCGGAGGATCTCTAAATGTAACACCGGTTGCAACGCCTAATTGGATATGTCTGGGAGATTCAGCACAACTTCATGCATCTGCAGGCGGGGGGAATGTAGGCAATTACACATATACATGGGGAAGCAATCCTCCCGGGTTCACATCTGATATCCCTGACCCGATCGTCTGGCCAGATGTAAATACAACCTATTCAGTCACGGTTAATGATGGCTTTAACACTACAAGCGGAAGCACAAATGTCTCCATCTATCCAGTTCCATCTATTCATCTGGGGCCACCTGACAGTACCGTGTGTACGTTAGCTATCGTAAGGCTGAATGCGGGAAATCCAGGATCCACCTACCTTTGGTCTAATGGTGAAACAACTCAAACAATTGACCTGGTCAGCAGCGGGATCGGTTATGAAGTGCAGCATTATGAAGTTCAGGTTTCAAACGAGCATGGTTGCGTTTCAATGGATTCTATCTCTGTTCATTTCTCATATAGCGCATGCACAGGGATCAGCGAAACCGGCAAGGAGGGTTCTGTAAGAATTTTTCCGAACCCGAATTCAGGTGTTTTCACAATTGAAGCCGACGGATTTTCAAAGGATATTACAGCCACAATATCAAACCTGGTCGGACAAAAAATTACCACATATATTCTCCCACAGCGGGAACAAGAAAAATTCGTGATGACTGCCGATCTCACGAACCTTCCAGGTGGATTCTACCTTATAAGACTTGAGTCGGATAATTATTTACGAACAGAGAAACTAGTTATCCGGTAGTGGATATCCTGGCATCCAGACATATAAAACTATTCACTTCTTTCCAGGGGTGGATTGTTTTCTTTCTTCTGAACATTTTTGTTATACCGCTTAGTGCACAAAAGTCACCCCTGACGATCTTTCCTATGACCAATTGCCCCAGGTCCGAACAACAGGCTGATATCTGGTATTTCGGTGAGAAGGCCGGAATTGATTTCCAGAATGGGCCCGCTACCGCTCTCACAGATGAGAATGTCATGACCTCATATAAATCCAGCGCAGTTATTTCGGATAGCACAGGGCAATTACTTTTTTTTACAGATGCTAAAAGTGTCTGGGACAGGACATTCAATCCTCTGCCTTATTCGCCTGCACTCGAAGGAGACCGTGGTGTGAGTCAGCCGTGTATCATCATTCCCCAGCCCGGAGGATCTAACCGTTACTACATCTTTACGATTGATATACTGGCATTCAAGGCTGACAATACGTATGATACAAAGGGATTGGAATATTCTGTGGTGGATATGAATCTTCACAACGGATTGGGCGATGGCACCAGTGAGTGGAATGTTCCGCTTCTAACTCCCGTTTGCCAGAAACTTACTGCGGTCTATCATCAGAATAAAAAGGATGTCTGGATTATCGTTCATAAATGGGATTCAAAGGAATTTGATGCTTTTCTCCTGACTGCCCAGGGCGTGTCAAGCCCTAAGATCAGCAATGCTGGACCGGTTCAGGGGGGCGGATATAATGATCAGATAAATGCGTTCGGTTATATGAAGGCATCACCGGATGGGAGTAAACTGGCGCTTGCAATTTCCGGGACGAACGAGGTGGATTTGTTTGATTTCGATAATTCGACCGGCGCAGTATCCAATCCACAAGCATACACGTTTACGGTTCCGGGAATCTCTCCGTATGGAATTGAGTTCTCACAGGATAGCCGCAAAGTCTACACGACATTATTTCAGATTACTGGAACCGTACCTACTTCACCATCCAAAATATTCCAGTTTGACCTTGCAAACGGTTGGAATAACCCGCTGGTAATTGACAGTATTGACGGTATCCGCTGGGGAGGGATTCAGCTTGCAACGGATGGAAAAATTTATGTTTCGCGTGCAATCAACCTGCTCACACTAAAGGATTCGCTGGATGTGATCTACAATCCTACACGCCCGGGTCTCGATTGCAATTATAACCTTCTGGGGAATATTCCCCGAAGCAGGTTTCCGTTAAGTGCAAGGAATTGCATCTATGGGTTGCCAAACTTCATGCAGAGCTATTTTGAACGACCCATTTTCACCCATGACAGTGTTTGCTACGGTGATGTCACCCATTTTGAAATTACCAACCAGTCAAATATTGACAATGTTTACTGGGATTTTGGAGATGGAACTTCATCAAACCTGATGTCACCCACGCATGCTTACGCCAATCCCGGGACCTTTAAAGTCAGGATGACTGAAACATTTAACGGGAAAGATTTTGCCGATTCCGCCATGGTTACAATCTATCAAAATCCCGTTGTGGCTCTCGGCGATACCATCCTCGTATACTCTGGTTCATCGGTTAAACTGCATGCCGGCGGAGGCTTCATGCAATACCAGTGGTCAACAGGTTCGGCTGATTCAATCATTACAGTCGAAAGTGGTGGGAATTATGGTGTGACGATCAAGGACTTTCATTGCTGTACCAGCACGGATACTGTTTTTGTGAATGTCTTTAAATTTTATGTCCCCTCGGCCTTTGCTCCTGAAGGTGTAAACAACATCTTCAAGGCAATCAGCATGTATAAGGAAATCAGTTTCGAAATGCATATTTACAATCGGTGGGGACAACAGGTTTTTGAGTCCAATGATATCGATAAAGGCTGGGACGGAAACATGGGAGGACAAAAATGTGGTCCGGGTACCTATGCCTGGGTTGTTTTTGTTGACTTCCTGGGGAACGATATCATCACCAACGGGAAAATTGTTCTGAAAGGAACAGTCACATTACTCAGATGAGCACAGAAAAATACTCAGGAATTATCGCTCTTGAGTTGAATATCGCTTCAACTTTCATCCGGAATACAATCAAACTTCTTGAAGAAGGGGCTACGGTGCCATTCATCTCACGTTACCGCAAAGAGATGACGGGCAGCATGGATGAAGTTATGGTCATGCGCATCCGCGACCGGCTTCACCAGTTGAAAGAACTTGACAGCCGTCGCGAGGCCATCCTTAAATCCCTCACGGAACAGGAGAAACTGACGGATGAACTGAAGACATCTATCGAAGATGCCGCTACCATGGCTGAACTGGAAGACATCTATCTTCCGTACAAGCTGAAAAGAAAGACAAGGGCAACCATGGCGAAAGAGAAAGGGCTGGAACCCCTGGCCAGGATTATCCTTGCACAACGAACCGGTGATATTGAAGCAGAAGCCGAAAAATTCATCAACCCTGAGCTGGGTGTTACCCTTGTCGAAGAAGCCATTGACGGGGCTTGTGATATCATTGCAGAAGTTGTCAACGAACATGCTTATGCCCGGAAACGGATGCGCACGCTGTTTCAGCGGGAAGGATTGTTATGCTCCAAAGTGCTGAAGGGTAAAGACCAGGAAGCTGCAAATTACCGGAATTATTTTGATTTCAGAGAACCTTTGATCAAGGCACCGTCACACAGGGTGCTTGCCATCTTCCGCGGCGAAACTGAATCCATGCTGAAAGTCAGCTGTGAAGTGGATGAGATAAAGTCACTGGAAATCCTTCGGAAGATCTTTATTCGGGCAACCAATGCATCCGCGGGTCTTGTTGAGCGTGCGATCAGGGACAGTTGCAAGCGGCTATTATTCCCGTCGATGGAGACAGAGATGCGGCAGTGGGTCAAGGAACGTGCAGATAAGGATGCGATCCAGGTATTCGTGGATAACCTCCGGCAGCTTTTACTGGCGCCACCGCTTGGCCAGAAGAATGTTCTTGCCCTGGATCCGGGGTTCCGTTCGGGATGTAAGCTTGTATGTCTCGACAAGCAGGGGAAGTTGCTTCACAATGAAACCATTTATCCACATCCTCCGCAGCTGGAAGTAAAGGAAGCCATACATAAGATCAGGAGCCTGGTCAATGCATATAAAATTGAAGCCATTGCGATTGGAAATGGAACAGCAGGCCGGGAAACAGAACGGCTGATCCATGCCATTCCCTTCGAGAAGGATATTCTTGCGATCATGGTAAATGAAAGCGGGGCATCAGTCTATTCCGCATCAGCCGTGGCAAGAAAAGAATTTCCTGAATATGATGTGACCGTAAGGGGAGCTGTTTCAATTGGCCGCCGGCTCATGGATCCCCTGGCAGAACTGGTGAAAATCGATCCAAAATCCATTGGAGTCGGGCAGTACCAGCATGATGTCAATCCGCATGAATTACAGCAAAGCCTTGAAGATACTGTCGTCAGTTGTGTGAACTCAGTTGGCGTGGAGGTGAATACGGCAAGCGAACAGTTGCTTACTTATGTCTCGGGATTGGGTCCTGGCCTGGCAAAAAACATCATCGATTACCGCGATAAGAATGGTCCCTTTGCAGCACGGACTGAATTGAAAAAAGTTACCCGCTTTGGCGACAAGGCATTTGAGCAGGCTGCAGGATTCTTACGGATCAGAGATGCAAAAAATCCGCTGGATCAATGTGCAGTCCACCCTGAAAGCTACAAGGTTGTGCAAAAGATGGCCAAAACTATGAACTGCACAATCGCTGATCTGATCGAGAAAAATGAGTTGCGTGAGAAGATCAGCCCCGGGGAATTCGTTGATGACACCACCGGTCTTCCTACCATTCTTGATATCATGCAGGAACTTGCAAAACCCGGGAGGGATCCAAGGAAAAAATTTGAGATGTTCGAATTCGACAAGAACATCCATTCAATAACGGATCTCATCAAAGGCATGAAACTTCCCGGGATCGTTACGAATATCACTAATTTTGGAGTCTTTGTCGACATTGGCGTTCACCAGGACGGGTTGGTTCATATCAGCGAACTGGCCGACCGGTTTGTGCGTGATCCGAATGAAGTGGTCCGGATCAACCAGAAAGTGAACGTGCAAGTGCTCGATATTGACTTTGAAAGAAAGAGGATTCAGCTTACAATGAAAGGCCAGAATACTAAATAACCGGGAGGTGCGTTAATTGTACTTAGTCGTGGCATAATCTTAATTTTTATAATCTAATATGTTGGTCAGGCGGATATCTATACTCAGTGTTTTTCTATTTGTTTTCATCTTTTCTGTGGACTCTTTTTCCCAGCGTTTCCTGGGTGCGGTGTCGGCAGGTGTGAACCTTTCACAGGTTGACGGGGATGAGGTTTATGGATTCAAGAAAATAGGATTGAATATTGGTCCGTCGGTAATTTTCCCTTTCGGGAAAGACAAAAAATGGTCCCTCTCCATGGAGTTATTGTTTTCGCAGCAGGGAAGTACCCAGAAATCTGTAAATACTGCCCGGGATACCATTTCCTCTGATACAGGGCACTATGATGGTTACCGCTTAACGCTTAATTACATTCAGGTCCCCTTAATATTGCATTTTACTGATAAAAGAATTGTAGCTGTAGGTGTCGGCTTTTCTTACAGTCAGCTTGTCGCTGTATCAGAATATGAAAATTATGATGATCCAAGGGGATATGTAAGAACTTCAACAACGCTCAGTGGTCCTTATAAGAAAGCAGACTTCGAAGTCCTTGGAGATGTAAGACTGAGGATCTGGCAAAAGTTGTGGTTGAATGTCCGGTACTCTTATTCCATGGTCCCCATCAGGGAACGGCATTTCAGTGTGGCAATCCCCAATGGCGTTAATGAGTGGGATCGTAAGCAATACAATAATGTAGTCAGCGTCAGGCTGGTGTACATTTTCAATGACCTCCTTCCCAATAAAAAGAAGAAAAAAGCTGACGATAGTGATTAGTGAATACCGGCGCTAAATGATCCGCTTGATTACCCTGAGTTTGTGCGTGTACTTTTTTTCTTCCAGGCTGTAGATGCCCTGGTGGTCGATGGAATCTATGCGGACTTTCCCTGATGCATGAATGATCCGGTGCTTGTCCATCATCATCCCGACATGCGTAATATTTCCATCTTCATCATCAAAAAAAGCCAGGTCGCCAGGCTCTGCTTCCGATACAAAATTCAGTGCTTCTCCTGATTTTGCCTGCTGGGAAGCATCCCTGAGCATTTTTACCCGGTGCAGTTTGTAGACCATCTGCACAAATCCTGAGCAATCAATCCCAAACGGTGAACGCCCGCCCCAGAGATAGGGTGCATTGAGATAAAGCATCGCATCATCAATGATCTTCTGCTTGGCGCTCATGCGTTCCTGTGGCGTAAGAACAGACTCGAAATGACTGTTTCCTGAAGTCAGGCCTTCGAACGAAAAGATCTGGTCTTTGACCCTGAAATGCTGATCAGCCAGTCCTGGCAATGAACTCCCAAGAATGACCGGGAGGATGGTTTTCCTTGAATCGTTGGATAACAGCTGGACAAGATCAAAGCTAACCAGTGTTTCCGCATTGAAGAGCCGGATAAATTCTGTTTCATCAATCAATAAGACCTGCTTCAGATCGATCCAGCCTTCATAATTATCGTACGAAAGCTGCACTTTGATCCAGGTTGCGTTTTGTTGCAAAACCCTGAATAATTCCCCGAAAAGAACCTGGGAAACCATCTCGGATTTATGTGAGGGTTCCGAACGGAGTGGAAGAATGCTTTGCAGTGAGATTCCGAATTTCATAGGATTATATTATCAATCAAAGATAAGGAATCCTGATTATTCAGACCGCTGGTTTCTTACCGGCTTTATTATTTTCTGATTTCTTCTGGTTCTCTATTTGCGTTCTGAGCTCTCCCAGCGGACATTCCCCGCAAACAGTTTCACAGCCGTCACATTTATACAACGGATCTGTAAAATAACTGATGATCCTGTAAACAGCAAATCCCGTAGCAGCTGATACAATAATCCCGGTGATCAATAGCTGTAGCATATTCATGAATTAAAAAAATATGGATCCGACCTGGAACACCGAAAATGAAAGGATCCAGGCCAGGATCGTTGTATAACTTATCAGGAACAACGGCCATTTGATTGAGCCGGATTCTTTCTTCACCGTGGCTATCACGGCAACACAAGGCATATAGATCAGGATGAACAAAAGGAACGAAATCCCTGCAATGGGCGTGAATACATGCTTCCCGATGGATGGTCCGGAAGTGTATTTTTCATTTTTAAGAATGGACGGAAGATCCGCTGCCGGTTTTTTTTGCTGATGATCGTTGGGACTATACAACACGCCCAGGGTACTGACAACCACCTCTTTTGCGGCAGCTCCGGAAATGAGGCTTACACCCATGCGCCAGTCAAATCCAAGCGGTCTGATCACTGGTTCGATGGCACGCCCAAACTGACCGATGTAAGAGTTCTTTAATTGTTCCTCATGGGGTGTGTTCCGGCTTCCCTGCGGAAAATATTCCAGTGCCCAGATCAGGATGACCGCAATCAGAATGACACCACCCATTTTTTGCAGGTAATGGCGGCCTTTATCCCACATGTGACTGAAGATCACTTTTCCTGTAGGCATCCGGTAGGGTGGGAGTTCCATCACGAAAGGTGCATCCTCACTTTTAAAGATTGTTTTTTTGAAGAGGATTGAAATCAGGATGGCCATCAGGATCCCGGTCAGGTATAGGCCAAAGATAACCGTTCCGGCGTAATTCGGGAAGATCGCCCCGGCGATCAGGATGTAAACAGGCAAACGGGCGCTGCACGACATGAAGGGATTGATCAGCATGGTGAGCAGCCGGTCGTTCCGGTTTTTCAATGTACGGGTTACCATGATTGCTGGTACATTGCATCCGAATCCCATGATCATCGGGATGAATGACTGTCCGTGCAAACCGATCTTATGCATTAGCTTATCCATGATGAATGCGGCCCGGGCCATGTAACCTGTATCTTCCATCATGGAGATGAATAAGAAGAGGATGAGGATGTTCGGAAGAAAAACAATGACACTCCCGACCCCGCGGATAATACCGTCAACCAGCAGATCCTTCAGAGGGCCATCTGAAAGTATCCGGCTGATGCCGCTTCCGATCTCACCGACAAGCAGATCAATCCAGTGTTTGGGATAGGACCCGATGATGAATGTCGATTGAAACATGATCCAGAGGAACAGGATGAATATGGGAAATCCGAGGATCTTATGGGTCAGGATCACATCGATCTTCTCACTTTGTGTCTTTGCATTCCGGATGAACTCACCATGGGTTAGCGTCTCTCTTAATGCACCTGCGATGAATCCATACTTGGCGTCCGTGATGAGCGTGTTGGTGTCCTCATTGTATTTGTTCTGTAGCCGGTTGATTTCCTTTTTGGCAACTTCCCTGATGTTTTCGTAAGCCTTCGACTGGCCGATTTCAGGAAGCATTTCGGGATCTTTCTCAAGCAGCTTTATGGCATTGTATCGTGAGGAGATGTGGTCCGTCAGCGTCTGGTCAGCCCAGGTCGCATCCTGTATCCTCAGCAACGATTTTTCCAGTTCATGACCATAATTTATATGCACATGCCGGACGATCGGATCACGGTCTTCATAGACTTCTATGATGCGGTCAAACAACTCCTTGATCCCGGTGCCCCTGGAGCTGACTGTCGGAACCACGGGAATGCCAAGGATTTTCCCGAGTGTCAGGTAATCCAGCCGATCATTTTTCTGCTGAAGTTCATCGAACATATTCAGGGCCATCACCACGCGGATGTCCATGTCGATCAATTGTGTTGTGAGGAAAAGATTTCGCTCGAGATTTGAAGCATCGATGACATTCACAACAATGTCGGGCGTATTTTCGATCAGGTGATTTCTGACATACAGTTCTTCCGGTGTATAAGCGGTAAGGGAATACGTGCCGGGCAGGTCAGTAATATTAAACGTGTACTCACCCTGGCGGAATTTTGCCGTCTTTGAATCTACTGTAACACCGCTGAAGTTCCCGACATGCTCTTTTGAACCCGATGCGAAATTGAAAAGGGTTGTTTTTCCGCAATTGGGATTACCGATCAACGCAACATCAATGACCTTGCCTTTTTCTTTGGCTGATATTTTAAGTATGTCATCTGTGAATGTTCCCCGGAAATGATCCTGTAAACCTTCCTGTGCTTTCTTTTCAACTGCTTCAGTCAGGGTAATGACTTCAATCAGTTGGCTCTCACTTTGCCGGAGTGAAACATTGTATCCCATGATCTTGTATTCAATGGGATCCTGCAGGGGCGCTGATTTTATGACAAGAACTTCCTTTCCTTTAACAAATCCCATCTCGGTGATTCGTTTACGGAATGCTCCCCGGCCGCGGACTTTAACGATGATACCTAATTCCCCCTGGCGAAGGTCTGAGAGTGTGGACATTTAATCTCTTTTGGGTTTAATTCTCCGCTGCTTGCAGCGAATAGAAATAATTCCCGTGATACCCCGCCGCTTGCTGCGGGGTCATTCATTTAGATCAAATAAATGCAAAGGTAATAATTTCCTTTGGAAATGCGGAAAATGATGGGATAGATTTTTCAGATATTACACCGGTAATTCAAGATTTTCCAGGTAACTCCCGGCTTCAGGCCCCAGGTTGAAGATCAGATCGAGAATGCTCAAATCGGGGATGAATTCATGCTTATGCGAAAAAACCTGGGTATATGGCGGGAAAGAAGCACATTCAAAAGTGTGCTTCTTTCCCCAGACCGATCGAAGGTCATTTTTCCTGTTTTCCTGTTTCTCAAAATGTTCCGTTGCCGTGATTTTCTTCTCCGTCTTAAAAATACGGAACAGCACTTCCAGCATTGCGGTGTTGTAATCGATCAGGAATTCCTGTTTCCTGCTGAAAAATGGAAGAAAGTAATCACTGTAATACAGGAAAAACGGAGAGTTGCTGTAGGCTGCACGGATAGACCGCCAGTGAATTTTCTGCCAGGGAATTTCACCGGAAAGCCTTATGTTCTTTGTTTTTGTATGATTACCATCCACTTTGATGACGGGAATACTCAGCACTTGTTTTCCGTTTGGTCCACAAATTAAACAGTGATTCCTGACAGTCTGCTTGGTGTAAGTCTCATGCTGCTCAATGCAGATTTCTTCTGCATGAAGGCATGCCGAGATATATGAAACAGGCGGAAGGTAAGCTGTCGAAATGAGCAGACTCCCCGAATTATTGCTGGTTCCCGAGGAGAACTTCATTGATCGTATTCTGCATTGCTTCTTTTGGCAGCGCTCCGACTGCCATTTGCGGCTGTCCGTCCAGGGGCACAAACAGGATGGAAGGAATGCTGCGGATGCCGAAAGCACCGGATAATTCCTGCTCTTCTTCAGTGTTTATTTTGTAAATGACGATCTTATCCTTGTAATCTGTTGCCAGTTCCTCTAAAATAGGACTGACAATCTTACAGGGGCCGCACCAGTCGGCATAAAAATCGATAATGCAAGGTAACGTCCCTGCAAATTTCCATTCCTTGTTTGCTTTGTAATCAAAGACTTTTTCAAGAAATGTTTGCTCAGTCAAATGTTCTATTGCCATTTATTTTTGTTTTAAAATTATTCGTTTAATCTTTTTATGGGTCAATTCCCCGCTGCTTGCTGCAGGGTAGCTCATTTTACCATCATAAAATCATGAATGGCCTTTACATAGGAGTCTTTTGGTTGGGCACCTACTGCCATCTGCGGTTTTCCACTCTTCGGGATCAGCATCACTGCAGGGATGGAATTTATTCTGAACATGGAAGCCAGCTCCCGTTCTTGATCCGTATTGATCCTGAAAATCTTCACTTTCCCTTTGTATTCCTTTGCCAGCTCTTCCATGATGGGAGCAACCATCTTGCATGGACGGCACCAGTCAGCATAGAAGTCAATAATGCAGGGTGTATCACCCTCAAAAACCCAGTTGTCTGGATTCTTCTTAAAGTCCCAGATCATCTTTGCGAACATCGCTCCGTTCATCTGGTTGACCGTGCCTTCCTGGTATTCTCTTACATTCTGGTCTGTACCGTTTTTATCATTGGAACTGCATGCATTCAAAGCGATCAGGCTGTATAATGCAACGATAAAAAAAAGTTTTTTCATAAGATTGACTTTTGATGTGGGCACAAAGATAATAATTATTTTATTATATAAATCGCATTAGTATCACTACTGTGTAAAAATAAATTAAAAACAGGGATAAAGTAAATTACCCCTGTTTCGGAATGACTATTGAAATAGACTATCCGCAGAGGTTTCCGCGGACTTATAAAATTTTTACTGGATCACGATTTTTTTTGTGACGGTCTCGGTATCATCCGTCAGTCGCAAAATGTAGATGCCCCGGGATAAACCGGATACATCGATGGTTTTGGTATCGGCACCTGCAGGCAGATCAAAGTTTTCGGTATGAACGGTCCGGCCTTCGGAAGTAAAGATCTCGACATGCAGGCGTTGTGATGTTGTATTGAAGAATTTCAGATTCAACCGAGCCGTTACAGGATTCGGGTAAACCTGGGCATTATTCAGGTACCCATGTTCCTGTGTGCCGACAGGATAAGTAAAATAAGTAGCTGACCATCCTGAATATGTATTGCTGCTGTTTGTAAGGAAGATGATGAACATTTTCCCGCTTGGCGCTGTTACAGGCGAAGGGAGATTGGAATCAGTAAAACTACCGGAGTATTCTGCAAGTTCCTGGCCGGTTCCTAAATCGATGATGCGGACGAGGTCTTTGCCTGCTTCCGTGCTGAACGAATTAAATGAAAGGCTTACGGCACCTCCGCCATCCGGTTCAATGACCCAGCGGCAGTTGCTGTTATTTTTATAGTTGAAGTTCAGGCTTCCGTCGCTGATCTCTCCCTGCTGGTCATAGCTGTAATGTGTACCCAGGCACCAGTTCATGGTTTCGGAAGTATAGGTGATAAACCATCCGTCGCCTGTAATTGATCCATTGGATGAAAAGGTAACAAGCACCCGGTTTCCCGGGATCCTCAGTGACGGCGGAAGTGTGGTTCCTGAATAGGTTCCGACCAGGCTGTCGCTGGTAGTTGAACCTTTGTAAATCTTTACAACATCGTTTCCGGCTTCCGTGCTGAACCGGTTGAAATCAATATCAATCGCTGTGACAGAATCTGAATTGCTTTGCGGATGAATTAACCAGCTTGCATTTGCATTATTCTGATAATTCTTCGGCCCTGATCCGTCTTCAAAAGTTCCTGAAAGCGCCGTCAGAACAGTTTGCCCGGTACAATAAGTTGGATAGGTGTTTGTGAGTGTATCCGGGTAGAGGTTCACCATGGCGCGTTGTCCGTTATCAAAATTATCTCCGCCCGGATTCAGGTTATCCAGGTAATAATAACCGTTGCAGGAGCCACTCCATCCCCAGTTGAAATGAAAATAATCGGTTCCCTGGTAGCCATCTACATTGAAGGCATGTCCACCGGTTCCATAGCCATCGTAATACATGGGGCGCTTGTGATCAAGGTTATCCCTGAGGATAGCAGGATATTCATCTCCATTCAACGGGTAATCGTCCCTTGCAACCAGGTGGGCATCGGGAGAATACCTGAAGTTGTTGATGAATGCATTTACCGCGTCTTCACTATAGGCGCCCGATCCGGAGGCGGAATACATCATGTCCACGGATACGCCTGCATGCCAGATCAGCCGGGCTACGGCAGTATCATGGAAATTGAGTGAATTCATCATCTCGTTCCAGCGGTATGTTGTATTTCCAAAATCGGCACATTGCTGTGCATATCCATAGGGTGTGTAACAATTTGAACCGAGGCCTTGTGCCGGGTAGCGGTAATAATACATGATCTGCGACATCGCAGTTGCAACACAACCGGCCCATACCTTTCCATCAGGTCCGGCAGGATCGGCGGGACAAAGCGCATTGTAGAATGATCCCTGGTCCCAGGTTGAAATTTCGAGCGGGGCAACATCCGGTAAAGGAGACCGGGAAAGCTTTTCAGGATCACTGGTGTTAAGATGTGTCCATGATTCGCGGATCTGCGCTGTTGCAGAAATATTTTTCTGAATGCAATTATCGATCTGCTTTGCATAAAGCTCCATCCATGAATCAAACTGCGGAGGATGATTTTCTTCCGAATAATTGCCTTCAAATGAATAAGCAAGAACAGGCGTAACCACATCATCTGAAGCCACGACAACAAACCCGTTATCCCGGAAATTCATTACATAATAGACAGTCTTCCCACTGTACTTTTCTGAGAATACTTCTTTCACGGAAAGCTGGGGATAATTTGCCTGGTGATGCTGACTCAGCCGTTCATAAAAAAAGTTCGTTCCGACTTTTTTAGCGGTTTCAATATCTATTTTTTTAGCAAAAACTGATGAGATCATGCACAGGATGGCAATAGTAAAGAGTAGGCTTTTTTTCATGTGTAGCATCTGTTATTAAGATAAAACAAGGTTACTTTGTGATTACGATTTTTTGGGTTGTATAAAATTCTTTGCTTTTAAAAGTCAGCAGGTAAATTCCGGGGTAGAAATCCGAGACATCCAGTTTCTCTGTGTTCTTTCCCGGGTTACCGTTGAGTTCCTTATGGAAGATCGTTCTTCCCTGCATGGTAGACAATTCCAATTCAATGCCGGTTGCCTTACGGAGTGAAAACTGCAGTGTAACTATTTCCTTTGCGGGATTTGGGAAGACCTTAAGAACCGGGTTTGAATTCTGATCCTGAATGCCGACTGTAGATTTTGGATAGTAGAGATGCCATCCTTTTCCAGTTATTGAACTGTTGGTGATGAACAGCAGGAGCATTTTTCCGCTTGGAGAAACCACGGGTGGCGGTGGGTTCAGGCTGTCGTAGTGCCCGGAGATGAATGCCAGGCTGTCCATGTTTTCAGCGTCATAAATGCGAAGCACATCCTTGCCAGGCTCGGTGTCAAATGATCTGAAATTGACGGTCAGCGTATCCCCCGAAGTGGTTTTTAAATTCCAGCGGCAACTTGTATTGTTGTGGTAATTGAACCCGAAGCTGCCATCGGTCAGATCCAGCGTATCTGCGGAAATTGTTGAAACATTTTTGCACCAGGTTGGGGATGTTGTCGTGTATGTTGCAGACCAGCCGGGCGCATCGGATCCACTGGTCGCACTGAACGTGACCAGAATTTTGTTGCCGGTTGAAGTCAGTGAAGCGGGTATCGTATTACCGGAGAAAGACCCAAGAAGCGGGGAACTTTCTGAACTCCCGTCATACACATTTACGACATCTCCCGGCAGCGTTTCAAAATGATCAAAGCTGAGTGTAATGCTGGAAATTGAATCGATCGTTGATTGCGGATCAATGAGCCACCTGCAATTGCTTCCGGATTGATAATTTTTCATCGGGCCGCTCCCGTCTTCGAACGATCCCTGGTTGAACATCAGGTGTGTTGTTCCGACGCAATATTGTGGGTAGGAATAATTCAGTGTGTCAGGAAAAATGTTTACGATCAGTTCCTGGGCCAGGTTAAAACTTCCGGAACCGGTAACAATGGAGTCCGTATAGAAATAACCATTGGAATTACCGCTCCATCCGAAATTGAAGTGGAAATAATCTCCGCCCTGGTATCCGTCACAAACAAATGCATGTCCGTTGATATTCGGAACAGACCATCCTGCATAATATAATGGCATCTTCCGGTCAAGGTGGGCGACGATGATGCTGTCCCAGTTAAGGTTGGTGCTGTCGCGGAAAATGTAACGGGTTTCGGGTGAGTACTTAAAGAATGTCTTTAGTGCATAGGCCGATTTGTGATTGTACATTCCCGAGCCTGCAGGACCATATACGAGATCGCATGAAACACCCAGGTGATAAAGCAGTTCAGCAATTCCCGGGTTGCTTTTGGTGATCGAATTCTTCATGTTGTCCCATTGGTACCAGGTGGTATCAAAGTTGGCATGCAACGAACCATATACCGGGTCAATGTCGGTATAAGAGCCGGTTCCATGATCCGGCCAGCGGTAATAATACATGATCTGTCCCATGGCCGTGGGAACGCATCCTGCATAAACATGTCCGCCCGGGCCCGCGGCATCTGCAGGACACATCTCATTATACAGTGCTCCCTGGTCCCAGTTGGAATAAATGAAAGGCACCACACTCCGCTGATCTTTCAAAGGAATCAGTTTTTTCTCATTCAGGGTGAGAAGATGATCCCATAAACCTGATACATGGCCTGACCGGCTGATCTTCCCCGAAACAGCAAACCTGATCTGATCAGCGCACTGGTTCATCCAGGCCGTGAATTGCGGTGCAGCATTCTCAGCGTTGTAACCGGTTTCAAATGAATAAGCCAGGACAGGAATTGCCGCATCATCGGCTGATACGATGATGTAGCCTTGCGGATCAATATTGAAAATATAATAAAGTGTCTGGTCGCCATCCTTCTTCAGGAAGGTTTCGGTGATCTTTATTGAATTATAGGCGACGGGCTTGTACTGGTTAATCCGTTCGAAGAAAAAATTTACAGCTGCCCGCTGCGCATCCTGAAACGTGACCTGGCCCGCTGATGCAGAAGCATGGATACTGAAGGCGAGAATTATCCAGGTAAAAATCTTTTTCATCAATGATTCTTATTCATCGGGGCATAAAAAAAATGAGGCTGTCTGCAAAAGTTGAATTTGAGACAGCCTCATTGCGAATTCATTATTTACTGAAGAACGATTTTCTTGTTTGTAATTCCCTGGTCGCTGGTCATGCGAAGCATGTAAACACCTTTTGCTACCGAAGAAAGGTCAATGTGTTTCTGGAAATGTCCCTTGAAACTGTCAATGTTTTCGCTGTAAATCACCGATCCCTGGATTGAAACCAGGTCGATTTTGATCTTCTGGGTTTCATTCATCGTGAAGTCGATATTCAGGAATCCATTGGTTGGATTCGGATATACGGCAAGGTTTTCAAATGCTTTGGATTCATCGGTTCCAACAGTCATCGTATAATCAACATTCCATCCGTTACCGCGAACGGCCTTGTTTGAAATGAACATGATCATCATGCCGCCGCTGGGAGAGGTGATCGAAGCAGGTAACGGATTGCTGTAGGTCCCTGAAATTACAGCCAGGGGGGTTGTCATGTTGGCTTTATCAAATACTTTCATAACGTCCTTGTCCTGCTCAGTGTCAAATGAATTGAAATTAAGCGTGATGGTAGCAGCATTGGGTGGCTGGATTGTCCAACGGCAGCTTTCTCCGTTACGATACTGAAAGCGTCCGCTGCCATCTTCGATGGTGCCTGTTTCAGCAGTAAGGACATTGTTGTTTGAACAGAAGCTGTTCAGTGCAGTGGTATAGGATGCTAAAAATCCGTTAGCTGATGAGCCTGTTGCTGAGGTGAAGGTGATGAACATCTTTGATCCGGTTGAGGACATTGTCGCAGGAAGGGCTGATCCCGAGAATGATCCCAATAACGGGGCAGTTGCATCTGAACCATCGTAAACCTTTACAAAATCTGAAGCGTTTAATACGAAACGATCGAAGGATAACGTAACTGTTCTGACACTGTCGTCAATGTTGATAAGCCAACTGCAATTGGAACCTCCCTGGTAATTGGCAACAGGACCGCTGCCGTCTTCAATCATTCCGACATCATCGGTTGTCACAAGGTGCTGACCTGTGCAGAATGAGGGGTACTGGGCAGGATCCGGCTGAATATGTACACAAGCCTGCTGGTTGCTGTTAAAATTTTCACCTGCCGGGTTCAGCGCATTAACTGTAAAGTAACCGTTGGCATATCCGCTCCATCCCCAGTTCATGTGGAAATTGGTTCCCTGGTAACCGTCGCAAACCCATGAGTGTCCGCCACTGGCAGTGCTGCTTCCGGCATACTGAACAGGTTCTCCTGCATCAATGTCAGCTTTCAGAAGATTGTTCCAGGCTGTGACATCAGAATATTTATCAAGCAACTGGGTGGTTGATGCGTATTTGAAATAATTCCTGTAGGCACCGGCAACCTTTGACATCAGGGCACCTGAGGCAGCCGGACCGAAATCCATATCAACAGCAACTCCGGCATCATAACAAATCATTGCTGCCGTATTGCATTCTTTATCAGGTTTATTAACTTCACCATCCCAGTCGTATGTGCTGTTTGAAAAATCTACACATTGTGAACCATAAGATGGCGTCGGGAAAATGCAATGATATCCTTGTCCGGTTGCAGGGTATCTCCAATACGCCATGATTTGCGCCATTGCAGTGGCAACGCAGCCGGTAAGGGCATGTCCGTCAGGACCTGCAGCATCAGCCGGGCACATTGCATTGTATGGAAAAATCTGGTCCCAGGTGATGTTCACGAGCAAAGGGGCAACATCAGTAGTGCTTCTGTAAATCGTAAGGGTATTGGCATCCGCTGTGAGAAGGTGATTCCATGAGGAGGTGATCTCATTTGTCGGCTGGAAATTATTTTCACGGATCATATTGATCTGATCCCTGTAATGGTCCATCCAAAATTTGAAGTTGTCCGGCAGGTTATCAACCGGGAAGGCCCCTGTAAATGAATAACCGATGATCGGTGTTGCGGCATCATCTGCGGAAACAATGACGAATCCTTCATCATTCATCGTCAGTATATAATAAACAGGTTGATTGTTGGAATTCTCGGTGTATTGATTGGTAATGGTAACCGATTGATAAGGAGTTGCATTTTTCTGGTTGATCCTTTCATAATAGAAATTCTTTGCAACCAGCTGAGCACTCTTTATCTCAACCTTCTTCGCAAGCGCAGAGAAAGCAATAGCAAAGATGAACAGGGAAAAAAGTAAAAAATGTTTTTTCATTTGTTATAAATGTTTAATGTGAATACCGGATTTCTTCCTAGGTTACAAATTTACAATTAATTTACTCATCCCATTTAGATTTAGTCGTGAAATTTGACAGTTTTATCGAAAATAAAACTCATGATCTGAAATTGAAAAGCTTTTATACAGCCGACCCGAAAAATCTATAATTTCGTGCAGCAAAAAAACACACAGATGACAATTCTGATTAAACATATTAAAGAACTCGTCCAGGTTGAAGAAAATCCACGTTCATGGGTGGCAGGAAAAGAGATGTCGGGCCTGTCAACGATGAAGGATGCCTGGCTCCTTATGAAAAATGGGACCATCGCGGATTTTGGAAGGATGGAAACGTGCCCTGCTGAATTTGGAGCGGATACAATTGAAATCATTGATGCTGCCGGCCGGATGGTTTTTCCTTCATTTTGTGATTCACATACGCATCTTGTTTATGCAGGAAGCCGGGAGATTGAGTATACCGATAAGATCAAAGGATTGAGTTATGAAGAGATCGCCAGGCGCGGGGGCGGGATCCTGAATTCAGCCAAAAAGCTGCATGATACTTCTGAAGAGGAACTGATCCACCAGGCACTGGCCAGGCTGAATGAGATCATGATGCTTGGGACCGGTGCAGTTGAAATAAAGAGCGGGTATGGGCTGACGGTGGAAGATGAGCTGAAAATGCTCCGGGTCATCAATAAATTAAAAGGTCTCTCACCGGTAACCATTGTTCCTACTTTCCTTGGTGCGCATGCTGTTCCCCTGGAGTATAAGGGCCGGCAGGATGAATTTGTGGACCTTGTAATCCATGAAATGATCCCTCAGGTTGCTTCCGGTAACCTGGCAGATTATATTGATGTGTTTTGTGATAAGGGATTTTTTACTGTTGAGGAAACCGATCGTATTCTGATGACCGGTATGAAATATGGCCTTCGTCCGAAAATCCATGCCAATGAACTGGATTATTCTGGTGGCATCCAGACAGGAGTCAAGTACAATGCACTTTCTGTCGATCATCTTGAATATACCGGTGATGCCGAGATCGCATGTTTGTTGAACAGCGAAGCTATGCCAACGGTTCTGCCGGGCGCAGCATTCTTCCTTGGAATGGTTCACAGCCCGGTGAGGAAAATGATCGATGCCGGTCTGCCGGTTGCCATGGCCAGTGATTTTAACCCGGGGTCATCTCCGTCAGGAAATATGCAGCTGGTCCTCTCCATGGCCTGTATCAATTACCGGATGCTTCCTGCCGAGGCGATTCATGCGGTCACGATCAACAGTGCTTATGCTATGGGACTATCCGGTACTCATGGCAGCATCTGTCGCGGGAAAGCTGCCAATGTTTTTATTACCAAACCAATTCCCACGGTCGAATTCATGCCGTATGCTTATGGGAGTAATAAAGTGGAAACCGTGATTTTGGGAGGGAAAGTGATTGGTGAAAAGTGAAAATAGACTTGGGATGAAAAAGATCGGACTGGTTGGAGGCATCAGCTGGCAATCTACGCTGGAGTATTACAGAATAATCAATGAAACCGCGATGGCGCGGCTGGGAAACGGTCACTCTGCAAAAATCCTTATTGAATCCCTGGATTTTGGGGAGGTGGAAGTATTGATAAAGGAACAGGACTTTGCTGGACTCACGGATTTGATTGTCAATTCAGCAAAAACACTGGAAAGAGCGGGTGCTGAATTGCTTCTGATCTGTGCAAATACCATGCATTTCGTTGCTCCTCAGGTGCAGCAGAGTATCAGCATACCATTGGTTCATATTCTCGATGCCACGATTGAAAGGATCAGGGAACAAGGATTATCCTGTGTCGCCTTACTGGGCACGGAATTCACCATGGAACAGGATTTCTATAAAGGAAAACTGATACAACAAGGAATCAACGTGCTCATTCCCGGAAAAGAAGACAGGCACTTTGTTCATCAGACTATTTTCACTGAGCTTTTCCAGCGGATAATCAGGCCCGACACCAAATCAAGATTTCTCACAATCATAGATTCCTTGAGCAGACAGGGTGCTCAGGGAGTCATCCTTGGCTGTACGGAGCTTCCGCTCCTCTTGAACCAGCAGGATTGTTCCATCCCGGTATTCGACACCACCGAAATTCATTCGAAGGCAGCGGTTGATTTTGCAATGTGATCCGGAGTATCACTTAAACACCGCTTGTCTTCTATCAATAAGGTATTCATTGATGATGGCAGTCGTTTAGTGAATAACTCAGTCGCCAAATTTCATTCCCATTTATTTTATACATCTGAAAATTTTCTGTTTAAACAGATATTACTTTTTTCACTTTCTCTGATTAATGTGATAAATATTCTTAAAGGTATGAACAACCCAGCCCTGAAAGGGCTGAATCTCAATAACCGTGGGTGAAGCCCACGGTCTTCAAGAAAGAACAACCCAGCCCCGAAGGGGCTGAATCTCAATAACCGTGGGTGAAGCCCACGGTCTTTAAGCCATGAACAACCCAGCCCTGAAAGGGCTGAATCTCAATAACCGTGGGTGAAGCCCGCGGTCATAAAGCATGAACAATCCAGCCCTGAAAGGGCTGAATCTCAATAACCGAGGGTGAAGCCCACGGTCTTTAAGCCATGAACAACCCAGCCCTGAAAGGGCTAATAATCACAATAATATGTCAAGCTATCATCAGATATTGTACCACTTGGTGTTCCGAACAAAAGATAGCCGGAAAACTCTTAATCCAGTTTACTCCCGGGAACTTTTTGCCTACATAATGGGGTATGTGAAAAACAAAAACTGTCTTTTATACAGGATTAACGGAGTAGAAAATCACATTCACATTCTTTGTGATTTAAATCCGTCAATTGCATTGTCAGATTTCATTAAAGACATGAAAGCATCATCGTCAATCTGGCTTAAAAAATCAGGAAAATTTCCGGATTTTCAAGGCTGGGCGGTTGGGTATGCTGCATTGACCTATGCCTGGCGGGATAAAAGCAAGATTGTTAATTACATCAAAAACCAGCAGGTTCATCACAAACAGATATCATTTGAGAATGAATTTCGTGGGCTTCTGAAGGAACAGGGCATAATAATAGAGGAGCATTACTTTCCATAATTTGAAGATTCAGCCCCTTCGTGGCTGGTAGGATTGTCGTCAATTTTTCTCAGAGCTAAAACCAGAAGATGAGATGATCTTCAACTACAAAAGCGCCGAAGGCGCTGGATTTAATTAACCATGGGCGAAGCCCATGGGATAGCAGGATAAATAACCACCAGCCACGAAGTGGCTGAATCTCACTAACCGTGGGTGAAGCCCACGGTATGCCCAGAGAAGGAAGGATGTGAGTGAAGCCACGGTCAACAACCCGGAATCCACCAGCCACGAAGTGGCTGATGGACTAGTGTCACCGAATCAAAATCTTTCCCTTCTCAATGATACTTCCAGATCTACCTGAAAGTGTGAAAAAGTAAAGCCCGGATGAAAGATTCTCCTTAGAAAATTCTGTATACTCAGAGTTGACAATAACATCTTCAACCTTCCTTCCGACAAAATCATAAATAATTAACTGAAGAGGATCTCCCGGGAAATAATTTTTAACAATGATTGTTCCATTGGTTTCAAGCGGGTTTGGGACAATTCTTACAACAGTTTTTTGTGCAGCTGTCATTGAAGGAACCGGGACAAGTGCATTGCAATCAGTTGCAACCGGTGTTCCCCAGGTTTCGGAACCTTTTTTATAATAAACCAAATATTCTCGGTTATCGATCATAGGGTCGGGACCTTCGGTATAAGTAAACCCGGTCTGGCCAAGCCCTGGTGAATAATAGTGGGTGTTCTCACCACCTTCAAAAGGGTAGTTGTAACAATGAGTGTCAGGATAGAACCAGTAAGCAATACCGTCATAGATTTGAACAGATCTGTTGTTGCTAAAGCTTATCTGCCGTGAGTATTGAGGAATATCATAAAGCTGACCTTCGACTCTGGAAACAAATTCGTCAGGAAGTCGTTGAATGGTCAGGTCATTCGACAATGCTGTAAAATTGTACGTTTCAAAAATCGTGTCATACGTGACCTGGATGCCTGTTGATGGACCTGGAAACCACTCTTTCTGACAGAACTCAATCTTGTAAACAACAGAATCATTATTTCCATAAACCGTTTTGGCAAGGATCTTCTTTATCGAATTCCAGTAGGGACCCTGACTATTATAATGATAATAATCATAATAATGGAATTCATCCCCCACATCAAAATTGTACACATCTTTCCATGTGAAAGGCTGAATACCTAATGCAGGATTTGTCTTTCCCGCCAGAATGTAATGCACCGTATCATCCGGTGTCCAATAGATATCATAGATTTCCGACAAGCCATAATGCTGGCTCAGTTTGATGTGTTTTTGATTAAAGATATTTGTAATGTTGGTACCTGCTGAATTTTTTGCCTGGAATGAAATCACTTTGACCTGGTCTGTCAGCCCCAGAACAGAGTCTGTTATAATTTCTGTGACTCTGGCTTCCAGGTAACCATTCCCGGGTAATTCGCAGTATTTCCAGGATTCGTTAAGCGATGCCATTGTGTTAAGTGCTATCGTGTCATTTATTTTGTTGAAGAATAACACCCGGCCATCAGCCTTTTTATAAATTTTTCGTCCCAGGGCATCCCCGTTGGTAGTGTCTTTGCATGTCATATTATCGAGTGATGAACTCCTGATCGTGGTGTAGGAATAGAAGATCGAATCATTACTCCCTGGAAGCTGAACCGAATCCCGCCTGAAGGCTTTCAGGTAGTTGTCCTTATCCTTGAAGAAGGTAATCCCCGGCGAGCAAATGTTCTGGTAATTCTGTGCCGGAAGGAGGAATGGGAAACTGAACAGGAGAAAAAGCAGTGACTTTTTCATAGATATTATATTAATGGTTAAATATAATTAAAAATCATAATTTTCAACCAACAAATAAGAATGAAATGCCCAGAGAAGGAAGGATGTGAGTGAAGCCACGGTCAACAACCCTGAATCCATCAGCCACGAAGTGGCTGAATGACTGGTGTCACCGAATCAAAATCTTTCCCTTCTCAATGATACTTCCAGATCTACAAGAAAGTGTGAAAAAGTAAAGCCCGGATGAAAGATTCTCCTTAGAAAATTCTGTATACTCAGAGTTGACAATAACATCTTCAACCTTCCTTCCGACAAAATCATAAATAATTAACTGAAGAGGATCTCCCGGGAAATAATTTTCAACAATGATTGTTCCATTGGTTTCAATAGGGTTCGGGATGATTCTTACAACAGTTTTTTGTGCAGCTGTCATTGAAGGAACCGGGACAAGTGCATTGCAATCAGTTGCAACGGGTGTTCCCCAGGTTTCGGTGCCTTTCTTGTAATATACAAGGTCCTGTTCTTCATGGAAAGAATCAACCCAGTTCCAAAATGAATAAGTGCACTCTCCCAACCCAGGGGCATAATGGTAATAATAGTAAACGTTATCGGGAGAATAACAATGTGTAGAAGAATTATACAAATAATAGTACACACAAAATATCTGGACAGGTCTTCCGTGACAATCACTTATCATACGGGCATAGGATGGTGCATAACTCGTACCAGGAGTACACCCATGAAATTCGTCGGGAAGTCGCTGGAGAGTTAAATTATTTGCCAGCCGGTCAAAATTGTACGTCACATTGACCGTATCATAGCTTGTCCATATATTTGGTGGTGGCGTCGGAAACCATTCATTCTTACAGAATTCAATCTTGTATGCAACAGAATCATAAATTCCATAGACTGTTTTTTCCAGGATCTTATTAATTATTGACCAGCTAGGGCCAAGACTATGTAAATATAAACCTTCCCAGAACCCTTTATAGTGAAATTCATCACCCACATCAAAATTGTACACATCCTGCCATATAAAAGGCTGAACACCTATAGCAGGATTTGTCTTTCCTGCGAGAATATAATGTATTGTATCAGCCGGTGTCCAATAAATGTCATAGATCTCAGACAAGCCATAATGCTGGCTCAGTTTGATATGCTTTTGATTAAAAAGGCCGGTAATATTGTTGTTCGCAGCATCCTTGCTCTGAAAGGAAATAATTTTTACCTGATCTGTCAAGCCAAGAAGACTGTCGGTTCTTATTTCTGTAACTTTTGCCTCAATGTATCTGTTATCAGGCAATTTGCAATATTTCCATGTTTCATTAAGAGAAGCGAGGGTATTTATTTTAATGGTGTCGTTCTTCTTATTGAAAAAGCAGACCCAGCCATCGTGTTTTTTAATAATCTTTCTGCCCAGTGCATCTCCATTTATAACATCCCTGCAATTACCATTAGGAATCGAATCCCTTATGGTTGTGTATGAAATAAAAAGTGTATCACCGTTACTTTGCGCTACCACAGTATCCTGACGAAAGGCTTTCAAGTTTTCATTATTATCTTTAAAAAATGTTATCCCCGGCGAACAGATGTTCTGGTAATTCTGTGCTGCAAGAAAAAATGGCAAACTGATCAGGAGAAAAAGAAGTGACTTTTTCATAGATATTATATTAATGGTTAAATATAATTAAAAATCACGTTTCTCCATCAAACAAATAAAAATGAAATTCTGCTTATCCCTCGTTGGAATTTTCTGCCCGGCCATTCTTTATCGGCTGCCCGGAAAATTTTTTTTTCTGCCCGGCCGATGAACAACGGCTGCCCGGCCGTTTGCAATCGGATGCTTAGGGGTTTGTACACAGGCAGTAGGCAGTAGGCAATAGGCAATAGGGACCAGGCACGAGGCAATCAACTCTTTTGCATTTTTACCCATTGCAAGTTTACATTTTGACTTAATTGCATTTTAGCTTTTCGCAATTTTACTTTTCAAAAAAAGCATTCTGTAAAAATGAAAGATAGCAAAATGTCAATAAGCAAAATAGTCAGAAGTAAACTTGCAATAAGTAAATTGGCAATATTTAATGACTAATCACTATGCACAAAAAATCCACGAAGAAAGTTAACCTGTTTCTTCGTGGATCTAAAGTAATCCTTTGCGTCTTCGCGTCTTTGCGGTAAAAAACAAGAACGGTAGCCGTTCTTATTTCACCACTTTCAGCGCGGCATTAGTTGCTTCAACCAATGGCCTGATGGAGATCTCACTGCCAACGGCATTCTTCATCCAGATCTGGGGAATAAGTTTTCCTGCAGAATAGATCCTGATCGATTCATCTGCAAAATTCTTTCCTTTGAAAAAACGATCCAGCTGGAAATCGATGAGATGACCCACCGGATAATTTGAAAGATATAACGGATCTTCGATCATGTGGGAATATATGGCGAGGATCGGGGAATCCTTGACACCTAAAACTCCTGCATAATATTTATTCCAGACCTCTTTCGCCGTTTTGATCACCTGGTCTTTCAACTGTTCTTTCGTAGCATTTGGATTGTCATACATCCATTGCCAGACACTCATATCAACGAGTGAAACCCCCATGATCTCATAACTCATCCAGAAATTATCCAGTGCGGCAAGGGCATCCTTGTTCGGATCGTTATCCTTGATGCCAAGCAATTCAAGATCGTGTTTCTGGAAAGTGAATGCATAAGCTTCAGTGAATGCGGTATTCGGAACACCTGCCATTTCATAGTTATCAACAAAATACATAGAGATGGTTTGCTCAACGTTATGACCGAGTTCATGACAGGCAATATTGTATCCTTTGTAATCCATGCCGGTTTTAGCGATTCTCGTTCTCAGGTGGGATTTGTCTCCCTTACGCTGGGATCCCCATGCATGGCCTGATCCACGGGCAGGATCAACCGTGATGTGCGATGCAATCTCCTTTGCTTTATCCGGTTTGAAGCCTAGTTTGGTAAGAATATTGGGAACATCTTTTTCGAAAGCGGCAACATCGGGGTATTTAGCCCTTGTCTGCTTATCAAGTTTATCCTGGTCCATGTTGCTGCGTGGTTTAAACCCGTCGTACCAGATGTCAAATGGCTGAAGCGGACGTCCCAGCCTTTTGCTGATCAGATCCCCAACCTGTTTCACTTCCGGGGAAGACAACAGGTCGGTGAATAGCTTTTGAACCTGATCTTGTCTCAATTCCATCCCTGCATCAAACGAACGCTGGATGAATGTCGGATACATAGGAGTGTATTTGTCCACCGCTTTCATTGCAATGTAATTATTCAGCAGCAACTGATAACGGGTGTCAGGCTCACGTTCAGCCTTGACTTCCTTGCCGTCTTTCAGCATCTTGTTGGTATATGGATCCCATTGAAATCTGGGATTATTGATAACACTGTCGGGAATTTCCTGGCTGATGATCCGCTTCATCACTTCATAGATCATCTTCTGCTTCGTCAATCCTGCTTCTCCCTGGTTGTAATTGGCTTTCAACTCATCCCTGAGATTCCAGTGGGAGATGAGTTTCATATCCTTGGGGAAATAGGTCTTGCCTTTATCATCCACCAGGTTTCCCATAAATATATTGTAATTGGAGATATAGTTATCAGCGGCAGTCAGTGCATCGGCTGATTTCTGTGTTACATCTGCAGGAACACGGGCAATGAAGACATCCCCGAGTCGTGCATAAGCCCATTCCTGGCGGCTCCATTTCTGTCCCAGGTCTTCTTTTTCCTTCAGGGAATAACACGGAAAATTCAGGCCAACCATGAATCCGATCTTATTGGTAAAGAAATCATCAGTGAAATGTGCCGTCGGTTCGTAGGCCCCAAATACCTGGTCAATGTCGAGCAGGTCGCCGATATCCAGGTGCATTGAACGTTTCAGATCAAGGCTGATATCATTTGAATATCCAAAAAAGGATTCAAAATTGGCGGATATATGCTGAAAAACCTTCAGTCGCTGATCTTCAGCAGGAATGTAATTCTTCAGGCAGAAATTCTCGAAATCCCTGACCGTTCCGTCTTTTTCAGTCCATAAAGCCGCAACCTGGTTAACACCTTTCTCCATTCGTGCTTTGTTGGCTTCGCCGGATTGCTTAATGAGTTTTGCAATCACGCTGTCCACCATTACTTTCTGAACAAACTGGGCAGTTGTGGGTTGTTCCATCCTCGTTTCGTTTTGTTTACACTGGCTGAGAAGCATTGCCAGCGGAATCATGAATAAAAACGCCATTCGTTTCATAGCTCTGTTAATTATAGGTTATGACAAAGGTAAAGAAGGTTTTGAAGGTGACAAGATTCAAGGGATTTTTTTTACTTTTGTGCGCTGATACATCATAATCCAACATCTAATGAAACAACTCATCGAATGCGTCCCCAACTTTTCTGAAGGGCGCGACATGTCTGTCATAAAACTGATCACAGACGAAATTGAAAAAGCCGGGGGCGTTAAACTGCTCGATGTTGATCCGGGGAAAGCGACAAACAGAACGGTCGTTACTTTCGTCGGCGCTCCGGATTCCGTGATTGAAGCGGCATTCCAGGGAATCAAAAAAGCTTCAGAGATCATTGATATGAGCAAGCATAAAGGTGAACATCCCCGTTTTGGCGGAACAGATGTCTGCCCGCTGATCCCGATTGCCGGGATCACCATGGAGGAGACGGCCAAATTTGCACATAAGCTTGCCGAAAGGGTAGGGAAAGAACTTCATATCCCGGTCTATTGTTATGAAAACGCAGCTTTTACTCCGGAACGGAGAAACCTGGCCAATTGCCGCTCGGGCGAATATGAAGGGTTGCCTAAAAAGCTGGAGGATCCGCACTGGAAGCCCGATTTTGGTCCGGCTAAATTCAATCCCCGGACTGGCGCCCTCGCCGTTGGTGCGCGTGATTTCCTGGTTGCCTATAACGTAAATCTCAATACAACCTCCGTTCGTCGTGCCAATGCCGTGGCTTTCGACATCCGTGAAAAGGGAAGACCAATTCGTGAAGGCAATCCATTTACAGGAAAGATTAAAAAAGACGCTGAAGGCAATGAGCTATGGACACCAGGCGCACTGAAGGCTTGCAAAGCCATCGGCTGGTTTATCGAGGAATATGGAATTGCCCAGGTTTCGATCAACCTTACGAACATCAGTATAACCCCGGTGCACGTGGCGTTTGAAGAAGCTTCTAAAAGTGCCCAGCAACGCGGATTGCGGGTAACGGGTTCGGAACTTGTCGGACTGATACCACTCAAAGCGATGATCGATGCAGGTAAGTATTTTCTGCGCAAACAAAACCGCTCTGTTGGTATTTCAGAAGATGAGATCATCAAAATCGCTGTGAAATCATTGGGCCTGGATGATCTGAAACCATTTGTCGCAAAGGAGAAGATCATCGAATACCTCCTGGATGATAACAAGGAAAAGAAACTTGTGGATATGACATGCATCGGGTTTGCCAATGAAACAGCTTCTGAATCTCCTGCCCCTGGCGGAGGATCTGTCTCTGCATACATGGGTGCACTCGGCGTGTCCCTTGGCACCATGGTTGCCAATCTCTCTTCACATAAGGCTGGCTGGGATGACCGGTGGGAAGAGTTTTCAAACTGGGCTGAAAAAGGACAAAAGCTGAAGGATGAACTGCTGTTTCTTGTAGATGAGGATACCCGGTCGTTCAATAAGATCATGGATGCATTTGGACTTCCTAAAGGAACACCCGAAGAAAAAGCCATCCGCACCGAAGCCATCCAGGCTGCAACGAAATATGCCATTGAAGTTCCGTTCAGGACCATGGAAAAGGCATTCGCATCCATCGAAATTTGTCAGGCCATGATTGAACAGGGGAATCCCAACTCGGTGACGGATGCTGGTGTTGGCGTCATCTGTGCCAGAACTGCCGTAATTGGCGCTTTCCTGAATGTAAAGGTGAATGCTTCCGGGTTAAATGATAAAGCGTTTGTTAAAGATATTCTTGACAAGGGCGCCATCATCGAAGCACAGACCATTGCCAAAGAAGCAGAGTTGCTTGCATTGGTGAATGCAAAGATTAGTTAGAAGATCCAGATTAATTACTTCTTCTTGGGAGGCTGTGTCTGAACCGGAGCAGGTTTCAATACTCCTTCAATGTCTGCCATCTTTTTTACCCGGTTAAGATACTTGCCATTCTTATCGAAAACCAGGATCATTTTCCGTTTATCTGCTTCCACAGAGGCGCAATAACCTATAACTTTTTTCCCGTCCGTCACCTTTGCTGCCCGTTCAATAGTTCCGCCTTTGAAGTTTTGCGTTATCCATGAAGTCGTAGTCTTTGGTAATGCCGATACCTTGATCTCTTCGGCTTTTTGTGCATAAACAGCAATGGATAAGGAGATGGCTGCAAACAGGGCAATTAGTTTTTTCATAATAATAATTTTGTCAGATTTGATTATTAGTAACCAGTTTTTAATATTTTCGATTAATTCGTCAATCGTGTAATCGTAAATTGTGAAATCATAATACAACTATTTCTTTACATCAAGTTCTATCTCTCCCGTCATATAGATTCTTGCATTCCCGCTGATCTCAACACGGTCACCTGTTACCTTGCACCATAGATGCCCTTTCCGCTGCGATAATTGAACAGCGGACAGTTCATTCTTTTTCAGCTTTTCAGCCCAGTACGGAGCCAGTGTTGTATGTGCCGATCCTGTTACAGGATCCTCGGGAATACCTGATTGGGGCGCAAAAAACCGGGAAACGAAATCTGCTTCATCTCCTTTGGCAGTGATAATAATCCCACGGCTGTCAACTTTTCCCAGGGCTGTCCAGTCGGGCAGGTAATCTTCAACTTCTTTCTGACTGCCCAGGACGAACATCCAGTCTGTCTTTCCCTTGTAGGTTTCGATGGGTTGAAAACCAAGTGTGGTAATAAGTTCCAGCGGGGCCCTGATGGGTTCGATTGAATCCTTTGGGAAATCCAGCGTCAGGAGATCAGCCTTCCTGGTTACATTCAGCATTCCGCTGCGTGACGAAAATGTGATCTTTTCACCCTTGTAATTCAGTTTTTCGAAAAGCACAAATGCCGTTGCAAGGGTTGCATGTCCGCACAAGTCAACTTCAACCAGGGGTGTAAACCAGCGGATGTGAAAAAGATCACTTTCCCTGACAAAAAAAGCGGTTTCCGCGAGGTTGTTTTCCATGGCGATGAGTTGCATGAATTCATCCGGTAACCATGCATCCAGTGGGCAAACAGCTGCCGGGTTCCCGCCAAACAAGTGGTCTGTAAAAGCATCGACCTGGAAAATCAAAATCTTCATTGACGTGAATGTTATCAAATGCTTCAAAGATAGAAATAAATTGGGCAATGTCGTTTCGATTAAGGAAACGTGACAAATGAGCTTTTTGCCAATTTACTTATTACCAATTTACACATGGCCATTTTGCTAATTGACATATAGCCATCTTACATTTTTGTAGAATGTTTTTCAAAAGCAAGATGGTGAAATGTTAAAATGCAAGTAAGTCAAAAGTAAACTGGTAATGAGTAAAAATGCAAAGGAGCTGCAGGACATGTTTTTTTGCCAATTTACTTATTACCAATTTAAACATAGCCATTTTGCTTATTGACATTTAGCCATCTCTCATCTTTGCAATTTGTCTTTGAGCTTTTTCTTTATTGAAGTAAAAAGTTTGACAAGCTCTTCAGCTTCATTGCGGATGGTTATTGATTCCTGATGAGTTATCACACCAGTCTTTAGCAAGTATTCCAGCCAAAATTGTGTTTCATCACATTCTTCTGCAACGATGCAGATCTTGGCGTAATATTCCGCATCAGATCTTGCCCTTGTTGCTGCGCGGAAGTTTGCGGCAACAGATGATGAACTCCTAAGGAGTTGACTGACCATGGGGCGGTTGAGTAGACTGATTTTCTTTGACTGAAAAAGAGCATTGATCTCCACCGCAAAGGTAAGTGTCCGATCCCTGAGGTGTTGATTGAAGTTGTTAAAGGATGTTTTTTCCATAAGTCTTTTGGACTTAATCGGGAAAAAGTGAAAAAGTCATACATGGTTTGGGGAGTATTGAAAAAGCAATATGGACAAATGCTAAAATGCAAGTAAGTCAAAAGTAAACTGGTAATGAGTAAAAATGCAAAGGAGCTGCAGGACATGTTTTTTTGCCAATTTACTTATTACCAATTTACACATGGCCATTTTGCTTATTGACATATAGCCATTTTACATTTTTGTAGAATGTTTTTCAAAAGCAAGATGGTGAAAGGCTAAAATGCAAGTAAGTCAAAAGTAAACTGGTAATGAGTAAAAATGCAAAGGAGCTGCAGGACATGTTTTTTTGCCAATTTACTTATTACCAATTTACACATGGCCATTTTGCTTATTGACATATAGCCATCTTACATTTTTGTAGAGTGTTTTTCAAAAGCAAGATGGTGAAATGCTAAAAGGCAAGTAAGACAAAATGTAAGCTGGCAAAAAGTAAATAGGTAAAAGATGTGTATGCCCATGAAAAAAAAGCCAGACGAACGGTCCAGCTTTTTCTTTGCGAAAATATTTGGAATTACTTTTTCTTAGGTTCTTCCTTTATCGGTGGTTTCAAGGCAGGCTTCGGTGCGGCATTAACGACTTCCTTCTTCAGGAATTTGCCATCCTTGTCAAATACCAGCTTCTGTTTATCCGTTCCTTTTGCAACTGTGACTTCGCAGGTTATGGTTCCTTTGTTGTCACATTTAAAGATCTTATCAATGGTGTACCCGGTGAAATTTTTTGCAATATACTCAGCTGCAGGTTTTGAAATATCTGAGGGTTTCAGTTCAGTCCTGGTCTGAGCAAAAGTGAATGCAGCGAATATAACTGCAATGACCAGTAAGGTTAATTTTTTCATTTCTTTCGTGTTTTTGGATTTTTAGATTTTTTGAGTGGCGCAAAGGTGCGCAAGGATTCTGGGTAAATTCTGAAGTTTAGCCGGTCACAGGCTGTGCTTTTGTGCTCACCTGAAAGAGATCTTCATCTTGTGGATTTGCCCGTTCACAGTATAATCAATCGGAAAATGATAAATGTTCAGGATCCGCTTAACAATCGCCAGGCCAAGACCTGCAGATTCAGAATTCCTGTCCGATTTCCGGAACCGCTCAAACAACTCATCAGGTGAAGACGTTAATGCATGCCCGGTGTTGGAAATGATGAGTTGGCCAGCTTCCAGCCTCACCGTAATGTCTCCTTCCTCAACATTATGCCTGATGGCATTGGATAAGAGATTTGACATAAGGATCTCCGCGAGTGTCCTGTTCATTTCCGGTTCGATGGTTTCAGACATAGCAACCGTGACATTGAGCTTTTTCAGGGCGATCAACTCCTCGAAATGTTCAAGATTCTTTTCTATCAATTGCTGCAGATTGATCTTTTCGGCTACAGGGAATTGGTTGTTATCGATCTTCGATATCAGCAGCAAACCCTGGTTAAGTCTCGACATCCGGTTGGTGGCTTCATAAACCGAGTTGATGATCTTCATCTCGTCTTCCTTCAATGCTTCGTTCTGGATCAGCAGTTCAAGTTTGGATTTGATGATCGCCAGCGGCGTCTGGATCTCATGCGATGCATTCTCGTTGAATTCCTTTAAACTCCTGTAATCCTGTTGCAACTTTTTCGACATCTGGTCAAGCGTCTTATTCAGCTGTTTGAATTCACTGATCTTTGTGTTATGCAGGATCAGTGGCGTGGTTTGACTGATGTCATATTGCGTCAGGCTCTCCAGGGTTCTGTAAAACGGATTCCAGACACTTCGGGAGATAAAGTAGTTAACATAGATCAACAAGGCCAGCAGAACAAGAAAGAGCAATGTCAGTGCGATGATGATCGTCGTGATCAGCCTGTCTGTTTCGTCCAGTGGCATGCAAATCCGGATCAGGTAACCACGTTTCTGCAGCGAGGTGTTCTTCGCAATAAGCTGCCTGTATGGAACCAGCTCAGAGGTTGATTTGTCATAAAGCAGTGTGTCCTTTATGGCTTCCCTGGCTTTTCTTGGTGCATTGAACACCGTGACTTCGATGAGATGACCAAAGACCAGCCGGAAATCGGGGAGACTGTCGGAGTAGTTGATCTGTTCCTCGATCAGGAGTTTTTCTGTACGTAGATTTTCATCAATCTGGGCATAAAAAATGGTCCTGATCACGTTCGAAAAGAAGATACCTCCGATCACGAAAGCAATGAATGAAAAGGCAATGTAGTTTATCGATATCCTGGTTAGTAATTTCATTCAATCACGAATTTGTATCCCATCCCGTAGATCGTGTTGATGTAATCGTGTCCGCCCTTTTCCAGCATCTTCTTCCTGAGATTCTTGATGTGCGTATAGATGAAATCAAATGAGTCGGCCATGTCCATCTCTTCACCCCAGAGATGCTCTGCGATAGCCTCCTTGGTTAAAACCCTGTTTTGATTGGAGATAAAGAAGATGAGAAGATCGAATTCCTTTTTCGTCAGGATGATCTCATTTCCTTCGATCATCACCTGCATCTGGTCCGGAAGAATGTGAATCTCGTTCAGGATAATCTCATTGCTTCCTCCAAAATTCCTTCGCCGGATAATGGATTTGATCCGTGCATTCAGTTCTGAAAGGTGAAATGGCTTGGTCAGGTAATCATCAGCCCCGATGTCCAGCCCGATGATCTTGTCATCCAGTGAATTTTTCGCAGAGATGATGATGATCCCGGTTTCCGTTTTATTCTCCTTCAAAGCCCGGATGATATCCAGACCGTTTCCATCGGGAAGCGTAATATCAACCACGATGCAATCATACACATACATGCTGACTTTCTCCAGGGCATCTTCGTAAGTAAGTGCTGATTCGCAGAGATAATTCTCCTGTTTCAGGTAGGTTTCTATTGAACGACAAAGTTCTTTCTCGTCTTCAATTAAAAGGATCTTCATAAGAAGCCAGATTTTCTGATAAGATGCAAAGCTATTACTATTTACGATTGGACGATTTACGATTGGACGATTTACGATTTACGATTTCAGATTGTAAGGTTATATTTCAATTACAACTCGTCAATCATCAGTCGAATTAATCGCAGATCGTAAATCACCAAACTTAATTGTAAATCGTAAATCGAATTAATCGTAAATCTTGAAGTTTTCCTAATTAACAACAATCCTGTTGCCTTTATTGTGGCAGCTGTTGCAATTTCCCTGCGTGATGAATGAATTCATATACTTTACCTGGCCAGACAGGCTTTTTACAGCAGGGTAAAGACCATTTCCGAAAGAGGCAGGATCGGTGGTAAAAAAATTTGCTTTCCCGTCAACCTGGAATGAGTAGGTCATGGTTCCGCTGCCACTGGGTGCAGAAAAAAGATAGACTGTGCCATTGGGATTCAGATCAGTGCTGTCAGGTTTGTAAACAGTCCCTGCAACGGTAAACCAGTATTTGTTCGATCCGCCGGAGTTATGACAACTCATACAGGCTTCCCCGACGTTGTGGCTTTGTGTGCCGCCGTAACCGGATGTGACGGACCCTTTTCCTGTCTCGTCCTTTTTGCACGAATCCAGCGAAACAAGGAACACAAAAGTGCACAACAAAATTACTATGAATGATGTTTTCATTTTTTAATCTCTGACACATCTTACCGGAAATGCATTGGCCTGGCTGGATGCATACTTCGAAACACTCGGGTTGTATGGGTTGTTCAATCCCCTGGTAATAGCTTTCTTGCCGGATCCGTCCACAGTGGAAGTCCAGTACATCGTTGCTGTGAGACCTCCTGTTGCAAAGGTCCATGTATTGCCATTCAGATAGTTCATCCCCTCAAGCAGGGCTTTAAAGGTATTCGTTGAACTCTTTAGATCCGCACCAACAAGCGCATTGGCAGAAGCACCGGTAAAGTTAACATCAAAATTGTCGATCAGCGTCTGCCATTCAGCATCGGTAGGTACGTGCCATGCAGGGGGACAAAGTCCCTGGTAGGGTGCATCCGTGTTCTTGTACTGCACGAGTTCATCCCACTGGTAATAGGCCCCGTGTATACATGTTGGATCAGTCGGCGGGCAATATTTCTCAGGATGCAGTTATCCGTTTGCAGGGTGTTTTGATAATCAATGGCTGTTTTTGTGACGTCGTAACTGAGGTTCTCTGCCATCCAGCATCTACCGGCAACCGACATCGTTGCATAGCTCTTCTGGTCGCGCGGGTCAACCATCGTGCCACCGCAGGCTGGGTTGCTGGCCGCCTGCACAATGATCTGAACGGGGGATGATGTGTTGATGCATCCATTGACATTGGTGTAACGATAGGAGAAATGATAGGTATTTACCGGTGCCAGTGAAGGATCGAAATAGTAGTTCCCCGAACCATCATTTGTAAGCGCGGAAATTGAGGGCGTTATTAAATACTCACCCTTCATCGGGTAGATCGGGCTTCCGCCCTTCAGCAGGAATCGTTTCGCTCCCCTGGTGGTGACCGGATCAAAGCAGGTCACCAACTGTGGTGTGGGCTTGGGATTGATCGAGACGCTCAAAGGGGCAGATGTTAACGGGCAGGCCGGGTTGGTGGCCGAAGTCGTTGCTGTCATGCTGAGTGTTGCCGTCTGCGCCGCTGTACCCGGCAGGTTCCAGGTGATGGAAGCCGGGTTGGCAGTGGGATTGGCGATGGTTGCAAGATTCGCAGGTGTCACTGACCACTGGTAGGTTGCAGCTGCTCCTCCCGGATCGACCGTGTAGATCGAAGGCGTGGGGAAATCCTGGCATACCGGCGATGGTGTACTGGTTGTATAAGTCACAATCGGCAATGGTTGGATGTCGATGTTTGTCGGTGTTACCCCGTCGCAGCCAAGTGTATTCGTGTAATTCACCGTGACAATCGAATGGGCAAGTGTATTGCTGGCAGCCCAGTTGACGGTTATGGAATTTACATTGTTTGCAGGCGTCGTGATAACACCTCCCGGCGAAACTGACCAGTTTCCTGGCTCGCCAGTCTGGATATTATAGGAGGATGACGATCCGGCACAAACGCTTGTACTGCCCTGGACATTATACAACGGCGATGGGTTTACATTAACATAAACCCGTGTAGGTGTTACTGCCGTGCAGCCATTCCCATCAATGTAATTCATATCGATCCATTCGGTCCCGCTGATCACATTCCATGTTATGGTTGCCGTATTCCCGGTAAACGTGAGGGTGTTCCCGGGTGATACATTCCAGCTGAAACCGCTGTTTGGCCCTGCAGGTGTGGATGATTCCGTAGTATAATTATAGGTCTTTGTGACGCATGCATTTTGATTTCCTGACACCAGAGAAGGTGTCGGCAAAGCATTCACCACAACTGATTTGGTCTTGGGTAATGTAGCACAGCCATTGATATCGATGTATGTAACATTCACTGTTTCTGTAGCTGATGTTGACCAAATGAATGATTTTGTATAAGGATTGATATCGGTAATGGTTGCATCAGGACATGCAAATGTGTAGGATGTCATCCCCTGATCGGTCCAGAGTGTGTCGGGAACACCTACACATACTGATGACTTTCCGAAGACTGATGGAGTGGTCAGATCTTGCACCACCATGATTTGCGGTGCGGATGTACTGTCGCATCCGTTCGCATCTGACCAGGAATAAGTGATAGGATGGTTTCCGGCACCCCAAACTGCCGGATCGAAAGAAGTGATGACCGTACCTGATGGTTGCACTTTATAGGTTCCTCCTGCAGGGGTGCCGTTTGTAAGGGGCAGTGGAGCCCCGTTCAGGCAGATCGGGGTATAAGGTGTAAGTTGAACACCGGGCTTCGGATTCACAGTTATTGTTGCGCTTGCTGTTATTGCATGCGGGCAGGGATGAGGACTCGCATCAACCACATTGACCAGCGAATAAATGTATGTCCCGGTTAAATTGGTAGGTGCCGCAATTGTAATGCTGTTCCCGGAAGACGTGGTTACGTATTGATTGCTCCCTCCGTTGATCTTGTATGTAAAAGTAAAGGGTGCTGTCCCATTACTCCCTGTGAATGTTATCGAAGGGGAAGATGCATTTTTACATACGGAAGTTGTTCCCCCGATGGTGGCACCCGGCAGCAGGGCTAATGTGATATCACGTGTAATGGAATCGGCACATCCTTCAGTAGAATAAGAAACCAGTTTAACCGCATAAGTTCCGGGATTGGTAAAAATATGTGTTGGGTTTTGTACACCTGTAAAGTTTCCTGTACCATCACCGAAATTCCATTTCCAGTTAACAACCTGGTTCTGATTGACTCTGCTTGAATCGTAAAATGATACCGGTTGTCCGACACAATTGGGAGAATCAAAATAAAAATTAGTGGTAATTTGAGTAAATCCAATGACCTGCTGGACATGGGTTACCTGGCATCCGTTTAATGCGGTTACATTCAGTGAGAAGGTATTGCCTGATGCAGCTCCCTGGGCAGTCGTGAGTGTTACCGGATTCCCGGTATAGATCGGGGGCGGAAGAGTGCATGTCGGACAATAGGGACCTTGCCATTCGTATGTAATAAAACCAGGAGGTCCGGTCAGTGTAACCGAGCCAGCTCCTTCACATCCGACGATCTGGATACTCATGGCACTGCAAAATGCAGAAATATATGCATAGCCTGTATGTGCTCTGAATGCACATCCGTGAACAAGGAATTCCACATCAAGAACCTGCCCCTGGGTGATACCTGTCAAAGTTGACAGGTCGAGACCAATCGTGCTCCAGTCTTTCCATACTAAATTGGCAGGAGGACCGGTGTTGTTCCATATTGTTACACCATCGTTTGGATACATGTCATAATATCCGCAGGAATCAATAAGGACTCCGGTAAGATGATCTTTGACTGATACCGTAAACCTTGGTCTTCTGTTTGCAGTGTTATGACCGTTTGCATATATATTTGCCAGAACGACAGCACACCGGTAAATTAAGAAGCTGTTTGCAGAATCATACGTAATCGGATAAGTCACTTGATCAACATAACCACCTCCATTGCCATTGCATACTCTGTTTCCAATTCGTGCAGAATGTAAATCACCAGGAAACACTTTTTGCAGGCTTGAAATACATGGGTCTGTTCCAACATTTTCAATTGCGAAATGTCCTCCCGTCGGCGTATTGTACCATGGCATATTCAAATTGGTGCATGGGGGCTGATAAGGAGAATACTCGCCAGCCCCCTGACAATTTGTAGAACTTTGAGACGAGTCGCTACACCAGGTTCCATAGCAACCGAACCAACCGGTAAAATTACCCTGTGAAAGGTCGCTGTTCAGACATAATGAACTGGATGTTGTTATTTCCCTGTAGGAATTCCCGAAAGGGATCTTGTGAACAAACCGGTATGGAGGATTTGTATATGAATTGGCTGATTGTGTTTGCCCCAAAAGGTTAACAAAAGAAATCAGGATAAAAAAGATCAGACTCAAAAGATGATAAACGGAAGAGAATTTACCTGTTCCTGAAAAATATTTCATCTCAATTGTAATTAGGTCATATCATTTCAAAACGGTTTGCATTTTTCAAATTTACGAAAAAATCAAGGGTATCGTCACAATATTGCATAGCATGTTTATTCTCTGACACACCGGACGGAAAAAGCATTGGCCGCGCTTGATGCGTATTTGGAAATACTGATGTTGTACGGACTGTTCAGTCCCCTGGCAATGATCTTGCCATTGGCGTCGGGTGTTGAGGTCCAGAACATGGTAGCAGCCGGGGTTGTGGTAAAGGACCACGCCGGGTTGCTGTTCATGTAATTGATCCCTTCCAGCTTTGCTTTAAAAGTCTTCGCCTGATCCTTCATCTCATCTCCGATGATGGCATTTGCAATAGCACCCGGAAATGCCGGATCAAAATTATCGATCAGGGCCTGCCATTCAGCATCAGAAGGCACATGCCAGCCGGGCGGACAAAGATCCTGGTCTCCTGAGTTACCCTGGAACGACATCAGTTCATCCCATTGGTAATAACCTCCTCCTGCACCTGCACAGGTTGGATCGGAGGGAGGACAGTACTTTTCCGGATTGCAATTGTCTGTCTGCGGTGTCAGGCTGCTTGTTGCATTTCCATAATTCAGGTTCTGCGTCATCCACATCTTCATTGGTCCGCCGGCACTATATGTGGTATAGGAATACTGCTGATTGTCCCGCAGGTCAATCATGGAAGTCGGACTTAGAATGTCTGCATTAGTCCCCGAAACGGTCACAGTTTGTGTTTTCTCATCGTAGCAGGTCAGCGAATTCGTATACCTGTAAGTGATCACGACATCCTTTGGGAATGGACCCGATACTGTTGCCGGATCGAATTCATACTGACCGGAGCCATTCACTTGTACTCCTTCGCTGGCTGTATACGTGCCGGAAAGCGGGAACCCTCCTTTTAACAGGATCTTGCGACCCGTCCGAATGGTTTTTAATGGTGTACAAACAGTATAGGTTGCATTAGGTTTGAGATTGACGGTGACCTGGTATCCTGAAGGCATCAGGGCTCCCTGGCCACAGGTATTCCTCCCGTAAACATTCCATTTCCCTGAAATTGCACTGACAGAATAATCGACCACAATATCTTTCGAATTGGTAGCGCCTGAAACTCCTGTCCCGGAATAGCTCCAGATGTATTCCGTTGCACAGGGGATCACAGCCGAACTGTATGTTGCACCGGTTCCGCCCTGGCAGATAGTGGCTGTTCCTGTGATTGAGGCGGCAATCCCGGGTATTGGGTTCACGGTTATCGTGAAAATCTCGGTGGTTCCGTTGCATGTTGTTCCACTGCTTGTAAATGACGGTGATACTGTGATCGTGGCTATTTTCGCGTTGTTCGTCAGATTCGTCGCCATAAATGATGGAATGGTCCCTGTACCGGAAAGCCCGAGTCCGATCGACGGATCTGAATTGGTCCAGGTATAGGTCGTCCCGGGAATGGATCCGGAGAAAGAGACAGCTGCAGTTGCCGTAGCATTGCAGATAGTTTGGCTCGTGATCGCATTAACGGTCGGCAAAGGGTTCACGGTGATCGTGAATGAAGTGGATGCTCCTGAACATGTCACACCATTGTTAGTGATGGAAGGAGTAATGGTAATCGTTGCAGTTACCGGAACCGTACCGATGTTATGCGCAGGGAATGACAGGATATCTCCTGTGCCGCTTGCAGCCAGCCCGATTGAGACATCTGAATTGACCCAGGTGTATTGTGCCGTCGGAACTGATCCGGTGAAATGAATGAAATTTACCAGTGATCCATGGCAATAGATCTGGTTTGCCACAGCGTTGACTGCAGGGATCGGGTTCACTGTGATCGTAAAAGTGGTGGGTGAACCTGTACATGTCTGCCCTGTATTTGTGAAGGTAGGTGTAACCGTAATCGTTGCCGTTACGGGTGCGGATCCGGCATTGGATGCTGTAAATGCTGCGATCGTCCCTGTTCCGCTTGCTCCAAGACCAATGGATACGTCGGAGTTGGTCCAGGTAAATGTGCCTCCCGGAACGGATCCCGAGAATGTAACCGTACTCGTTGAAGCTCCGTTACAAACCGCCTGGTTTGATACCGGGTTGACCGTAGGACCTGGATTCACAGTTATTGTGAAGAATGCCGAGGTCCCGCTGCATGTCAGTCCTGCATTGGTAATCGAAGGCGTAACGGTAATTGTAGCGACTACAGGACTCGTACCTGCATTGTTTGCGGGGAATGACATGATCTGTCCTATACCGCTTGCAGCAAGCTCGATGGTAGGATCTGAATTGGTCCAGTTGTAATCTGCCCCGCTAATCGATCCTGAAAAATTAATAAAATTGGTTAAATCTCCGTTGCAGAGAACCTGGCTTATAACCGGGTTCACTGTTGGAACAGGATTCACAGTGATCGTAAATGAAGTTAGTGTGCCTGTGCAGGTCTTCCCGGCATTGGTAAAAGCTGGCGTGACGGTAATTGTAGCAGTTATAGGACTTGTCCCGGTGTTATGGGCAGTGAAGGAGAGGATCTGTCCTGTGCCGCTTGCCGGTATTCCGATCGAAGGATCTGAATTGGTCCAGTTGTATTGTGTCCCCGGAACTGATCCTGCGAAAGAAATAATGTTTACTATGGTGCCATGACAATAAACTAAGTTTGACAGCGGGTTCACGGTAGGATTCGGGTTTACCGTAATCGGAAAATCCACAGTGGTGCCAAGGCAGGTTCCGATTGTTGGAGTTACCGTATAAGTGACTGTCCCTGGCTGAAATATACCAGGTTTGGTATTCAGTACTTCGGATGTGAAGTTTCCTGAACCGCTTGGCGAGAAGTTTGTGACATTCCCGTCTGCATTAGAAGTTACCCATCCAAAGGTCAACCCGGTTGTGGGTGCTCCTGTTAGTGTGATGCCGGGAGAACCTCCCGAGCAAATAGTCTCTGCCAAAGTAGTGTTGGTGATCGTGGGAACAGGTTTGATCTCTGCCGTTACCGGGATCCTTGAACTCCGGCAGGTTCGTGTGCCCATCGTCCGCGTTGCTTCAACATAATAGACCGTTGTTGAAGAAATGGATGGCGTTGTAAAGGTATTCCCTGAGTATAACGAAGT
>Ga0118677_10000628_pt1 | contig 76736 bp, 48 predicted proteins | sample AliMusrvi5mmetaG_FD_86154 | JGI IMG/M metagenome (GOLD analysis project Ga0118677, IMG submission 86154) | reverse complement strand
GGCTTTGGAGTGGCGCGCGCTCTGGGATGGGAGTTCCTGGATCGTGAGGGCCGGCCGATCGAGCGGTGGGTCGGCTTGGAGAAGCTGGACCGCATCCGGGCTCCGGCGCGCTCCGGTTGGTTTGACGAGATGCAGGTTGCCGTGGATGTCCAGAACCCGCTTCTTGGACCGAGGGGCGCAACCCGGATTTACGGGCCCCAGAAAGGCTTGCGCTCCGCTGATTTCGTCCTGGCCGAGCGCTGCCTGGGCCGGGTGGCTGGCGTGGTGCGGAAGGAGTTCGGGCGTGATTTTGCGAAGGAGCCCGGTGCCGGCGCGGCGGGCGGACTGGGCTTCGGCCTGGCGGCTTTCCTGGGGGCAAAACTCGAACCGGGGTTTGCGCTCTTTGCCCGGCTGGCTGCCATCGAAAGGCATTTGCGCGCGGCAGACCTGGTCATTACCGGGGAAGGGGCCATTGATGCCTCCACGTTTATGGGGAAGGGCGCGGGCCAGATCGCGCAGCGGTGCCGCCGGCTCGGGATCCCCTGTGTCGGTCTGGCGGGGGTGGTTTCGAATTTTGACCACCGCCTCCCAGGCCATGGCGCAGCCCGCGCGCTGGCTGGTGCGCCTGGCGCAGCAGGTGGCGGACTCGATGTCCGGGGTGTCGGGCAGGCGCTCCGTGTCGCATCGGGCTTGAAGTCCCGCCGCTACGGGCTAACTTCTATCGCATGAACCTCGAAGATCATCCGGGCGATATCATTTGCAAGGCCCGCGCCATGTCGAACGTCTCAGCCTCCGCCGCCGCCAAAGCCGCCGGGCTGAGCGAAGCCGAACTCGCCGCGCTGGAGGAATCCGGGCAGGTGCCGAAGACCGCCCATCTCGGCGCGCTGGCCGGTCTGCTGGGGCTGAACCCCGGCAAGCTCGAGGCCATCGCCAATGGATGGCTGCCTGAGCCCAAGGACCTGGGGCTCTGGCGGGAGCTGCGTTGGATCACAACCGCTGCCGGCGGGACGGCTGTGAACTGTTACCTGGCCTGGGACGAGGTTTCGCGCGAGGCGGCGCTTTTCGACGCCGGCTGGGAGGCGGGGCCGATTGCTGAATTGATTGCCGGGGAGCAGCTTCAGCTCCGGCACATTTTCATCACGCATGGCCATGAGGATCATGTGGCGGCCCTGGGCGAGCTGCGACGGCAGTTTCCCAAGGTGCGAATCCATTCCGGCTCCAGGACTGCCCCGGTGGACCAGCGCAATCGCACCAACGACTTCATCCACCTGGGCAGCCTGCGCATCACCAACCGCGACACACCCGGTCATGCCGAGGACGGCACCACCTACATCATCGGCACCTGGCCTGACGACGCCCCGCATGTGGCCGTGGTGGGGGACGCGCTTTTCGCCGGCTCCATGGGCCGCGGCAACCAGTCGTGGGATCTCGCCCGCCAGAAAGTGCGCGAGCAGATTCTATCCCTGCCGCCCGAAACACTCCTCTGCCCGGGGCACGGCCCGCTCACCACGGTCGCCGAGGAAAAGGCCCGCAACCCGTTCTTCTGACTGGCCAGGGGGCTGCCCGCCCCAACACCCGGCCTTCCGGTGGTCAGCGACGCGGCTGGAAGGTATGGCCCAGCGTGCCGTATTCGGTGCGCACCACCATGCCGGTCCGGACATTGTGCCGCCCGAACCACCCCTGGCTCGTCTCCAGCACAAACTGCACGCGATCCGACGCGGCGACCACGATGTTGGTGTTCTGCGCTTCCAGGGGATGAATCTCCAGGATCACGCCATCCGGGTCAATATAAGCCGCCGAGAGCGGCAGCGGGCAGTTCATCATACATGTTGACGGGAATCATTTTCTGACGGTGGAACTCAAGGACGGAAAGTTTTCTCTGACGGATTCTGCCAAGGGAATGGTCAAGGACAACCTGACCCTCATAGAGCTCAAAACACTGCTTGCTGACCGGCTTAAAGACGGACATGTAAATGTATTGACGAACAATACATCGCTGGCGCCCGCGGCCAACATGCTGACGACAGCGCAGATGAGCAAGATTACCGGTGCCATGCAAATATGTTGTTTTTCCGCCGGAACGCCGGTGCTGATGGCCGACGGAACGAAGCGGGCAATCGAGACGATAAAAGTAGACGAGTCAGTGATGGGTTACGACGGGAAGAATAATGTGCCGGTCCGGATAGTTCGCCTAGTACAACCGTTTCGTGATCACCTGTACATTGTGGTATTTGCTGACGGAAACGAACTGAGAATGACTAAAGATCATCCGCTCTACACTCGGGGCGGATGGAAGTCTATATCACTTGAAAACAGTGTATATGTGCAAGAAGGGTTATCGGTATCCCTGCTGAAGGTAGGTGACGAGGTTCTCAATAACAATGGCCAGTATGTGAAACTGGTGTCGATGACCTATGTGCCCGGGAAGGTGCAGACCTATTCATTTAAAGTGGGGCAAACATCTAACTACTACGCGAATAGCTTTTTGGCTCATAACAGCTTCTGTGACGGTAGCGAACCTCCCCCCAACAACAACAATAACAACAACAATAACAACAACAATAACAACAACAATAACAACAACAATAACAACAACAATAACAACAACAACAATAACCACAACAATAACAATAACAATGACAATGGCGAAGCGCAAAGACGGGCGCAGGCCGAAGCGCAAAGACGGGCGCAGGAAGAAGCGCAAAGACGGGCAGAAGAAGCAAGGAAAGAGGCGGAAAGAAAGGCAGAAGCAGCAAGAAAGGCAGCAGCAGATGCAATGGCAAAAGCAGCCGCAGCAGCAAAAGCCGCTGCCGAGGCTCTTAAGCTTGAGACTGCCGCTGCTAAGGCATTGGCTGAAGCAGCTCGTATTAAGGATGCGCAAGAGAAACAAAAGCAGTTGCTCGCTGCAGCGGAGCTTAAAAGAGTAGCAGATCAGAAACTTGCTGAAGCGGAACAACTGAGAAAAGAAGCAGAGGTCGCACTGGCGGCAGCCCAGTCGGAACAATCGAAAGCTGATCCCCAAACTGCCGCCGCTATGAAGGATGACATTCAGTCAGCGGCTGCAAGTTTGGGCAATTCACAAAGTGATATTTGGAACGGTCAGATGTATCGCGGATCAACCCATACCGAGACGACGGTCAATGGTCAGACATTTGATGTCGGGGTTGATCTTTCCGGTGTTACCGATGCTCAAACCAAGAGAGCAATCAGTCTCTATCTGTATATAGTTAATGGTGTTGCTAACGGAAAAATCCAAAAGGGTTGGGCGGAAGAATTTTTGGGTGTTAAGCTCGGGGATCCCAAGGATTTACAAAATAGTTTGGGAGCCATCGGGAATAATCTGGCAGCTCATGCCGGAGATATTAAAACCGCTATGGACGCATATAAAGGGCCCGACAAGTCCGTTTTTGGCGCTATCCTTATCGGGTCGTTTGTAGGGAAAGGAAATATTGCCGGGAGTAGTTTCTCTCTTATGGACGCATATAAAGGGCCCGACAAGTCCGTTTTTGGCGCTATCCTTATCGGGTCGTTTGTAGGGGCAGGAAATATTGCCGGGAGTAGTTTCTCTCTTAAATTTACTGCTGAAGCAGGAAATAGAACCGCCTATCAATCCCAGCTTGCGTATCAGGCAAATCAGACGGCCAACCCTGTCCTGGGAGCAAACCCAACCGTCATTGCGGTACCAACATTTACCTATGATCCTACCAAAGGGACTACGGAGACTGCCCAGCGTGCTACATGGCAGACGGCGGTTGATAAATACAATGCTTTAAAACCACAGCCTCCTGCTTATCCGCATGATGCATATTCGGCCATGAGCTATGCAGCTAATTATAAGACATATCAGGAGAATCTCGCTCTGTTCAGCCAGGGGAAATATCCTCCGACCCCGACAGCAAGCGGCGGCCAATATGTGGGTTCGACATTCGTTCCCAATGTGGTGATTCCCGCTCAGACACCCGCTCAGACAACGACAGCGGGCGGTGGCCAATATGTGGGTTCGACATTTGTTCCCTATGTGGTGACTCCGACTCAGACTCCCGCTCAGACTCCTGCTCAGATTATGAAAGATGCCGGCGTAACCCTGTATTATGTAACCGAAAAAGGGATGGTGTACAATCAGGGTGCGGATGGTAATTATAGGGCAGCTGGATATGCACGCAATGGCGAAGTATATATCGTTGATTCAAACGGCGTTTTCGCTAAAAATGATGCCGCAAACACGGCGATTAATGCAGTAGTGCATGCTGATAGTTATGCGACCGATCCCGCGCATACTGGTTTTATGAGTTACTGGAAGGACTCAGGGGCATCTGTCTTTGATGGCTCCGCCGACCAGACAGCGAAGGCAGCCATTGTTCTCAATAATATTATGAGCGACAGCTCGCTCAGTGGAGTCGAAAAAACATTTATGTCGGCATGGGTAGCGGTAACCTATACTTCTTTGTCCATGATAAATATCAACGCGTGGACGGACAAGGCGCAGACTCTGTTCTCAACGGCCATTGAGGGTTTAAATAAGGCAACACCGGCAGCGTTTAGCCAAGCCATAACAACAGCAGGTTTTGTCAGTGAGAATGATTATTTGGCAGCCGTAGTGCTTGACAGTATGTTGGGACATGCGATTACATCGCCCACCACGCCTTTGAGCAACATTGCGATTAAGATCATTGGTGAAATAGCGAGCAAAACAGGCGTCACTCAGGTGTCGATTCCTTTTAGCTACAGTAATGTCGAAAAAATACAGGCGTACCTCGCGCTTGGATTTAATGTCGATGCCAGTGTCACTTCTTACTCGATGCTGCCGGGGATGTCCTCGCCACAAATGGTGAGCACCCCCATGCTGTTCACCGGTGCCGACTATCAGACGCTTCAGTTGTTAGCCCAAAGCAAGTTGCTGGACATTATTGCCGGCCCGGGAAGCACCTATCAAAATATGAGCCCGGAAAAGCTTGCCCAGCTAAAACAGGAAGTGTTCAACCGCATCGTCTTCGACCCGGAAACACACTCATGGACAATCCCGGATGCGGCAAAACTTTCAGATCTTTTTGTGGGTCCTATCCCTCTGGGGTTTGATAAGGCCAGCGAACAAAAGATTGACATTGTCATCAATGCTGACGGGACGGTGATGGCCCAGGGGCAGGATTCGTTCTCTCCGAAAGGGACTGACGGTAACCCCGCGATTGATCCGGTCACGGGCAAGCCGATGCAATTCGATCATGTTATCGCGGGCTGGGCGAAAGATTCTACCGGGGCAAAATACGAGGGATACTTCCAATACCTTCAGTTGGACATTTCAAAAGGGTTTTTGAGCATTGATTTAGTCAAAGATGCCGCAGGAAACTTTGTCGGCGCTCAGCATGTGGATTTTATTAATAGTGATCCAAATGCATTCTCTGTCGCGAAGGGGACTTCCGATCCCAACGGCAAGGGTGAGCTTCCCGAAGTCAACACGCGTGGCTTCATGTACGAAAGTGGCAATTCGTTTCTTATTTCGGGCGCCGGTTCAATTATTTCCATGCGGGGCGGCTCTTGGGCGGTTATAGGCAAAGGTGCTCAGGCATGGGGTGGCTCAACCGTGCTTGTGGCCGGTGTCCCCGTGAGAATACAGGGATCATACACGTATGGGACAAGTGGATGGAGTCCTACCGATGGCTCGATAAATTCAAGTTGGAGCGTTGATCGCCCGGCTCTTGAGAAAGCACTGGCTGCCCAAAATATTGTTGTTGACGATTGGGGCGGGACATTCACCGGCAATGTCCCCGGGGCAATTCCACAGGATCTCATGGGAATAGTGATGGGTGTGGTGGGCAATAAACCGCCTGCAACTGCAGCTCTCACAGGAGTTCCCGACTCGGTAAAACAAAGCATTCAACCTGCACTGAATGCATGGACAGGCCATATCACTCTCCATTCGACTGTGGTTATGGATGTAAATGGGGTGAATATCCCGGCCGGAACCTCTCTTGAACTTTGGAACAACGTGGATGCGGGTAAGGTCGGTTTCTATGCCGGAAAAACCGATATAACCTTTACCCCGATTATCCCCGCTGGATGGGAAGCTTCAGGAAAAATTCCGGCCACGTTGACCATTACTTCTGGCCAGAAGATAGGGTTGTCGACTGCTATATACAACTACAACTGGGCCCAGGCTCAACTCGCAGCGGGATATTCTCAACCCGGGCGCGAGGCTGAGAACTTTGAGGCCTTCAAAAACACAAACAACTATATCAGGTTCACTAACACCGCGGACGTTTCCTGGCAGGGGGAGACCTACGCAGCGCACGCGCTTTCCCTTGATGCAACGGCAAACGAGTTCAAGACGGCGGCCGATCTCTCCGGAAAATATGGGTCCGACACGTTCACCCTGCTGGCGGGTGCCAGCGTTATTCTGTTGAACGATCCGAAACTGGGGAATATCCTGCGCGTTACCGACGGGACCGTCACCGTCAACGGCATGCATATCGCTAATGTCAAGGGAGGAGAGCCGTCAGGGGGCTCATCCAACGCGACCTTCCACGGAACAGCCGTGCCAACTAACGGTATAGATGATAAGGATGGATGGACGGTACAAGGGTACTTCGAACATTACAGCGACGAAACGGCAGGCAATATTTTCTCGCAGTCAACGCTGTTCAACAAGGGAAGCGCGCTGAACGCCGGATCGTTCATCAGGGGGGTGGGCACGGTCAAGAGCGGGACCGCCATTATAGGCGATATCGCGGCTGACGGTTCTCTGGTGATAAAATCCGGTTCCGCAACAGAAACGGTCAAGATCAACCAAATCCTTCCTGATGGAAGGACCCTGATAACCGAATATGACTCGACCGGCAAATACAATTCCTATTACGAGGCGGTTGCGGCTCCCGCGGCAATTGACAAGTCCGTGATCAACGCCGGCGCCGACATGACCTCGTTACCGGACACTTGGAACAAGGTTGCCCCCGATCCCGCCGCGCAGCCGGTCGTAGAAAAGAAGCCGGATGACGTGCAGGCTCAGCCTGCGGTGAAAGCATTTGATGGATCCTGGAATGGTTTCTGGAAAGGGGTGGGAGATTTCTTTGTTCCGCCCCCGATAGAGACCTACAAGGACCAGATAACGGTCAACGACGGTACGGGAGCAGCGGTGCAAGCCGATGTTGTGGTGACGGATCATACGTATTTTGGGATTTTCCACTCTACGGATGTGAAGGTTGTCGTCAATGGAACAACAGTGAAATCAGACAGTACGTTCTCCTGGTTTTGGAACTCAAGCAGTCTTAACACGGATCCCGCCGCGCGCGCCGATATCGGCGGCGTCAGCATTGTCAAAGGTTCCGGGGTAACGGCGGACGGCGTTCCGTTCACTTCCACGCAGGTGACCGTGACCAACACCGCCGCCACCGGCGCTGTATCGACGGACGTGTTCACCAAAAAGAACAAAGTTGAGTACTATTGGAACGACGCCAATAACCCGGCCCCGACGCCGCCTGCGACAGTGCTGGAAACCTCCTATCAACATACGACAAACATTCCCGACGTCCAGCAGAAAACCGTACAGGTAGCGACTGGGAACGACGGCGTAACGACCGCTTTCACGGCTAATGCGGTGGGCTATACCGTTACGAACAAGCTCCAGGCCGATGGTTCCTACACAATGCAGTATCAGAACGGCTCATATCTGCTTGACGCCAAGAAACAGGTGGTCGGGGAGCTGGTTTCAGGTTATGGGGAATTTAACGGCGTTGTTCAGAACTATGCGAATCAATTCCTCGGCTCGCCGGTCCTCAAGTCTGACGGGCAGGCTCCCGTTGCTCCTCTTCAAAAAGATACCTATAACATCAGTATGCCGGGGATAACCGGTCTTGGTCTGCCGGGTATGCCGGATATGTCAGATTCGACGGTGAAGCTTCTGCCGAACAATCAGGTTGAGATCAACATTGGCGGCGTCAAGTATACCGGCACCGTCGGCATGGATATCGGCTTGGGAGATCCGAACGGATACGCCTTGAAAATCGTCAAGCAGTCCGATACCCAGTACCAGGTATTTGTCGATAAGATCAGGACGGTTTCATACCAGACGGCGGGCTACAACCGCGTGGTTACTACTCGAACGGATATCATCGTCGACAAAACCCTGGGCATGATCAATATCAGGATCAACGCGGACGGCAGCAGAACCACCTATGCCGCCGTACAAAACCCTGAAACGGGGAAGGTGTACTACGCCGACGTACAGCAACGGGTTGACGGCTATGTCACGAGCAGGAATTTCACGGCTGACATCACGGGAGACATATTCCATCCGGATTCTCTGAAAAATATCGACGGGACATACGTCGAGCGTGGCAATGACGGGGCCGTGATCAAGAAAGATACGCTGTCGGGACAAATGACGGATATCCAGTGGAACGCGGATACCAAAGTTGACAAAATAGTGTCCGCGACGCTCACCGACTATCGGGAAACGCATAACATCGAATCTGGCCAGCCGGTAGCCATGGTGAAAGATCCTATGGACGGTTCCCTGGTGCAGCCGTACGAGGCATATAACGGAGTAGTCACGTATACCTATGATTCGTCGGCCAACATAACGAGCGAATCATACGATGGGACACGGGTTACTTCGGTCAATGCCGGCGGCAGATATGAAAAACAGATTTACGGTGTCTATAAGTTCACGCCGCCGCAGTATTCCATGGACGGCAAGACGTTCTACGACTATAAACAATTCCGCGACAAGTTCGGCGACGTCGATCCCGCTATAACGACGATCACCAAGACGGCCGTCGGGCTCAACGGCGACGGCTTCAGGATCGAGCAAACGTCGATGGTCTATGGGCAGAAGAATGCGGTTACCACCGCGAGCGAGACCATTTTGTACGATGAAAAACAGCCCCCGGTCGAGGTCTCGACGACTTATTCGTCAGGCATAGCCAACGACGGTATCAAACAGCTCATTGTCCTTACCGTGCCGGTCCAGACCACGACCAACACCGAAAAAAATTCTCCGGACTCAGGGAAAAAGACCGTTGTGGCGGACAGTACGCAGACAACGCTGATAGCCCAGAACGGCGAAATAATCAAAGACAAAAAGATCGCGACCCAGGTAACCACCGACCGTCTCGGCAATCAGCTGGAGTTCGCTGCAGGCATTTTTGAACGCAGCGACACTCAGCCGGACGGCGTTACGTTCACCGTCGTCAATATTGAAAAACAGGTCACGACCGGCTATGCCGTCGATAGCCTGGGAAAAATATACCAAAAGGCGCAGACCACCGCGACGGGCATCTCTAAATGGAGCGTCGTTGACCGCGAGGGCAAAGCGATCAACTCTCTCCTCGTTGACTCCTCCGGTGCGGTACGGCTGGCCCTGCCGGGAGAAACAGGCCTGTTCAGCAGCCGGACCTTCATCAAGCAGCAGTCCGTTACCGATGTCAATGTCGATACGGAGACCGGTTCCCGGAGAACCACCACGACCGACACCACCAATACATGGGATCAACTGGCGGTAGACGGTTTGGGAAGAATGATGAATAAGACCAGCGACACGGGCGTGTACACCGTCAGTACGGTCGGGGCTGACGGCAACCGCATTATCGTAAGTTATGGAAGGGATCACAAAACTCAGCATTATTCCTACGCGCCCGGCAGCGAGAAATACGCCAGTCCCGCGACGATCGATTACAAGAATGAATCGTACGATTATATCCATCAGACCGTATCAGTCGTTGTCGGGAAAACGACGAACGGCGATGACGCCTTATTCAGCGTCAAGGACTATAAAGGCGATATCGTTAAGATTGCTCAGCCTGTTTCCGCGGAAACATATGCGACGACGCGGGTGTACAGCCTTGATTCGGTCGGCGCATATACTGAAGATCCTTCCCGTCTTGTGTCCTACGAACAGAGCCACACCGTTGAAACCGGCGTCACCTACGCGCTTGACGGGAGCAGAACCAGCACCACGAAAACCTCGTCCTCGCGGGTTGAATTCCTCCCTGACGGTACGGCAGCGGTCACCTACAACGACGGGACTTCCCGCACCACGGTTGACGGGCTGGGCCATGTCGTTACCAAAGTCATCGTGTCGGACAAGGCCCAGCGGTGGACCCTTGCCGCAGGCCTGGATGTTTCGAACATGTATGACCTTGCCGCCGCCAACAAGGCAGGCAGTATGCTGGGGGCGAACGATACGCTGGCAGTCACTATCACCGGCACCATGAAAAAAGTGATCGATTCGACCGTTACCGGCGAGATCCAGACGAATTTCGCTTATGACGACCTGAACCGGGAAAAACACCACAGCTACGCGGGCCGCGTACTCAACGACACGCTGCAGCAAAACAATTCGGGAACCTTTGCGGGCCTCAACGAGACGGCGTATGATCTCAAACCCACAGGTAAAAAGATCGACGGCATGGATCTGACCGATACCACCTATACGACCACGGAAGCGGTCATTCTCCCCAACGGCACGCGGGGATCTCCGCAAAAGATCGCCTCGTCGACGTATAGTTATGGGAATCTGGTGAACGCCGCGGCGACATCGGTCATGGCAGTCGCAACGTTTGATCTGCCTTCGGTTAACATCAGGGCCATGCTGGTCGGTGAAATGTCTCAGTTCCGCAAGGACTGGTACGATGCGACGACGCAGTGGTATCAGAAAGTAGGCGACTGGTTCAGCAACACGGTGATAAGCGCCGGTGCGGCAATTGGCGTTGGCGCGGCGGTAGGCGCCGGAGTCGGCGCAATTTTCGCCGGTATTGGAGCCATCCCGGGTGCGTTCATCGGCGCGATCGTCGGACTTGCCCTGGTTATCATCGGCAGTCTGTCCGCCGACGAGTGGCGGGGATACCAGCACGGCGGCATGGACATTGTTGACACGGGGAACAAGAACCTTGATAAACTGCTCGAAGGTATCGGTGCCGGCATATTGGGAGGGCTTTCGGTACTGTTCTTTGCAGGGGTTACGCTCGCCGCGCCCGGGACCGCCACCCTGCTTGCGTATGGCAAAGGTGCTCTGGATGTCTTGATGTTCATCCAGTCAGCGTACGGTTTTTCGCATGCGGTCAGTAAGTACGCCCGCGGCGACGGGTCTCTGGGTATGGTGTTGTTTGAAGGGCTCATGCTGGCGGCGAGCATATTCTTCCCTGCCCGTGCATTTTTGAAATCAGCGGAAGCAGTCGCCCGCGAACTGGTCGATGTGACCGTCATGGATATCGTGCGTGGTCAAGTCGGCCGGGAAGCAATGGACACGGCCATCAAGGCTGTCGCCGAGAAGGCCGCTGCCGACGCCGTAAAGCAGGCAGCGACTGCCGCGCTCCGCCGGGAAGTTGAGAAGAAGGTCGGCGGGTATTTGCTGAATTCGATGTTCAAGGGCATAGCCAATCCAATTTTAAGAAGCGCTGTACAGCGGGCGGTGGCGGGTTTCTTTTTGGGAACGGCCCTGATGCTGTTGAATTCCGCGAGCGCCATAGCCGGAACGATCGGGAGCAACTTCACAGCGATAGTTGAAGGCCGATCCGTCGGGTTGTTCGACAATATCAGCTGGGACCGCATTGTGGCCAATGGCGCCCTGGCGTTCGGAGTCGGGTGCGGCATAGGACTCATTAATCCCTATCTCGCCGAAGACTGGATCGTAAAGAACATGCTGGGTACCCTGCGGGGGTACGTGAAGGAATTGATCAGCAGTCCGGCGGGCATCCTCAGACTTGCGGGGAAGTCTATCGAGACCGCGTACAACCTTGCCCTCTTCAACGCATCCCCGTTCGGATATGCGTGGAATGCGTTCATGGCGGGGGTGCAGGGGAAGAGTTACTCGTTCGACCAGTACCTTAAATCAAAAGGCGAAGGGTTCACGTTCGGCCTCTTCTCGGGATTGTTGTTCCCCATGGCTCTGCCGGGTGAATCGATAGCGAATAACCTGAAACTACCGAAGTTCCTCGGCGGTGAGGCGGCCGCGGGCAAAGTGGATTCATTCTTCAGCCGTTGGGCGAATGAAGGGCCCATCAGTCTTCCGGCGGTACTCAAAGACACGGCGATCGGCGGCCAGTTACATATGATCTTTATTGTCGCGCAGTATGCCGCGGCGGCTAAGGTTGGAGAGATCCTTGGCAGCGGTTTGGATACGTTATTCAATACGGGCGCTTACTGGAAGAATACTACCGACGGTACGACTGCGGGGTTATTCTCGTCATTCCTTTCAGAGTTCTCCTTCTTCCTGGTGCCTACCGCAATGGGCAAGTCGTGGGACCTGGTCAGCAAAGAACTGGCGCTTAACAGTAGGGATATTTCCGTGCGCCTGTCAGCAGCCAATGAACTTATCGCTATTGCTGAAGGGGTGCAAGAAGCGCGGTTTGGACGTTCTGAAATATCGGTGGAAACATACGCGAGCGCTCTGGACATAGTCGTTGATGCCGCCATAGGCGCGAACGCTCAGGGCCTGATAGTAAAAGCGATCGAGACAATAAGAAAAGAATCGAATGACGCCGATCAGTCGATCGAGTTTACCCTGGGGGATTTTCTTAAAACCCATCCCGAACTCGGGACGGCGGCAGACGCCGGCGCTCTGAGAGATGTAAGAATTACCGATAATTTTAACAGTATGCTGGGAAACCGGATCGCCCAGAAGCTGATCAGCAGCGGCGAATTCATCGTCAAATTAGGCGAGAATGGTGCGCCCGCTGAGTTCAGGGATCAACAGTTTAAGATCGGCTCTGAGATCGAAATTGGCGGGATGAAGATAACGGTCACTGAAAACATCTTCACCGCTATGGTAGCGGAGACTATCATCAGAAAAGGGCTGGTTTCAGAGACAGGAGTAGCGAATATTGAAAACGTCCGGAAGCAGATATTAGACCTCACCGGGTTATCTGAGCAAATTAAAAAACAAATTAAAGACAGGAATAACAGCAGCACTCGTGAAGATCGGTTGATGCTCAAAACGGTGCAGGAGAACATAGATGCCTTGCAAACGATAGCAGCACGGGTCGAGGTAGCAAAGATAACCGCTGATCTGCTCATGCAGAAAGATCCGACAAAACTCGTTGAAGCGCTTGATCAGCTGGTTGATAGCAGCCATGTAAACAAGGATGCCATTCTTGAAAATGTGGCCCGGGCGGCGGCGAACAATGCTGCAACAGCATTGCTGAAGGAAATTATTGGCAGCGGCGACAGCGGAAAATTAGCGGATGCATTAAAGAGCACTTCGAAAACTCTGCGGACAATGGCTGAAATGGAAGTAGCCGGACTGCTGCGTGAACATATCGTTACGACACAGGGTAACGAGGGAATTCAACGATATAATGACAGGCTGAGAACCGGTGAGGGGACAACCCTGAGGGATCTTGCCGGTTCAGAGCTTCCTGCAGCGTTGGAGTATCTGGGAAAAATAGAAATTACCAAGGGACTCAGAGATACCGTACGAACACTTGAAACAATTATGGGCGATGTAAATAGTGTATTCAAGGAAAACACAGGATTTGATAAAGGCCTCTACGAAGGACAACTAAAAGCTATCAAAGATATCATGCTGGGTAAAAATATTGCCGTATTGATGTCAGTAGCTGGCGGCAAGACCAGTATTGCCGCGGCTGTTGCGTTGGCCCGTTCAATGCGCGGCGAAGCGAACATGGATTTGATTCTTGCCAACAGTACCGAGGCCCGGAAGTATTTTGAAGGATCATTTAATCTCTCTTCTGAAATGATCGATGCTTCAAAAATCGTTACCTTCATGGAAGCGCACGAGGCAAAAGTCTTCCTTATGGATGCGATCGCCAGAGAAGCGATGGACAGCCCGGGGAAAGTAGTGGATCACGTTAACGGCAAAGAGGTGACCGCGATAGAACGCTTCAGAGAAATAATGCAGAACAAGAATGCCATCCGCATATGGGAAGGAGAAGCGTACGGCCATCTGAGTACCCGTGCAGAATCCCAGGCAGCGGAACTTTCTCCAGAACTGAAGCAAATATTAACGGACGCCCAGAATGATGCAACACGGCTTACCTTGGCGGACGAAGTGCATACCTTCATGGAGCGACAGACCTCTTTTATTTTGAGCAGAGGGGAAGCAGTGCCCATCAGCCAAGTTATGGGAACGCAGGATAAGGCAGCCATGGCCGATGCGAGATCTTTTGCCCGAGAAATAGCGTCCGGGAAAGTCACGGTTGACGGTAAAACTACGGAAGGGAAATCGTATCTTGATAATTCAGGACAGACGATCATTGATCCGGCATTAAACGATGTTCTGGCCGTGTGGGCGAAGAAGAACAGCGTGAGCAAGGTGTGGGTTGAGTCAATGGTCAAGGCAGTCCTTGAGTCAAGGACGCCCGGGTATGAGACCTTCAAGATCGAAGACGGAAAGTTAGTGCCGGTTGCGGGCGGAAAAGGAGAACCAAACCGCGTTTTCCAGGACGTGCAATATGCCTATGCTGCTGCGTGCGAAGTGCTTGCCAAGGAGAATCCGGGGATGTCCGAAGCGGCGGTACACGAGAAGGCGCTCGATGTCGTCCAGTTCAGCAGGACTGATTTTGGTACTTCCGGAAGCAGGTTGTTCTACGGTAAGGGACAGTACGTAGGCATGTCAGGCACTCTTGCTCATGTTCAGGATATGGCCCGGGCATACGGCATGGAGATGATATCATACGGCGTGGAAAAGCAATTCCGCTATCAAGAAGGCTCAACCGTTCCCGGAAAAGCAAGTTATGGCGATACAATTCAGCCAGTTCAAGTTATTGTCAGGGATGGGAAAGACATGGCTGATTTTATCGCTAAGAAAATAATTAAGGGTATCCAAGAAGGCGGGCGGAATCAGCTTTTCATATCTCTTGATGCAAAGATGCGCGCCGACGTAATAGAGAAACTAAAAAGTACGGGATATGGGGACAGGGTAGTTGAAATTAACTCTAAGACGTCGGAAGCCGATATCTTATCGACGACAAAAGCAGGCGCGGCGCGTGCCGGTGACGACGCTATGATTATTATCGGTAACGAAAGGTCAGGAATGGGTCTTGATTACGTCGGCAACTTTGATTTACATGTCGATTCCCGTCGTGCGTCCGACTCGTTCCTTACGCAGGCAAATGGCCGTGTCGGCCGCCGGGATGGGGAACAATACACCCGCACCATTTATGCGGACAGGGCAGAGGTCGCGGAACTTGTCGGGGAAGCACGGGCCGACGGATTGCGCGGGTGGCTCAATGACAAACTGGGAAATACATTGAATATTCAAAACAGCGATATACGGGATTTCAGCGTTGCGAGCAAATATCTCGGACTGAGGCAAGCTAGCTCGTCCCTTGAGTTCGGGCTGACGGATGCGATCAGGGATAAGTTCCTCATCCAGGAGTTCAGTAACCTTCTGACGGCCGCCGGTGGCCGCAATACGGAGGCGGGAAAGAAGATATATTCTGTTTTAGATGAAATCCTGTTCAACAAACACGTCGAATCGGTTGCTAAAACAGAGCGCGGCGAGGTTATTGACGGCAAGAGAGAACTTGAGTTAGGGTTGGACCGCATGAAAGGAGAAGCCTCCAGCGCCTATCAGACGCTCCTTGCTTCGTTAAAGGAAGGCGGAGCTGACCGCTCCCTCATCGAAAAAGTTGAAAGTAAGCTGAAAGAGTGGGAAACGGTGACGCCTTCAGAGGCTACGACTGCAAATACGATTATCACCAAAGTAACCGATCTGCAGGCTGCCGTTGACGTTATGTTCAGCTATGTCAAGGATATTATGCCCGGCTTTGGCGAAAGAGGAAGCATGAAGAATGTTCCTCAGACGGTTGAGTTGGCGGCAAAAGCACTGGAAACACGAGGTGTTGATACCGGCGTCGCCGCTCAGATGAAAGCCATGCTCGAGAAAAATAACGCCTATTCTGTAGACGGCAGATTAACTTATGATGGCCAGAAAGTCTACAGCATCGCCGTGCAGATACTCAATCCCCGGGCTAATAACCAGAATATGTCCGCGGCCGAGCAGAATGCTTTCTACGCGAATATAGGCAATTACTTCGGTGTGGCACAGTCGGCAAATCTAGGGAACGGAACCGTGCTTAATCAGATCGTGCAGGGGATGCCGCAAATAACGGCCTCTCAGCAAAACACCTATAATGCTGCCGTGGCCATAGCTCAGTATATGGTGGCGGGGGGGTACGATCTTCAAGACGCTGTTGCCATCGGGCAGGCAACTGTTCTGGTTCAGGCGTCAAACGCCAGCATAGATCAGGAAACGCTGAAAGATATCCTCATGACACAACATCCTGCAGGCCTGGAGCAAGCCGTGGCGCAGCAATATCACACCGCGACGCCGACCGCCTCCACCATTGCGTTGGCACGCTTCCTGTCAGAAAACAAGGACGCGCTCCCGTCTGAAGTCCAGGATAATCTGACTACGGTGGTCAAGGCCTACGACACGCTGAAAGCGAGATATCTGCGGGCACAATATCGCGCGCCGAATTTCTTTGTAAACAAGATCCTTCTTTCCTTGGATATGAAGAGCGCAGTCAAGACGCTTCAAAATGTCGCAAAGCTTGACCTTGCGTCTCTGCTGCGGCTCGCGGATACCATGTCGGCCACTGTACCCAACAATGTAACAGTGCCATTCGACAGTGTCGTCAATCCTATTATGTCTATTAAAAACATAGCCCCGACCCTCTACCTGTCAGGGAACGAGGTCATTGCAGGGAGCATGTTCATTTTAAAGGCAGCGGATGGCAGCCCGCAGAAAGCATTTATCATTGGCGCTGATAACGGGATACTGTCAGTCGATATGAATGGTCATCTTGTGGCAGTCAACAACAAGAGTGAATTGTCGGCGCTCTTTGATACCGCGCTGCGAGAAGGATATCAGATCGACGTGTATCAGTCACCGGCCGGAGCAACGGGCGCGGGTGTCATGCAGCAGAGGATCGATGCAGTCATAAATAGTATCGCTCAAGCGGTTGGAGTCGACATCACGCAGACCGGAACTGCGGCGGTGCCTGTCATGTCGGTGGTTGATGCACTGAACGATGCCGCCAGTCGTCAGATCGCGGTTGCCCTGTCTGCGCTCCTTCTTGCGGATATGTCGATATCCGATGTCAATGAATTGCAGAAACTCGGCGCCGATCCGGTGATCGCCGGCGTCTTTGAAAAGTTGACCCTGCGGCAAGCGGCTGGTTTTAACAGTCAGACCCCCGCAGAGAGACTGGGAGTTGTCAAAAAAGCTCTTCGTTCGGGCGCTTGGTCAACAATTACCGGTGCTCTGCAATCAATGGGAGTGATAAAACTGCCGGTGCTGGATCCGGGTGTCCTCCTTCAAGAACTGGCAAAATCCGGAGTTCCTGCTCCGGTCGCGATAAGCGTTGCAAGTTCTGTCTTGGCCGATCGTTTGGAAAATAGAGAACAAACAGCTCAAACGGACAATTCCCTGCAAGGTACGCTGAACTGGCTTGAAGATTCTTTTGTACAAGAAAAAGATAATGCTGTCGCGATTAAGGGTTTAAGGGATCTCCAGTCAATCGGTGCATTAACGAACCAAGGTCTCATAAAGATTTTGTCCATAGTACAGGATGAAAAAGTGAAATCGGAAGACCATCAGACTGCCGTGAATATTCTCAAAGCGACTGCACAATCCGCGAGTGCGGTTACAGAAATAAGGACGCAGGCAATTGAAGGTTTAGCGTCTCTTGCCGGGACGGTAAGAACGGGGACCGGAAAAAAATATGTAGATATTGACACGTCGAAAGCCGAACTTACCCCGACTGAACAGGAAACATATGCAGTCGTCAAGAGCGCTGCCGCTGCTCTGGGGGTGATTGCAAAGGATATCGTTTCCCCGGCTGTTGTGAAGCCCGCTGTTTCGAAGCAGCGGACTGTCATAGCTCTGGCGCTTGGTGTGGCGGCAATTGCCGCGACTTTGACCGGGGTTCTGCCGGAGTTAGCGGTAACGATGCCGATACTGGGAACGACGGTGTCGATCGGCACGATGTTGCCGATGGCGGCGGCAACAGTCGCATCAATGATTGGATCAGGCAAAGGATTGAAAGCCAGTATGCCGGGCTTGCCGTCACTGAAAGGTATGAAATCGGGCGATCAGAAAGGATCGTTGAAAGAAATGTTGCCAATAGTGCTTCCTTTGTTGATCGGTGGAGCTCTCAGTCTGATGCCCGGACTTTCCTTGATGCAGGGCATGACTATGGCGACGGGAGGGATTGCCGGACTGATGTCCGGTAAGACTCTGCTGCAGCGCTCAGCTTCTGAAGATATTGGCATGACAATGGAGCTGATGTCAAAAATAATTCAGACAAATCCCGAACTTGCCGCACAGATAACCCCGGAACGGCTGAAGGCATTGTCGGATTACGTTATTAAAAATCCATCAAATACCCGGGCGGCGGCAACACTGGCGTCTCTCTTGAAAATAACGGGAAAAACCGACGAAGCCAATGCGCGCATAGCAAAATCACTGTCGAACGGCGCCGCGCAGCCACAGGCCCAGCCTGCCAAAGAAACAGGTTCTTCGGCGGACCTTCCGCAACTGCTTCAAAAGTATACGATCGGCGACATGAAATCGATCGCTGAGAAGCTCGGCACTCTCTGGGATGGCTTGAGTTCCGACGAGAAAGTAAACCTCGTCAGCGCGGTGCTTTCCTCGATTGGTTTGCCGGTGAACGGGAAACAGATCGCTACGGCATTAAAGAATTATGAGGCTATCCAGTCGCAGGTCAGTCCGGAATATGCCGCAAGCGCGTCGATCAGGGAACTGGCAGATCCGAACGCCGGTAAGAGCGCTGCTCAGAGCGTAATCATTCAACGGATCATTGTCGAAAAGGAAGTGCAACCGCTGTTGGCGGCAGCAGAAAAAGTCTTAAAGGAAAAAATTGCGGCTATGCCGCAGCCGGCGGACGGTGATGTGCAGGCGATGATGAACCGGGTTATGACAATGCAGCAGAGCACACGCCAGCAAACACTGACGAACCTTGAAGGACAAGCGCTTTCGATCGCTCAGAAAGTCGTTGGAGAAGATGCCCCGGTGACCGCCACAGCGTTGAAATTGGTTCTTCAGTCTATCCATCCGAAATGGAACAATGCCGCCGTGGAAAAGCGGATGCAAACGATCGATATCCAGCAATGGAATGCTGAACAGATTCCTCCCGTTGTTGTTGCGCCGGCGAATCCCGCGGCGATCGAACCGGTCAGCGGGAATGTTCAGCCTGTCCAGGCTGCTGCCCCGCTTCGCGCAGCGGTGCAGGTTAACCCTGCGGAGTTGGCGCAGCGGGTTTATGACGATCTCCAGGGCCGGGGATTGGTGCTGCCGTCGACCGTCGCTCAGTGCGCGGTTGACGCGCTCGTGGGCGCGTTCAGCGTCGGCATCGGCCGTAACGTTCCAGTTGAAAAAATAGCCGATCGGATATCCGTCATGTTCGGATTTGAAAACTCTGTGCGGCCGTCGGTCCGCCCTACCCTGTACGGCCAGAAGCTGGCTGCGGGAGACGCGAACGCAACGGTCTCAATGAGTCTTGATGAGATCAGCGCCCTGGCGGGTAATATGCCGGTCATGAAGCTTAAAGACGGCGTGGAGATAACTTCTCTTAAGCTGTCGCGCAAATCGGGTCTTATTGCGTATCTTGAACGGCCCGGCCAGGTAGGACATGTGGTCGCGGTGGTTGGCATCGAAGCGAATAGGATCTCGTATATTGATCGCCGTGACGGTAATCTTACGGTCATCGAGGCGACGCCGGAGGATTTCGTTAACAAGCTGGGTTTCACGGGAGTATTGCTGGTCAGTGACCGCGTTCAGCGCGCCAATAAGGCTGTACTGGCCGCTTCGCCAGCCCTCGTCGCGGCCACGGCTGCGGTCCCGAAGGATGTCGCGATACCGGTGAAGACGTATATGGACATCGCCGCGGCGCAGGTCGGCCGGGAAACGCTCACGGGTAAGGTCATCCAGGATGTTCTGACCAATTCCGTCATGGGTGTTATGAATGACACCGTAAACATGGAGGGTCTGCGGCTGACCGTGGCAGTTACCTCTAATTTCGAGACACTGATGCACCGTTTCAAGGATCCTACGACCGCTGCGCAGGTCTTTGATGAGTACAAATCCCTGATGGCGCAGGCGACTTCGAAACTGTCCGGACGGGATTTGGTATTCCAGGTGACCGTGCTCACGGTTCAACGCGATCTGCTGCTGGTTGCACTCTCCGGAAAACGGGATCAAATCGCAGAAGTTATGAATAGCACGGAGGTCTCGCCTCAACAGTTATTACTCCTTTCAAAAATACTCAGCGCAGCCAAGCTTACCGTTGCCCAGCAGTGCATGACTTCCGTGCAGAAGTCAGTAGCAACGCCAGAAAATTTCATTGATATCGATGCGCTACGCAAGGACGTGGAAACAGTTCAGCCGGGATTTTGGAAGAATCTCTTGGAAAATCCCGGTGCCATGACTGGGCAGATACAGTCAATTCTCAAGGACAACCGTCTCGACACGGGCAGTATCCGCGTACGTGGTAAGCTGCTCGATCCTCTGGCGGCTCGTGGCATCATCAGCGCCGCGTAAGTGACGAACATTTTGAACCTGCAAACAGTCCCCCTTTATATGGAGGAGGCCTGTTTGTTTATATCTTTGCAAATGACACATCGTAGAATTTAATAGGGACAGCGACTATTAAATTCCCCCTAATCCTCACTTAAGGATTTCATCATACTGGCATTAGCCGGTATCCGGCAGTTCTGACGAAAAACTGGATAGACCCATTCCTGTCTACCGCGGTACCCCTAAAAAGGGAGAGTTGATCGAGGAATTGGTGTTGAAAAGTGGAAGACAGGATATTACTATATGCAATTATACTTGCATATAGTAATTTTTTTTGTTATAATGCCGCTATGATAAAAAGGAAATTTTGGCATGCGCGCATAGAGGCTTTATTAGAAGAACGTTCGATATTGTGGCTCTCTGGAGTCCGCCGGTCCGGCAAAACGGTATTGACCGCAAGTATGCCACACATACGGTATTTTGACTGTGAACTTCCCCGAACACGGGCGTTGATGGTTGATCCTGAGAAGTTCCTGACCGAACACAATGGACAGCGCATCGTTCTTGATGAGATACACCGGCTCGAAAATCCATCAGAACTACTGAAAATAGCTGCAGATCACTTTCCTAAGACAAAGATAATAGCTACCGGTTCATCGTCGTTGTCTGCATCTGCTAAATTCAGGGACACTCTGGCAGGTAGGAAGTCAGATCTCTGGTTGACTCCGCTGTGTATGGCCGATCTCATAGATTTTCACCGTAAGGATCTTAAACATAGAATTCTTTTCGGTGGACTACCTCCATTCTATTTGAGCAAAAAATTGCCTGAAAGATATTTCCAGGAGTGGGTGGATGCTTATTGGGCCAGAGATATTCAGGAACTGTTTCGCATAGAACGGCGTTTTTCATTTGGCAAATTCTTTGAAATGCTTATGGTTCAGAGTGGCGGGATATTTGAGGCCAGCAGATTCGCAGCTCCATGCGGGGTAAGCCATACGACTATCGGAAACTATCTGCGAATTCTTGAGGAAACATATGTTGTTCATGTGCTGAGGCCTTTCAGCACATACAAGAATTCCGAGATTGTTGCTGCTCCTAAAGTATATGCATTTGATACCGGGTTTGCCTGCTACTACCGAGGTGTTCATACTTTAGGGGGGAAGGAAATGGGCCAAGGTTGGGAACATTATGTTCTTAATGAGCTTCATGCCCGTTTGCAGACGCGCGGTATCCGCTATTGGAGGGATAAGCAGGGACATGAGATCGACTTCATAATTGAGAAAAGAGGTCAGCCACCGATTGCAATTGAATGTAAATGGAACACCGAAAATATTGACTATGGAAGTATTAAGGCGTTCAGGCGACAATACCCTCAATCCAAGGTGATCATCGCGGGTGGAGATATTGAGAAAACAAATAAGCGGAATATAGAGAGCATGTCAATATATTTGACGGGGATTGAGGGAATGTTCAGGTGTTTGTAGTGTAAAGTTGCAAGCATATTTGACCCTTTATTTGCAACGAAAAATGACCCCATAGAGAACAATTATCTTATTGAAATATCAAGAAAATATGACACCCACAGTGGGGTCAATATCCATACAATTAGGGGGTCAAAAATAGCTGCAACTTTATACATGGTCCTGCGGCGTGAAAAACTGGTAATAAATCACAAGCGTACGGAACGCATCTATCTTGAAACAGAGTATTCTCAAAGAACAGATTCAAATGGATCAAAAACTCGTCACACAAAAAGCACTGACGGCCTAACTTATAAATGGCCTATATAATGGGGTAAGGTCACGCCCCCTATTCCTCTGTTTAAAATGTGTGGTGCACAAGTAATTTCAAATGAAAATCAATACCTTCTTGTCTCACTCCGTTCCCAATGCCTTATCACGACGTTTTGTGGTGCCGGTTCTTTTCATCGCCGGGCTTACGGCTCTTTATTCGGTTACTACTTATCTCTGGCTAGCGGAGAATGCTGTCCCACCGCACGACGATTTGGCCTACCATCTTTCTACTGCTTTGACGATCGCACAACAGTCGCACGGATCGATCGTTGACGTTATTTTAAATGCCCTGCGCTATCATTCTCCTCGCTATACGGCATCCCTTTATCCACCTCTCTACTATATGGCTATGGCATTAAGCGGAATGGCAGGAGGATACTCTCAGATCAGTTTCATACTTGCCAATCTCTTGTTTATTCCAGTCTTGTTGGTGTCGCTATGGTTGATTGGCGCGAAGACAGGTAATTCCTATACGGGACTCGTTGCCGGCGCGTTGTGCATGTTCTATCCATTCATATTTGATTCGGCGCGTCTGCCTCTGATCGATTTCCCATTGGCTGGGATGCTTATGTTGAACTTATGCTTGCTTTTGTACAGCGAAGGATTTTCCCATCGTCGGACAACCCTTTTATACGGCATTTCCTGGGGGCTGGGTATGCTTTTGAAACAAGTCTTTGTGTTGTTCGCTATCCCGTCATTGCTGATCACATTCTATTCCCTATTATACGTAGATCCCAAAAGCCGGCGTATGCGATTCAAGAATGTTTTTGTTGCGGCATTGCTTGCAGCTGGTTTAGTAGCCCTGTGGTATCTGCCGCGGATACATTTCATAAGGATATATTGTCAGGCCACCGCCGCATCAGGCGGCGCGCCAATCGCATCATGGAGCAGTATTCAATTTTACGGGGCCGGGCTTGCTCAACAGATCAGGCCGTTCTTTGTAGTGGTATTCGCTCTTGCGGCAGCCGGGTGGCTGGCTGTACAAGGCGATAAAAAGATGAAAACATTCCTTTTTTTATCACTGGTCGGGATATATCTGATCTTTTCCGCGATTGGGGTTAAACATGTCAAAACTACCATTCCTTACCTGCCCATAGTAGCGCTTATCTCTGCGTACGGAATTATGAGTATTCCTAAGCGTTTTGTGCGCAGTGTCGTTGTAATGGTGGTTCTGGGGTTTGGGGTTATGCAATGGTATGACTTAAGCTTCGGGTTCCATCGGGTTGCGCCCCGGCTGGTATCTGAACAGCGGTTTATTACTGTGCCTATGCAGAGCCGTTTGTATCCTGTGTGGGGCTTTTCCTATCGGCCGATCATCGGTGATTTTAAAATGGATACTATGCGTCGACGCATGGAGCAAGTGGCGCATCACTTACCGGTACAAGTGACGTTTCCAAAGCACGCCTGGTCGGGGTTGAACGGGATTGTCTGTAATGAGCCGCTGTGGAGCTATTATTTTATCCGCAACCATGCAGATATAGTATGTCAGGATACCAACCCATTTATAGCAGGAACCGGTGATCATCCGGAATTCTTGCTGATCAGTGACCCGGTGTCTATTGGTCTCCCGGTCAAATATCGCCTGCTTGACACGTTTGTGATGCCTGATAACAGCATGATCTATCTTTACCAGCAAAACTGCTGACCCAATGTGCATCTAGTTTCATAAGGATTTCACAAGGATTTTTAAAAGAATGATATATTGCTGACCTTACCCCGTTATATAGGCCAGTTATAAGTTAGGCCATCAGTGCTTTTTGTGTGACTTGTTTTTATCATAAGATACCGAACTGTAGCGAAAAGAACTTGCTTAGGAGGCATTATAATATGAAAGTCATCGCGTTAAACGGCAGCCCGAGGAAAGAATGGAATACAGCACTACTGCTCAAAAAAGCTCTTGAGGGCGCTGCGTCAAAAGGAGCTGAGACCGAGCTTATAAATTTATATGACCTGAACTACAAAGGGTGTATCAGCTGTTTTTCCTGCAAGGAAAAAGGCGGCAAGAGCTACGGCAGGTGCGCGGTGAAAGACGATTTGAAACCTGTTTTTATGAAAATCGAGCTGGCGGACGCCGTACTATTCGGCTCGCCGATATATCTGGGAAGTATTACCGGCGAGACACAGTCATTCCTTGAGCGGCTGGTATTTCCTTACCTTACCTACACCGACCCGCCCGCGACCCTTTTCCCGAAAAAGATCGGCACGGCATTTATTTATACGATGGGAATTCCGGAAAACATGATGAAAGAAGTAGGATACGAACAGCATTTCGCCAACACGGAACGGTTTCTCACGAGGATATTCGGTTCAAGCGAGACGCTGTTGAGCTTCGACACCTACCAGTTCGAAGATTATTCACAATATGTTGCCACAAGGTTTAACCCCAAAGAAAAACTGAAACGGCGGCAGGAGATATTCCCCAAAGACTGCCAAAAAGCCTTCGAGCTCGGCATGCGGCTTTGTATTTAACGATAAGAACGATTCCGGTGGTGATTGTTATGAACGAATTAGTTGAAACTTATTGAAAGTTACTAATGTCTAAATGTATGAAGAGCAATGCAAGGATAGTAAGGAGGGAAGCATGAAAAAACTAATAGTATTTTCTATGGTAGCTCTAATGTTGTCTTGTGATGTTGCGTATGCGCGGGGGCGTCATGGATATTATTATTTCGGCGGGCATTGGAGGTTGGGGAATGCTATAGTAGCAGGGCTTGTAGTGGGAACCGTAATTGCAACATTACCCCCACGACATGAAGTTGTTTATGTCAGTGGCAATCCTTGCTATTTTGACGGTACCTATTACTTTCAAAGAAATCCTTCGGGGTATGTTGTCGTTGAACCGGCGGGAGTGCAACCAGTGCAACATGCTGAAGTCGTAGTGCCAACCCAAAGTTTTCCTCCATCAGCGGAGAATAACAGAAGTGTCACGATAAAAATACAGAATACGAACGGGAGTATTAAGGAAATTATGTTAGTCAAAAAAGGAAGTGGCTATGTCGGTCCGGAAGGCGAATATTATGATTCTATGCCGACTGCAAAGCAATTGAACGCCATGTACGGCCAATAAAAAACCTAACCCAAGGATGGCGGCAGGCATTAAAGTATTTTTATTCTGAGCAAAGAATCTACACAATCATCGAATCATGAGTATCCTTCTTTCGTTGCTTATTGCTATAATAATTTTACAGTATGCATATATCAAAAGATCCTCTTCATGGCGTTACGCTGGAAATGATTTTGATGCGGTTGGTTGAGCAATACGGGTGGCCAGACCTCGGCGCCGACTTGCGGATGCGGTGTTTTACCCACAACCCCAGCATAAAATCCTGCCTTGCCTTCCTAAGAAAAACCCCCTGGGCAAGAAAAAAAGTAGAAGACCTATACATCGGCATGATCCGCCTAACAACCCCCACCAAATAATAATTTTCCGAGAATCTTAATAACGGCAAATCCCCCTATGTCCCCCTGTGCAAAGAGGGAGAACCACAGCCCCATCTTAATATCTCATTTCCATCTTTGTGATCTCTCTCCCTCCTGAGAAAAAGGAGGGCAGGGGAGGATTTGCCGTATTCTGTTCTATTGTAGGGGCGGGCCTCGCGTCCGCCCGATTTCCGTTTTCCTTTTCTCCCGCCTAAGATCTTCCATACAATCCACAAGCCCTTGACATACTAATTCAAATATCGTAATATATGAATAATAAGATAATAAATTAATCACGGAGAGAGGTTCTATGCGCACGAAAAAATTGTTGTTTACAGCAGTGATGCTGCTGATGGTGCCGGTTGTCGGTAGCGCGGGTGTTGGCCCCGCTCCTGCCGCCCGCGGTTTGAAAGATATTGTAGCGCGAGCAATCGAGCACAACAACGAATTGCAGGCCGCCGGCGCGCGCGCCAATCAGGCGGAACAATCAGTAGTACTGGCGCATCGGCAAAAATACCCCGCACTTAACCTTGAAGCTTCTTTCATCCGTTCGGATGATCCCGTGTTCGCATTCGGTTCGCTGCTGCGTCAGCAGCGGTTTACCGCGCCGAACTTTGCACTGGATACGCTTAACCGTCCGGGGCCGCTAGATAATTTCTCAGCTGCGGTGACGCTGGGTGTGCCGCTGTACGCGGGGGGGAGATTGACCGCTGCAACCGCCATTGCACAGACCATGTCCGCCTACGCGCAAGCGGGGTTGTCAGCAGCCCGTGAAAATCTTTTGTACCAAGTGAGCGTGAAATATCTTGATGCTCTCTACAATAAGTCATTGCAGTCCTACGCCGTTGACGCGGAATCAGTGGCAACGCAAGAAATAGAATCAGCGAAAAAACTGACTGCCCGCGGCATGCTCCCCGGAGCTGAGTATTACGGCGCACTGGCCGTTGCCCGGTCGCTGACGGGACGGCGTATCGCCGCAGAGAGCGGCATGCGTACGGCGGTGGACCGTCTGAATATTTATGCTCATGCCAACGATGCTCCCTTCACGGTTAACGGTCTATTTCCTGAAACAGAAGGTGCACCGGAGACGATTGATAATTTGTTGGCAACTGCCGGAGAACAACGGCGCGATATTGCGATGGCTGCCTTGCACGGGCGGGCGCAAACCGCGGCTTTAGCGGTTGAAAAAAACAGCGTGCTTCCGGCAATAAGCGCGTTCGGTGCGACGCAAGGCGATTCAAGCGATGTGATGCAATCACCCATTAAATACACCGTCGGCGTAAAAATGTCCATGCCGCTATTCGATCCTGCCTACGGCGCTCGCGTGAGGGCTGCCCGGGAACGCTGTGCGGAAAGCGTATCACAGGAAGCGTCGCTCAAAGACAGTGCCGCTTTTGCCGTGACGGAAGCGTACAATAATTATGAGGCGTCCCGCGCGTTGCTGACGGTAGCTAAAGATGCCCGCGAACAGGCGGGGACATCGGTGCGTATGCTGCGGTCGCTGTACCGCGAGGGGCGGATAAGCGTCCTTGACGCTGTTCGCGGTGAAGAAGGTTTATTTTTAGCCAACGCCGCGGTCGCTGAAGCGGCGTACCGAATGCAGATTTCGCACGCGGCTATACTCGCTTCGGCAGGAAAATTCAATGAGACCGCGGTGGCGGATGTATGCGCTTTCGTCGGTGAGGAGCTACGATGAATACGCCACAACACAAGCTGGGTCTTGCGGGAAGTATCGCCGCCAGTTTCATAAAAACACGCCTGACGCCCCTGCTCGTGCTGGCGGCGCTGTTGCTCGGCGTGATGGCGGTCGTCAAACTGCCGCGGGAAGAAGAACCCCAGATTTCGGTGCCGATGTTCGATATATTCGTTCCTTTCCCGGGCGCCAGCGCCACGGAAGTGGAAGACCGTTTGATTAATGTCGGCGAGCGGCGCTTGTGGGAAATTCCGGGGGTTGAATACATTTATTCAACCGCGGAAGCCAACGGCGCGTTGTTTATCGTGCGCTTTAAAGTAGGCACGAATCCCGAAGAGGCCATGACGCGCGTATTTACCAAGGTCAGTTCGAATCAGGACATGCTGCCGTCAGGCGCCGGCGCGCCACTGGTGAAAGCGCGGTCCATAGACGATGTGCCGGTACTGGCGTTAACATTTTGGAACGACCGCAATGACGCGCGGTCTCTGCGGCGCTCCGTTGCGGCGGTTCAGCGGGAAATAACCGCCATCACCAATGTTTCGGAAACGCAGATTATCGGCGGACACAAGCGTCAATTCCTCGTACGGCTGCAGCCGCATCTGATAGCCGCCAATCGGCTCAGCGTCACACAGATTGCGGGTATTATTCAGGCGACTAATATTCGTTTGCCGGCGGGGCATTACGCTGCCGGCGACGGCGTCATTGCCGTTGAGACGGATTCGTTCATCACCAGTGTCGACGATTTACGGGCGACGGTAGTCGGCGTTTCAAACGGCCGTCCGGTACAGCTCCGGGATGTGGCGGAAGTTATAGACGGTGTCGATGAAAAGGAACAGGAAGTGTTCACCATGGACGCCGCCAACGGGTCCATCGCGGCAGTGTCGCCTCGGACAGCCGTGACCTTGACGATTGCCAAAAGAAAAGGGGCGAACGCTACCCTGGTGTCCGATGAAGTGTTGCGGCGGGTACAGCTGATGGCGAAGCTCGATACCCTGGGCGGCGTCCATTATCGCGTGACACGCAATTACGGTGAAACCGCCAAAGAAAAATCAAACGAGCTGTTGTACCATATGTTATTGGCAACCGTTTCAGTGACGGTGTTAATCGGGCTGCTGCTTGGTATCCGGGAAGCGCTGGTGGTTCTGGTAGCAATACCGGTCACGCTTGCCCTGACCCTGCTGGTCTATTATTTGTTGGGATACACCCTCAATCGCATCACCCTGTTCGCGCTGATATTTTCTATCGGTATTCTTGTCGACGACGCCATCGTTGTCGTTGAAAATATTCATCGCCATTATATGCTGGACCCCGAACGGTCTATTGCTAAATCGTCAATAAAAGCAGTTGACGAGGTGGGCAATCCAACGATTCTCGCTACGCTGACCGTCATCGCGGCGATACTGCCGATGGCGTTTGTCGGCGGGCTTATGGGCCCGTACATGATGCCGATACCGGTCGGCGCCTCCTTTGCGATGGTGTTCTCGCTGGCGATTGCGTTTATGGTTAGTCCGTGGTTGTTTTCGCTCATCCTTGAACGATGGAAACCGGCGGTGCAGCACGGCAGTGAGCGCAAGATTTCGTGGTGGGAACGGACATACCGGCGCGCCATGCATACGCTGATAAAAAATGCCCGTTTGCGCCGGTGGTATTTGATCGGGCTGGCGGGATTGGTCGTCGCATCCCTGTCGCTGGTGGCGTTTAAAGCGGTGCGTATGAAAATGCTGCCGTTTGATAACAAAAGCGAGTTTCAGGTCATCGTCAATATGCCGGAAGGATCTTCGCTCGCGCTGACGCGCCAGGCGACGCTGGCGATGAGCGACTATCTCAAGACCTTGCCTGAGGTTAAGAATATTCAATGTTACATCGGCACTTCTTCGCCGTATAATTTCAACGGACTGGTACGGCATTATTTTCTGCGCAACCGGACGGATCAGGCGGATATCCAGGTCAATCTTGTCCACGCTTCCGAACGCAAGCGTCAAAGCCACGATATCGCCCGGGCGGTGCGCGCGCCGGTGACCGCCATAGCCGAGGCCTACAACGCCCGCGTGCATGTTTCCGAAGTCCCTCCCGGCCCGCCGGTGTTGTCGACGCTGGTTATCGAAATTTACGATAAAGACACGAGGACGCTCAACGCATTAGCAGGTGACATCACAAAAATACTCAAAGAGACCGACGATATAGTGGATGTAGACAGCTATGTCCCGCGCGCCCAGCCCCAGTCGGTGCTCAAAGTGGACCGTCAGAAGGCCGCGCTTAACGGCATCATGTCGTCGGATATAGCCGCGACTATCGCGGTTGCCTTGCATGGAACGGATGTTGATCTCGCACACATGGAAAACGAGCCGGAATCAGTCGAGATCAATCTTCGTTTACCGCCGGAACAGCGCGACATGGCGGCGCTCAAGGCCATAGAGATGTTTTCCCGTTCGGGGACGCCGGTGCCCGTGGGCGCGGTAACCCGTGAATTGCCGGGTGCGGTTGATTTGCCGATATTTCATAAGAACTTGCAAAAGACCGCCTATGTTATCGCCGAGGTTGCCGGAAAATCGGAAAGCCCGGTGTACGCAATTATGGCGTTGCGCGCGAAAATAGACGCGCTGGCCGAACGGCGCGGCACGGTCATCGACCAGTACTTTACCAAACAACCGGTGACAACTACGCGTACCGCAATCAAATGGGACGGCGAGTGGCAGGTGACATACGAAGTGTTCCGCGACATGGGAATCGCCTTCGCCATCGTGATGGTGCTGATTTATCTGATAGTGGTTGCCTGGTTTGAATCGTTTGTCATACCACTTATCATCATGGTGCCTATCCCGCTGACGCTGGTGGGCATATTCCCGGCGCACTGGCTGATGAACTCGTTTTTTACGGCGACCTCGATGATTGGGTTTATTGCCGGAGCGGGTATCGTGGTGCGTAACTCGATTATCCTTGTCGACTTCATACAGCTCAGAATGAAGGAGGGGATGTCGCTGTCCGATGCCGTGGTGGATGCCGGCGCAGTGCGGTTTAAGCCGATGTTCCTGACAGCAGCCGCAGTCGTGGCAGGCGCAGGGGTGATGTTGTTTGACCCGATATTCCAGGGTCTTGCGCTGTCGCTGATGACCGGTGAAGTGGCCGCCACATTCCTGTCGTTGAGTGCCGTCCCGCTGTTGTTTTATCTTGCCAATACGGCAAAGACGGGAAAAAAAGAGATATAATACATACTCAACAAGGGGGATATATGAACCAGGAAGAATCACTCAGATTAATGGCAGGCGCGGTGGTGCTGGCCGGTGTTGCCGGCGTTTATTTCATCAGCGCGTGGTTTTTGTTGTTTCTTGTTTTCGTCGGGCTTAATTTGATTCAGTCGGCATTCACGAAGTGGTGCCCGGCGATGTGGCTACTCGATAAATGCGGCGTCAAAGGCGGATGCTGTTCCCGTTAGCCCGGCCCATGAACTGGGGAGAAGCACATGCACGAACATTCAGGATGCACAAAAAAAATGTTAGAAAACCCCCAGCAGGCACTGCGTGAGGCGGGGCTTGCCCCGGGCGGTGTTTTGCTGGACATCGGCACGGGAACCGGGTATCTTGCCATAGCTGCCGCCGAGATTATGGGTACTGGGTCAACGGTGTACGCTCTTGATAAATATGCGCCATCCATTGCCGCATTGCGTCAAGATAGCGCTGCACATGATCTGAAAAATATTGTTGCCATTATTGCTGACGCGGCAATCAAAATCCCTGTGCCCAGGCATACCGTTGATCTGTGTCTTATGTCCAATGTGGTCCACGGGTTTTCGGCGAACGCCGAGCTGGACGCAACCTTGAAGCAAATAAACGCCGTGTTAAAAGAAGAAGGAAGAATTATTGTTTTTGAATTCAAAAAGATCGATAATGGATTTGGCCCGCCTATCTCGATAAAAATGTCCCCCCAAGAAGTTGTTGACAGTATGCAACCCTACGGCTATGCCCTCTTAAAACAATTTGATGTCAGCGCAATCCAGTACGGCGTGGTGCTGCAGCGAATTTCTCTGCAGGAAAAACATTGTTAGCGTCAAATAGATGCTAACTTCCTCCTAAAATTATACAATCTAATCAATCGGTCCATGCCAATACCGTAGTGCCGGTACGCCCCATGATTGCCGGCCCCAAAAACTATGATACGAAGAACAGGTAGTTTACTGGTGTGCATTATCGGCGTGCTTTTGCCGTGGCGGCTCAGGATAATCTATGCCGAAATTATTGCCTGGACCGTGCAGGCCGTTTACAGCTTTTACTTTTGGCTGTTCAATCTTATATTGAAAAATGTCGAAAAAAGAGATGTAGCGCCATGAAGGAACTGGTCGTCTTATTTTCCGGCGGGACGGATTCGACTTGTACGGCGGCACTGGTTGCCGGGGATTACGAGCGCATACACCTCGTCACCTATTCGCGTTTCGGCCTCTTCCATATGGAACACGCTTCGACCAATGTTGCGCTTCTGCGGCACCGGTTCGGCGAGAACCGTTTCATCCATACCATCATCCCCGTTGACCGAATTTTTAAAGAGATCTCCTATGCCCGGTACTGGCGTCTACTTATAAAATACGGATTATTTCTGTTATCTACCTGTGGCTTGTGCCGGTTGGCAATGCATGTACGAACCGTCGTTTATTGCCGGGCACACGGCATTACCCGTGTGTGCGATGGGTCCAACCGTCATGCCGCCGGTGGTGTATCGACAGACCAGATACCGTCGCTCATTGCCGGCGTCCGCGGGTTGTACGCCCGGTATGGTATTGAATACAGTACGCCGGTGTATGACCTTGACGAGCCGGCCAATATTGGATGGGCTGACAAACTGCATGTTCAAACGCCTCAACTGCGGTCCGTTTTCGCTGAAAATACCGCTCATCCTGACGCCCGCACAAGCGGGAAACTACTGCATGAGATGGGTTTGTTTCCCCAAGAGAATATTAAGGGGACAAAGACGGATCGCCGCATGCAGGCCCGCTGTCTACAGCTTATTTTGAGCAATATTTTTATATACGGCTGGTACCTCAGCAAACACACACCGGACCAATTTTTCACGACGGTCGGGCGCTTCATGGGTGAAAAAATCGATTACTGCTCCCTTCTTCTCGATAATTATTTCCGCGATGAAAGTGGCAGCCGCCTCTCAAAACTCGTCGAACAGGGTAATCCGGCATCCGCGTGCACTAACAAACATGGCGATTGCAGAGGATGCCTTATCAAACTCGTATTCCCCAACCATTGAGTGGTCCGCTAAGTATATTTAGGTTTCACACATATTTTTCAAATAGTTCTTGCGCTTTTCGCTATTCCTGCCTATAATATGTTTGAACATGAATAAGCCATCTTCATCTTTCATCATTTGCAGCGCCATGGTTCTGTGCATGGCTTTTGGTACCGTTAGTTCTTCGGTAGTGCAGATGATTGTTTTGCCGCATGATGCGCCTCTCGTTTCTGCTTTGGCCATGGAGGGCATCAGCGCCCTTACGGCAGAGATGCTTTCAACAAGTCCTCTGGCGGAACGCTATAATATTCCTACCCGGAAAATCCCCGTTGGTCATATGGCTATGCCGAGAATTGCTGCAGGCACCGCCTACAACCTCCGCTTTGGCAGTACTGCCTCAGCGCTCAGCGATCTCTCGACAGCCACAGCGCTGTCGTATACGATTATGATGCTGCCAGCCCCACCCGGTGCGATACCGGTGGTAGCGATTTTTCTGGTTTTCCTCGTTATCCTTGCGCAAGCAAATCTGCCCTACCGGCAGATATTAGATATGTGCGGTGCTCAATGCAACCCGGGTGGAATTAACACTCGGGATTTTTTTATTTCACGGGGGATGCTATGCAATTTAAAAAACTGATTGCGCTGTTGACTGTCGGCTGCTTTTTTGAGTCATTTGTTGCGGCACCTTTTTTACAGGCGCTGAGTACACCGCAACCCAATGTTGTGCAATTTAAGGCGGCGATTGATCAGTTGATAATCCCCAGCACGATTGGACGGATAACCAATGGCAACTATTTTGGGTCTGATACGGTCGTAGTTAATGTTCAGGATTTGCATTGTAACCCGGAAGTGCAACGCAATATCAGCAGTATTTTAGGGAATCTTGATGAAAAATATCATCTCGAAAAAGTATTTCTTGAAGGCGGATACGGCGATATAGACGTATCGTGGCTCGGGAAAATCACTGCCCCCGGGACGGTTAAAAAGAACATAGCGGACATCCTTGTAGACCAGGGTCGGCTGACCGGGACGGAATACTATGCGTTCAACAACAAGCGCCCCGCGCTCTTAAAAGGCATCGAAGACGAACAGATACACAAGGCAAATATCCAGCGTTTGGGAAAGATACTCAACAGAAAACCATTCTATGAAGAAAAAGTTAAACTATTAGACAAAGATCTCGCATTTTTGGAAGCAAAATATTTTACCGTGCGTAACCGGAAATTCAATCAGATAGTAGAGCGGTATAGATTGGGCAAGATGCCGGCGAATAGATTTTATAAGTTGTTGGGAAAATATGTTGAAACAGTCAATAGTAATCCGGATGTATTTAATAACCCATTCACTATCGCTATGGGTAACTATCCCAACATGCAGGGGTATCTGGAACTGCAAAAACTAAACAAGGAACTTGACTACAAGCGGATCTCCCGTCAGTTGCAAGTTTTTGTCGGGCTATTAAAAGATAAATTGCCGTATAGCGCGTACAATTATTTATTGGAAAAGACCGGTAATTTTTCGCAAATGGATAAGTTGTATGTGACTTTGTCGTTGATGACCAAGGAGTATAATATTTCTTTGCAGAAGAATTTTCCCGATTTGCGGAAATTTCTTGATTATGTGGACAAGGGACAAACCGTTAACCCGATAGAATTGATCAAAGAAGAAAAAAAATTGATTGAGGAGATCCGGATAGCTTTTTCAAGCGATGTCAGCGAACTGGAAGTGTCCTTTGCGGTTGATTTTTACCAGTATTTCAAGGACTATTTGTTTAACCAGCTTGCCGCCGATGATTATGCATATTTCAATGAACAGGTTGGCAAATTTAAAAAGATTTGGGGAAAATATACCTATGTTGATCATCTTAAAGCGTTTGAACCTGACTTTTCCCTATTAAATGAGTACTACAAAGTAAACGCAGATCGCAACCAGGTATTTCTAAAAAATATGTTACCCGCGGGTGAACAGTTGGGCAAGCATCCGACTCTTCAGTCAGGTGGCCGGGAAGACAATATACGACAGACAGTTAAATGTTTGGACACCGCCTCGAATGTCATTGTCGTGGTCGCCGGAGGGTTTCATACGCAGGGCCTTGAAAAAATATTGGATGACCGGAAGATATCCTATGTATCAATTACCCCGAATATAACCCATGACGCTACCGCATCGAGTGCGGTCTATCAACATTTGCTCATACTGCAGGCTATGGGGCTCTCAGTCGTTTCCAATCGCCCGGCGAACACGCTATCCGCGCTGTCGGCATTTTTGAAGCAAAAAATAAATTCTGTTCAAATGTTCGCCCGCAGTGTGGTGAATGTTGATTTCAAACATTCTGACGCGCTGGGCCTGACGATAACAAGCTCTCAGCCGGGGATGGGGCAATTCCGCGCTCTGGCAGGAGCGGCCATGGAAAAAGCAGTCGGTGCAACAAAAATTGATATCGCGGACTTGCTGGCACAATTAAAGGCGATCGATACTGAAATGGGCAGGAACGATCAATTTGCAATTGAAAACAATCGGATTGTAGCGACCATTGACGGACAGCAAATACGGATAAATGCCAACGGCACATTCGCTGACGATACGATAGTAACGGATGCCCCGGCGGGCACTTCTGTTGCCACAAAAATCAATGGCGAAAAAATTGCCGTCGCCGCGCAATCGCTTGCCGCTTGGAGCTTCAATCAGCCGGCTGCCGTGCAGAGCTTGCTCCCCGGCATGCTTGCTGTCTTACTTTGGATGGCTGAACAGAACATGCTTAATGATGCCAGTGAAGGCGCGATATATGAACTTAACGCCGAAGCACTTGAATCAATAGCAGGCGAAAATGCAACAAACCCTGAAACTATCGCGCAAATGCCGGAAGTGGTGCAGAAGGCCATGCTTGCTATGCATGAGAACACATCAATTAAGGGAGCACAGGATAATTCAGTCCTGCAAGCAATGAACACTGCAGTTGCCATGATCCAAAAATCAAAGAAATTGTCTGTTGCGGATCGACGGAGCCAAAAAGGAACCAGTGATATTCCGATACTTTCTAATGATAATGTAGAACAAGTATTAACTGCTCAGGACTGGGCCAGCCTTCCTCAGGCATATGCTTGGCGAGACAACGCTTTCCTCATGACGCTATTCACTCTGAACCTTTACAGTAGAAAAGTAATTATCGAACTTGAACAGGGGCAAACATTTGCGGGTAGCCTCTATTTTTATGGTAAATTCGCAGAATGCATGAAAGAATTCCGGGGTGAAATAAATGGTCACACAGGAGCCATTCCTTTACGCAGCAAGAATGGTGAAATTAAGTATTTTGATCTTGGGTCAATCAAAAAAATCAGTGTTTTAAAAGCAGGGGCTGCAATACCCGGCACAGTAACAACTGTTTTCGAGCCCATAGAATCCGTTGAGGCTTTTTTGGAGAAACTTTCGGCAACTCGCCAACAGCATGGACGATTAGAAGAGGTTCTCTACTTTGGCAAGATAATGGAAGTTATTGGACGGACATCTCCTGGAGTATTGCAAACTCAAAAAACTAGGGATGCACTTGCTGACTTAATGATAGAAATATATAAAAACCCACGCATGAAGTATGATCTATTCAACCCCATAAAAGGAATGGTCGAAGCCTTTCTAAAAGCAAGCGGGATATCACTAACTTTAACGGACGATCAAATAGCACATTTTATTGGAGAGGACATGTTTGGCAGTGCTGTGCATTCAGAAAGTGCTGCTGATGATCCACGCCCAGTAAACACTACCTATTTTACTGGATTTAGAGATGAAGCAAAATTTAAGGAAGGTTTTAATGGATTGCTCAATGCCGTTTTGAGCGATAATCTGTCGGCAGCGCAGGTGGCATGGGGCAGTGCAAGTCTTGCAGTCGACAATAAGGCAAGCAAGGATGCAGACGAGAAATCAGCGGCGGTATCACCCAATAATGCGGGGCGCAGTGCAATGCTTGAGCTGCCCGGGCGTGAAGCTTTGCTGTTGCGGTTGTTCCCCCGACTGCCTGCGCCAAATAATTTGCGGGCCCAGGGTGTTCCCGCTGTTTGGATAAATATATATGTTGGGTTGGTGGAAGTGTTCAATGTGTTTGATCCGGCATTTGTCAGCAGGCATCCGGATAGGGGGATGCGACGGCTTCAGTATATAGGGCAAGGCTTCATTGTGGTAGCGACGCTGGGTGTCAGCTGGCTCGTACTTGGCGCGCTACATGGGACGGATATCCTGTCGATGCACGGGATAATCTCGTTGGCGATTGGATTGTTGGGTGGAGCCATAGTGCACGGGATATGGGACACAGCAGTTCCTCCCGCGGCGCAGTTGATCCTGGGGGATAATGGGTGGCAAACTGATATCCTTCACAAATTAATGCAGGACAAGGGCTTTTCCCGTGAAATGGCGGCATGGCTTGACGGAGGATACAACCGTGGGTTGAATAAGCCCGCCGAGCCGTTCCTCAGCCCTGCGCAGGAAAAAGCGCTGGAAGGGGATGCGGGGCTGATGCCGGATGGAACTCAGCCGCAGAGTGATATAGATAAGCAGTCGGTTGCTCGAACGCGGAAATCGGCGGAAGAGAAGATTGCCATTAGCCTTGCCGGTTTCTATGGTCTCGAGAGTGGTATCGGTTATATCAGCGAGCGTGACCATAGAACTCCGCTCGATATATTGGCGGCTATTAAGAACAAGACGCTTCGGGATCGGGATATGTTGTTGATTTCCCGTTTTGCGAACGCGACATGGAAAGCCGGGCAGCCGTTTAGAAGTTTCGGAAGGATCGAAAGGGACACCTTCAGACCGGGGACGCTTTTGGTTGACGCTGAATTGGAGAAAGACTTTCAACAGATCAGGGATGCAGCCGAGAAATTGTTTAATCGTTTTCAGCAGGAACTGTCGCGGGAAACAGGAGTGGCTGTCGGTGCTAATCTTCAGAAAGAACTGGTGCATAATAGTGTTCAGGCATACGGTCTGCGCCTTTTTGACATTCTGCAGCAGAATGAAAATAAGTTTTTAACAGCACATGCTCCCGCCGCGGAGCAGCGAGCCCACCTCGAAGATGAGGAGATGTTGAGAGGAATTGCCAGCGTTATAGGCGCGTTACATCTTACCGCCGGATATGTCCCCAAACCGGGCGATGCCGCCCCGGGCGCATCGTCAGCACTGAGTGTCGCCCAGCAGCAGGAGGTCCTCAGGATACGCGGCTATGAAAATTTTGTCTGGGACATGGAAGCTCGTCTCAATACCGTGTTCGATAAGGCCACCACTGCCCGAATAATGAAGTATCTCACATTCGTGCCACACGTATACGGAGTATACCTCTGGGGATATCAATCCCATGAAGCGGGGTATGATTCCGCCCTTCAATCCAACCCGCGCGCAAAGTCGGAAATGATCACTGGTCGGATGCCGCTGAGAATCGAAGATTATTCGCGTCAACGGCAGTTCGATATCCTTCATAGATTAATGAAGGACAAGGGATTTTCCCGTGAAATGGCGGCATGGCTTGACGGAGGATACAACCGTGAGTTGAATAAGCCCGCCGAGCCGTTTCTCAGTCCTGCGCAGGAAAAAGCGTTGGAAGGGGATGCGGGGCTGATGCCTGATGGAACTCAGCCGCAGAGCGATACAGATAAACAGTTGGTTGCGCGAACGCGGAAATCGGCGGAAGAGAAGATTGCCATAAGTCTTGCAGGGTTCTATGCCTTGGAGAGCGGTATCGGTGTGCTGTGCGAGCGGGATGATGAGCGTACGCCGTTGGATGTTTTGATCGCCATTGCGAATAAAACGCTTCCTGCACAGGATATGTTGTTCATAGAACGGTTTGCCAATGCGACATGGAAAGCCGGACAGCCGTTTAGAAGTCTTGCGCGGATCGAAAGGGATACCTTCAGACCTGCGACAATCCTTACTCCGGAGGAGTTGAACAAAGACAGGCAGCAGGTTATCGATGCGGCCGTAAAGCTCAGGGAAGCGATCGAGGCAGGGTTGATAGCGAATCGGGAAAAAGAACTGGGTATAGATCTTGATGCCGAGGCGGAAAGAACCTATCTTGCGGAGAAGGAAACCCGGGATTATCTGATTCGCCTGCTGGAGGTAATGAGTATTCTTGAGGAAGATCTTGAAAACCAAAAAACCCGGTTCTCTCAGAAAAAGATGCATATAGGAGATACTGAGCTGATCCAGTCGATAGCGCGAAATGTTATATCGCGGTATCCTGCGGCGTATAATAACAAGTCGGGACGACTACCTACGAAGATGGAAGCCGCGTTTATCAGGAATTCTGCCCTATCGCTGCCGAATTATATTTTCGATATGAGGACTCGCCTCAACCTCATCTTCGACAAAGAAACTGTCGAAGCTCTGATGAGCTATTTATTCATCGATTTTCACTCGTATTATATAGATGGACATAGAGTTCTGGTCCCTGATGTTGCCTATTGGTTCTACAACGGCCCCGGGACGAACGATAGGGGGTTCACCGGAGTTGTTGCCGATCTTCCCGACTCCTTGGACGTTCAAATACAGTGTGCGCGCGAAATCCTTGCTATCTATAAACTCGATCGGCCCGGGGCTCTTGCCAGCGTACAAGAGAAAACTTATCCACAGGACAAGGAAGCCCTGATAAAGTGGGCATTGAATCCAATGAATCTTCCTCAGTATGATCCCGTGACTCGGATCAGGGCAATTCAGCGGTTCCTCACTATCACTCACAGCAAGAAACAGGGGGACGATGTATACGGGATTGTCTATGTTGATTGGCACGAGTCCGATGACGCACCTCTTAACAGTTCTAATACTGAGGGTACAATCGATATATCCGGGCAAAGTATCCCGATTGATGATTGGACCGCACAGGGTGTTGCCCGGGCTATCTCCACTTACGTGCGAGATATCAACCGGGATCAGATGAGCAAAGAGTTGTCCGCAAGTTTCAGCAAAGCCGATGTCAATCGGATTCTGGATTATTTGTCATTCAATTATATTCCGGGCGAGGATCGCTATAACGGTACATGGTTCGTGGGATCTGAGCAGAACTGGACAGTAGGTTACTATCTGGGTGCGATTAGTATGTACGGGATCAAAATGGTAAAAACTGCTCTCACGCGGTATCTCGAATCATTGAACCGGCAGTATCAAGTGGTTCGTGATTTAAAAAAGATCTCTCGTGAACGGGCTTTGGCTGTTGCGACAGAAATCGTGAAAAAAGAGAACGAGATAGGTACAATATCTCCGACTCGTGAAGTTGCTATGTCTCCTGAAGAAGCACGTCTCATAGCGGTAAATAGAATTTCGAGTATGCCATCTTATCTGATAACATATTCTTCCGATGAGGTTATGGCTGCACTGTTGTTCATTACCCTTGTCTCCGAAAAAGGGAGCGGAATATTTCAGGGCACGACCGTTTATCGTCTTGCAGTCGACAATAAGGCAAGCAAGGATGCAGACGAGAAATCAGCGGCGGTATCACCCAATAATGCGGGGCGGTATTTGCAGCGGTCTTTGCAGGGGGTGCCGCAACGGCTGGGGTTGGCGGGAGTTCATTGGAGTGAGTTTTTTCCCATGATGTTTACGCCGCGTGCATTTGACCTGGGGCATGGTGAGGCAAATGCAGCGAGGACGGCGGCGATTTGGACAATGTTTACTGTTGGTTGGGTGACAACGATTGCAGCTGGACTGGCATTAGGCGCATGGTTGTTGCCGTTATCTCTTGGATTTGCGCCGCTCGTGATTGGCTTAGCGGGGGTTGCCGCGTTTATCACCACCGGCATTTTTCATGTCGGTTATGACATGCAAGCCGCAATACCGACGGCATTTTTTGTAACTGAAAATGCAGGATATCTCAAAAACGATCCCAAAATTAACACAGCGCTGGGGTATCAGCCGATAATCATTACGCGCGCAGACGCCCTAACATTTTCCCGGACTCTTGCCAATAAAACGCTGCATAATACGGGCATACGGCAGAACGGAGAGCCGGTCTGGACAGCGCTTGAGAATGGTGTTTTGACGGTTTATGTATCCGGAAAAGGTGCCGCATTTGCACAGAACGCGGCGGAGGTTATTAGTCAGCTAAAAGGATATGCGAATATTCGGGGAAGCAGTCGGGCGGTCAGGGTCCTGTCAGCGGCTAAAGGGGCTGCTGTCAATACCGTTAAACCGATAGTGTTCGATTACACGCAGAACGCCCAGCTTTACAATGCTGATTCGATTCCAGTACGCACTGGTGATTCTATTGCCGCCGGATATGAAGAAATAATTAATACCCACAATGCGGAGATGTACGCAGTTCGCCCGGAAATCGGTATTAAAACAGTATGGTCGAAGGACTTTCTTGAGCACAAGGAAATGCCGTTTAATCAATCGTTAGTTCTCTCAAAAGATGCGATAATTGAGGCCGGTGTGGACGGCATCAGAGCACTCCAGAAGCGGGGCGCAAAAATATATATGCTCTATGAAAGCCCCGATCAAAATGATGCAGTAACCATAGCAAAGAAGTACGGGCTCAATGGGATCATTTATCCGAACATTTTAGCCGGGCAGGTCGAGAAGTCAAAAAATCCTGAAATGTGGGTTGCCGGACTCGGTGCGCCGACAGACAAAGGCGTCCGACCGTTCCAGGAGCTCAATCTTAATGACGCCGCCGTCGCGCGCGCTGCTATAAAAAAAGTGCCGTCCGGCGCTGTGGTGAAGGTTACGGTTGACGATAAACACATGGATGCGCTCACTATGCTCAACGAGCTTCCGTATGATGTATTATTGCTTATAGACGGCGAGGTGTTCCGCGAGGCAGCCCGTCAGCCGAACAGGGATATTTCGCAAATTAAGTTGTTCGGTGTGAATATATTGCAACTTCTGCACCTAACGCCGACTACCTCTGCGGATAAACGGTCATATGAACGCAAGGTGGCTTTCGGGCTCACGATAGAAGATTACAAGAAACCGGACCAAGCAACCCTTGGTCAGGAACTTGCTAATATCGTTAACGGCAAATTAGACGCTATCGAAAACAATACACGCTTTTTCAATGCGGTGCGTCTGCATAGGGCGAACGCTGCCGACCCGCAGGAATTTCTTAAAGCGGTTGCAGCTCGTTATTTGCTGGCCTCGCAAGGGAAAATGTACGGGCTGATGTCTGATGATCTTGAACGCGTTTTCGTTGAGAACATGCGGGAAATGACGCCCGCTCAGCTAACAACGGTTGTGGCGCAATTCGAGGAAGCGAATGCAATGATTAATACCGAGCAGTCAGGGGCGCAAGTTAATGCTGATTTGATGGTTCACATACAGAAACCGATTACCGCTGGACTGCGCATTGCTTTGATTGCTCTGTTTGCGGATGCACGGTTCACCGGGGTCGTCGATAAAGCATCGATGCATCAAAACGATGCCCGTCTCACACGTAGTATCCTTGAGGCTGCATAAATTTCTGGTTCGGTGCGTGCGGTCACATGAAAAAGGGGCGGTGTATGGTCGGGCGTAGCAATGGTCTTTAAACAGTGGCATGCTGGTATTATCGTTGTGGGTGGTGGTCCGGCGGGGATGATGGCGGCGTTCCGTGCGGCGCAGTGCAACGCAGGTGTCACGCTTGTTGAAAAAACATACCGGTTAGGCAGCAAATTACTGCTGAGTGGCGGCGGTAGGTGCAATATAACCAACACGGCGGCAATGAAAGAATTTGTCGCGGCGTTCGGGGAAAACGGGAAGTTTCTGTACCGGGCATTGTCGGTTTTTTCACCTCAGGATTTGGTAGATTTTTTTACTTCCCGGGGTTTGCCCATGCGCAACGACAGCGACGGCAAGGTGTTTCCTGAAAACGACAGTGCCGAAAGCGTGCTGGGTGTACTGCGTACCGCTGTCGAGGGCGCTACCGTGCGCATACTGCACAATAGCGCAGTAACCGGCATTGTTTGCCGTCAGGGTACAGACGTGCCCGTTAGCGGCGTCTCGCTTGCCGACGGCAGTGTGATTGCGGCGGAAAAAGTAATTATCGCCACCGGTGGTATGTCGTATCCGAAAACCGGTTCTACCGGTGACGGGTATGCGCTGGCACAGCAGTGCGGCCACACCGTGGTTCCGCTGAGCGCGGGGCTCACTGCCCTTGAATCCGACGAAAAGTTCATCAAGGAATTGCAGGGATTATCACTTAAAGACATCGTCATTTCCGTGATGGTCAACGGGAAAATAAAAGCTGCAGAACACGGGGATATCTTGTTTACGCATTTTGGCGTATCGGGTCCCCGGGTGCTGGTGTTAAGCGGGATTGTCGTCGATGCGCTCACCGGTGGCAATATCGTCGAACTTTCGCTCAACCTGCGTCCCGAATACAGCGGTGAAACCTTTGACCGGTATCTTCAATATGCGTTTGAGTCCTGCGGGCCCAAAACAATTGCACAATATTTACGGGATGCTCTGCCAGCATCGTTCGCACCGGTCTTTCAACAGCGTTATGCAGGCGCGCCCGCAAAAAAATGCAGCGAGACCGGTAGCGCCGAGCGAAAAAAAATAAGTGCCGGGTTCACTGATTTTAGGATTCACATAACACAACCCCGTCCGATAGAAGAAGCAACCATTACCCGCGGCGGTATCGCACTCAAGGAAATTAACCCGCAAACCATGGAATCGCGCCTGGTGAAAGGGTTGTTTTTTTGCGGCGAGATAATGGATCTTGCCGGTATTACCGGCGGCTATAATCTTCAAGAGGCCTTTTCAACCGGATTTCTTGCCGGAGAATCAGCCGCTGCCCCGATTGTGGTGCCCGCCGATATTTGATATATTACCGTATATGTCATTGATGAAATTTCGTGCTATTTATTCCAGCCGTTATAATGCAATCCTTTTGCTTGCCGGTATTTTCCTTTTTCATGCATTCAATAATCTTTTGTGGCTTCGCATGGATTTTACCCCTCTGCACGATCATCTCGGCTATCATTTAAGTGCCGCGCTAAGCATTGCGGATTCCTCGGGAAATATCGTTGGGCTGCTGATAAACGGGCTTACCTACCATGTCATCAATTTTTATCCGGCACTTTTTCACACGGTCATGGCGGTGTCAGCGTTCATTGCAGGGCGTTCGACCGTTGTTCTGATAATGGGGAACATGCCTTTTCTGCTGCTCCTGCTTGTTTCGCTTTACGGCATCGGCAGGAAAATGCGAAATCCCGGCATTGGCTTGCTTGCCGGATTCATTCTCACCATGTATCCTGCCATTTTTGATCTGTCGCGGTTTTCATTGCCGGATTTTGCACTGACGGCAATGCTTGCGGCCGGGGTCTGTCTGCTTATGTACAGCGAAGGGTTCAGCAATCGGCGGTACTCGTTGTTGTTTGGGGTCTGCCTGGGGCTGGGCATGCTCACCAAACAGATATTCATCTTATTTATTCTCCCGCCGTTGATAACCGTCATCCTAAACGAGATAATCGAAAAGCGTGGTATTGAAGAGCAGGTTATAAAAAACATAATGACCGCATTTTTTATCGGACTCGTCATAAGCATATACTGGTACATCCCGCCGCTCAAACAGTTGTTGCAGCAATATGTCCAGGCAGGCTTTCATGAAAAAGGGACCATATGTTCGCCAGACATATTCGGTGCAGACTCTCTGATGTTCTATATCAGAAAATTGTATCAATGTCAGATGTTGATGTATTTATTCATTATTTTTCTTGTGGGCGCACGGTATTGGCTGGTGACCAAAGAGCATGGCCGCGAGAAGATACTCTTTTTTGCATCAATCATAGGAACATATCTACTATTCCTCTTCATCTACACCAAAGAACCGAAAACAACTCTTCCCTGGTTAATTTATTTTGCACTCATAACTGCCGCGGGGCTTCTGTCGTTGCGCAAGGCCTGGGTGCGGACGGTGGCGATTTGCCTGCTTGTTTGTTTCAGCGTTATCCAATATATGGAGATAAGTTTTTCCTGTCAATTCCAGAAACCCATAGTGGATTTCCTTCATCAACAATACCGATACCCCGGTTTTTCTCTGTTCAGGGCAATGGGCAGTTTTAAACCGAGTGATTACAATAGGGCATTTAGTGATATTCTGGTATCCATGCCGCCCGTGCAGGACCGGCAAACGAGAGTAGGAGTTTTTACGGAAACCATGTCGGCGGGGCATTCCATGGGTAATTGTATTGCAAATTTCGATGCTTTTTTCGCGGCGGCACAGCTTAACAAATGGCCGTATCAAGTAATAAATCCCCTCACCGTGAGGACGCCGGTCGATTATTTCATCACTCCGGGGGACAAGGGGGCGCTTTCCCCAGGTAACGATCTATTGACCTTTACATTCGATCTAAAAACTCTCAGAAAATTTGATGTAGATGAAGACAGAATAGTAGGAGAGGTGCTGGAAAAAAACGGAGCAACTCTTAATAAACTGACTTCATTAACGCAATCGCAGCTTATCGCCGCAGTCAATGATCTTATGAACATGCCCAATCTGCTTTCTGTTCTCGCAGCTAACCAGGGGCTTGCCGACGTTCTTCCGGGGAAAGCCGACAATCGAATGCGTCGCGCCAATAAACAAAAATTGATCGCAGTGTTTGGCAGGCACAATCTGACCATAACAGACACACTGAAGGACTATATTTTGAAAAAAACACTTGTTTTTCCGGATGGCAGTATTGTATCCATATATCAATACAAGCATTTGCTCTTGTCAAAAAAACTTTCTGCGAGCTCTCGGCGATAATAATCTGGAATATTTTGCAGTAAACTTTTGTTGACGGAAACGAATGCATTATTGTACAATAATCAGGATAACTCATGAGAAAAAATATGCTGCAACATAGGGTGGTAACGGCGTGCATGATGATTTCATGTATGGCGGGGTGTTCGCATGTCCAGATTAACTACGGCGAACAGGAACCGCGGAAATCTATGGTCAGCGCTTACCGGGTAACCAAAACCACAAAAAAGGCGTGGGACAATACGCTGTACCGGTCATTTCCCCTCTATCGCAAGGTGCTTGAGGCGGATTTGAAAAAATACGGGGTTACCAAAACTGCCATCGGGTACTGCATTTTCCTGGTCCCGCCGGCTGTCGACCTGGTAATTCTGCCGTTTCAGGCGCTCTATGACGCAGTGTTTACCTACAAGCGGGTATATACGGAACAGGCCGTTGTTTCCGGGCGTCTCGTCGATGAAGAGGGCAATCCGGTGCCTCATGCGAAACTCAGCGTTTCTGGGTCCGCGGTCACGACCGACGAAGCGGGGAACATTGCCGCGACCGTCACCTATACGGGCCCCTATGAACCATCCGGTCAAATAACGGTTAAACTTGACGAAACCGCCCCTGACGCTATTGCCGCTGGCTACCGCGACGGGGCCATGATTGCGCTGACTCTTCCTCTGCAGGTGCGCTTTTCGATACAGCCCGCTCAATCCGGCAGTGTCATTACTCGGGACGATTCTTCTGTGAAGGAAGTGAAAAAATCCGTTGGCCGGGATACAGTAACGGCGTACTGGGAGACCGTTGTTTCATCCGGGACTGCCATCAGCGTGCGTCGCCGCAATTTCTTCAGTCAAAAAAACAAGACAATTACTGCGCAGGAATATGCTGTCGTTCAGGTCAGAAAAATTCAGCGGCAGCTTTTGTTGCTGGATATTTTTGATGCGGAGAATATATTCTCAATTGATCCGCACGGTACAGAAATTTCTTTCCCGCCGGCCGGTACGCGCGTTCCGTAATGGTTTTCCGCAGGGAATGTTCATGCATGCGTTGAAAAAATATATTCTGTTGATGATGTGTGTTGCGCCCCTGTGTTTTCTCGCGGGTTGTGTTGATGTGACCGTGCGAAGCGCCTGGAAGGACCGCGAAATCGTCATCGACGGCAAGGATGCCGATTGGGGCGCGCCGACGGTTGACCAGCGCAGTATTGCCTTCGGGGTCTGCAACGACGCTGAAAATCTGTATGTGCGGCTGTCCATAACCGACAAGATGACCAAAGCCCAAATGTTGGGCTTGTTTAAACAGGATTTTTATCTGTGGTTTGATTCTCGCGACCGCAAGATGAAAACATGCGGTTTGAAATTCAGCAATAATTCATCGTTCATGAATGAAGAGCTCATTGCCAAGATGCGCTATCTGCCGGTGCATGTATTTCAGGTGGTGGCGGACGAAATGATGAAAAACTTGAGCATTACCGTGGTGCAGAATTACTTTCCTGTCGGGCCGCTTGCGGCGGCGAAAGGGATCGATGTCGGCATCGGGATGGCCAAAGACGGAAGACAACTGATATACGAACTAAAAATCCCGCTGGCAAAAACCGCCGAACATCCGTTTGCCTTTGATGCTGTTCCCGGAAAACCGATTTATATCGGACTGGAAACATCGCCCGTAGACATGGTGGGGATGCGTCACCAGCTGGGACTGGTGGACCTTAATGATATGGCGAATGTCCCCGGCAGTGACCGGAGTGATCCTCGCATGAGGCGGGCAGTGCCGATTAACGGCATCAATGAACTCGAAGCAGAAATCGCCCTTGAAAGATTTAGTCCGGTGCAAGTGTGGGGAAAAGTGATTCTGGCAAAAAAATCATGAAAAAATATCTCCGACGGAAAATGGTCAAAACATTACTTCTATGTGTAGCCGCCGCCCTCTGCGGAGGGGCGATGGCGTACGCCCAATCACCCGCCAAAACGCTGAAATACTATGACGGACTAATGGAATATTATGCCGGTTACTGCGACGCCATCGGCCCTAAGGAATGGGAAGAAACATACATGGTGATGTATCCGGAGAAATATGTTCTCAACGAAAAGGACGCCCGCAAGAGACAGACAGACATCGATGAGGTGCGTACGACGCTCAAGCAGGTGGTTAGCGCTACTCGCAAGGGAACGCATGCATACACCGTGTTGTTGCGGGGTGAATTGGGCGCCTATGACAGCACCGCCGGAGGATTGTTCTGCAGGGTCATCGCCCCTCAGGGTTTTGTCGGTCTCTCGCCGTCTGAGAAAAATACCGTTGATGCGAGTGGTAGCGGTGCGGGGCAATCGACCGTCGCTCTGGGCGTACTCTTTGGCAAGATAAGTACCATTAAACTGCTGTTCATCAACGCTGACGAGTTTTGCCTGCTCCCCTTTGCTGCCGACAAAGCGGCAGCGTTGCTTGCCGGAAGAACAGACGCCATCGGCAATATCAATAAGGAAATTTATGCCGTGCTTACCATAGAAATTCTTCCCCGCGCCGCCTGCCGGCGCGCCTGGGACGGGGTTATGCGGAACATCTATACGCCGGGAACGGAAAAAAATTATTTTATAATCGGCCGGATAAAACGGGTCGACATATACGCCGATCCGCAGATGAGCCAACCCTTAGGCCGTATCAAGAATACCATCCTATACGATCCGCAGTAAGCACAGCAAAAAAAATTGATTACCGGAATATTTTTTTCAAGCGGGGATCCTGCTCGATAATGCGGGCGAAAGTATCCTGGTTTTTCTGTTCGGAAAGAATGGTATAGTAATCGGGCTTGATGCTCGGTGCTGTACGGCACGCTTCAATCCACTCTGCGCGGTCGAACGGGTCCGCTTCGATCGTCTTCCAAAACCCCGTCGCCTCAAATAAATTGGTTATCCGTTCCGTTCCCTGTCCCTGCAATTGGCTGATGATATAGGTCGCCACTCCCACCTGGAGTCCGTGCAGGCGCGGTCGTTTGCTGATAAGGTCAAGCGCGTGAGATATTAAATGTTCACTGCCGCTGGCGGGGCGGGATGAACCGCAAATCTCCATGGCGATGCCGTTAAGCATCAAGGCGGTGGCCAGCAAACGGATCCCCTCGCTGTCGTGGTCCGGTTTTGCCATCAGCTGAAACACGGTTGCGTCAGAAAGAAGTGCGGCAAAATCGTCAATTTGCGAGCCCGTTTTCTTAAACGATAATTTCCAGTCGTATACCGCCGTTATCTTCGATACCAAATCTCCGATTCCCGAATGCCACAAAATCAACGGCGCGTTGAGGCACACATCTGTGTCGACCACAACGCCGTACGGCATTGCCGCCGGCAGCGAGCGCCGTTTTCCTTGAAACTCTAAACTGGACTGAGGGCTGCAGAAGCCGTCGTTAGAAAGCGATGTCGGTGAGGCGATATAGGGAAGCCGGCCGAGGAAGGCGACATATTTCGCCACATCCAGCGCTTTGCCGCCGCCAAAAGCGACGATGGCGCTGGTGTGCCGCGGCAGCGATTGAAAGATTTGTTGGGCATGTTCAGAGCTTGATGCGTGGATGGGGATATGCTGCAGTACTGAAATATTATTTTCTTTAAGCGATGTGTCGACGCGTTCTATCAGCGTTTTGTCTAATTCATTATTAAAGAGCAGGACAATATTCTGCAAATGAAGCCGGCCGATATATATGCCAATCCGGTCAAGCGCGCCCCGTTTGATGCGTACCAGCGTTGGAATAGTGATGGCGGTATTTCTTAGCATAATGCGGGCTCCTTGGCCAGAGCGTTGGCCACATCGCTCCATGTTTCAAATGGTTGGTATGGTTCGCCTATTTCCTGCAGTTTTTTTGCCAGCCAGTGTTTGGCGAAGCGTCTCCGGGGTTCCACCAGCAATGCGGGAGCGAGGTCAGGCCGGCCGTCGCCGGCAAAGGCCACTCGGTTTGATTGTTTCAGGGCGTCTTTTACCACCGCCATTTTGTTTATCCCGAATTCCGGGGAGCAATAGGGGGATTTTAGGGGAAGCGACATCATCAGTCCGTTGTCCGGCGAAAAAACGCCCGGATTGGCATACACCGGCAGTACGACGCCGCTCTTTTGTAACAGATAGTTGATATACCAATCGCATCCTGCTGAAGCGACGCGTGTTGTCCATCCGGATCGTTCAAGGAGTGCGACGGATGATGCAAGCTGCGGGTCTATTTGCATGCCGTCTACGATGTGCAGTAAGCGGGGTTCATCGGTGCGTATGGTCGCAAAAATGACGCGCAACGCTTCAAAATGGGTGATGTGTCCTTCTTCATATTTCTGCCAGTAGCCCGGTACGGAAATAGCCGGAAATGCGCGGCAAACCAGGTCGTAGAAATCATATAAAGTCATTGTTCCGTCAAAATCAGAAACCAGTATGCCGTTCATTATGCGCACTCCGCTCCACATGTAATCATAGGATTGTACACCTCAAACAGGACAAAGTCAAGTAATGCCGTCGGTTCAAAAAAATGAATGATTTGTCAAAGCGGTTTGAAAGGTGTAAAATAATCAAAGTATCCAGCGGCAGACGGTATCAAGCCCCTGAGTGCACTGCAGATGACACTTTAACCGGCAAAAGGTGAAACCTATGCAAACACGCTCAACGATGTTTGACAGCAAAAAGTTCAGCAAGTATTTTCTCATTATTTCTTTTGTGGTGTCGCTGATTACCATTTTGTGGTTGGTGCGGTCATTTATACTGCAGGTCGTTCTGGCGGTAATCGTTGCCATTCTCGTGTTTCCCTTGTTTCGCCTTTTGTTGAAGATAACCGGCAACCGGCGGAGCTTATCGTCGATGTTGTGCTGTGGCGTTGTTTTGTTTGCGGTCTTTTTGCCGCTCGTATTTACCGCTCAACTGCTTATCGAACAGGGCATGGGGCTCTACCGTTCCGCGGGCGCCGAGCTCAAAGAACTTATCTCTCAGGGCAACGCGGGGCTGGTGGGGAAAATAGACAACTCGTGGCTGGGCCAATGGCTTTCCTCAAACGGTATACTTATGGATTGGGAATCGCTGTCTACCAAGGCCATTAATTATCTCGGGACGACGCTTGCCAACGGCGTCAACACTTTGTCGCGCACGACTATTACTGTATTCTTCGATTTGTTTATCATCCTGTTCTCGCTATTCTATTTTCTGCGCGACGGCGAACAGATAATGTTGAGAATTAAGGACATCATCCCCATCAGCGACGAATATAAAGAACGGCTTGTTTCCCGGTTCTATATCATGACCAACGCGATCGTAAAAGGCATTGTCTTTATCGCTCTGCTGCAAAGTTTCCTTGCCACGCTGACCTTGTGGGCATTCGGCATACAGGGGTGGATGATATGGGGCGTTGTCATGTTGGTATTCTCCGTCGTCCCGTTTGTCGGGACGGGTGTTGTGCTGGTGCCCGCGGGAATCATCAAAATAATGAACGGGCATTTTGCCGAGGGGGTAGCCATTATCATCATCAGTGTTTTCTTTATATCGATGATAGACAATGTCCTCAGGCCGAAAATCGTCGGCCAACACGCCGGCATGCATAATTTGCTGGTATTTTTCTCTATGATCGGCGGTATTCTTTCGTTCGGCCCCGCCGGTCTTGTCGTTGGTCCGCTGATAGCCGCCATTTTCCTGACCATCCTTGAAATATACCGCATCGAGTTTCAATCGCAGATTGAGAGCATGAAATAATGGCACGAACATATCATACCGGACGATTTGTATTCCTTGCCGTCGTTGTCGTTCTTTTTCAGTTTGTCTTTTTTCGGCATTTTTGGATGTCCCAGATAGGCGCGGCGCTCATTTGTCAGGACGCTATCGTGCCGGCTGACGCCATTCTTGTTTTGGGCGGCGGCAGCGGGGAGCGGGCTCAGCAGGGCGTTGCGTTGTATCACCAGAAATATGCGCCCCGAATAATCTTTACAGGTGAAAATAACCACTCGTTGTTTGCCGCAACCTTTAACTGGGCAAGTGCGGCGCAGAAACTGGCTGTTGCCGGCAGCGTGCCCAAAGAACGGACTATCCTAATCCTTACTTCGAGAAGCACGCATGACGATGCGGTGCTGTCAAAAGAGATCTGTTTGAAAAATAATTTCAAATCGCTCATCGTGGTCAGTGAGCCCTACCACACCCGCCGGGCATATTTTGCGTTCAGAAAAGTATATAAAAATTCAGGGATTACCTTTATGATGTACCCGGTACAAAAATCCTGGTACACCAAGGACAACTGGTGGTACAACGAAGAAGGTTTTTTTGATACGGTCAGCGAATATACGAAATTTATATACTATCTATTTAAGGGATATATTGTTTAATAGATGTGGGCGAATGCCTTCAGATATACTATCGTACTCCCTACTCCGGTGCGTTCCGGAGCACATTGGTTTTGAGCGGGGGCTTTAGTTGGGTTTTTATCCGCTGTTGCAATGCGCTTGCCGGCACCTCCTATGATTGTCTCCACTTTCTTTGAGAACAAGCCCCGCGTTTTTAGCCGGCCTGAGGAAATCATTTCCTGTTATACCGCCGCCGGCCTTAAGGAAAGTTTTGCGCGGATGGAATCGTTGCTTGATAAAGGATACCATCTGGCGGGGTTCTTTTCCTTTGAGGCGGGATACGGTTTTGAGCCGACGCTTGCGCGCGACCACGCCTATTCGTTCCCGCTGATTTATCTGGGCTGTTATCCGGATGCGCCCAGCCGTCATAGCGCCGGCGCCGCTGGTTCTGCGCCGTTTCATGTCGCGCCCCCTGAACCCTCGATTTCTTTTGACCGTTACGCGGACGATATCGCATCCATCCGCGAAAGCATTGCCGCGGGCGATGTGTATCAAATCACCTATTGCCTGAAAATGAAGTTCGGTTTCCGGGGCGACCCGCTCGCCTTGTTTGAAACGCTTAAAAAACAGCATCCCATGCCGTACGCCGCATCAATCGTCACGGACCGCTTTTCGATTCTTTCGCTCTCGCCTGAACTGTTTGTGAAAAAAAAGGGTAAAGTCATCCTTACTAAACCCATGAAGGGCACCTGGCCGCGGGGCGCGACGCTGGTGTCAGATATTCTGGCGCGTTTCAAGCTTAAGAACGACGAAAAGAACCGCGCGGAAAATGTGATGATTGCCGACCTTTTGCGCAACGACCTGGGCCGTATCGGCAAGAATATCCATGTGCCCCGGCTGTTTGAAGTGTCTGCCTACACCTCGCTCTATCAGATGACTTCGACGGTGGCGGCAACCGTTGACGATAATCTGCCGCTCTATGATCTTTTTGCCGCCCTGTTCCCGTCCGGGTCGGTGACCGGTGCGCCCAAGGTGCGCGCCATGGAGATACTGCGGGGCCTTGAAACCGAAGAAAGAAAAATTTATACCGGCGCCATAGGATATATCGCCCCCGATCGGTCGCTGTTTTTCAATGTCCCCATCAGGACGATGCTTATCGAGGACGGTCGCGGCGAGATGGGTATCGGCGGCGGCATCATATGGGATTCAACGGCGCAGGGCGAGTGGGCGGAAACATGGCTGAAAGCGAAATTTTTAACCGACATCGCGCACCCATAACGCTATGAACGCCGAGAGCAAGGGGAAAATAGTGAAGAAAAAAGCGGCAAAAAAAAGCGATGCATGGTTTGTCTATATTCTGCAGTGTGCCGGCGGCCGCTTATACACCGGGATGACCAACGATGTGGCGCGGCGTTTTCTCTGTCACCGTGCCGGCTCCGGCGGGCATTTTACCCGGGCGTTTAAGCCGACAAAAATTGCGTATGTCGAACCCTGCGCAAGCCGTTCGGACGCGCTCAAGCGGGAAGCACGGATAAAACGGCTGGACAGAAAAGAAAAGCTTTTGCTGACACAAAAGTTTTACAATTCGCCTCAAAAAGAATATAATAAGAAACAGTTGAAATCTTAAGTAAAAGGCGCATCTATGTCCGCACCCGAACCGGAAGAAAAAAAAGGAAAAGATTTTCTACGCACCATCATCGACCAGGACATCGCCGCCGGCAAGAACGACGGCCGCGTCGAAACCCGGTTTCCGCCGGAACCCAACGGCTACCTGCATATCGGTCACGCAAAATCCATTTGTTTGAATTTTGGGCTGGCGCATGATTATAACGGCGTTTGCCATCTCCGTTTCGACGATACTAACCCCGAAAAAGAAGAAACCGAATATATCAACGCCATACAGGAAGATGTGCGCTGGCTGGGATTTGATTGGAAAAAACACCTGTATTACGCTTCCGACTATTATGCGCACTTTGAACGCTGTGCCCGGGAACTTATTTCCGCCGGCAAGGCCTATGTGTGCGATCTCTCCCCCGACCAGGTGCGCCAGTACCGCGGCACGCCCACCGAGCCGGGTAAAAACAGCCCCAACCGCGACCGGACTGTCGACGAGAATATGGCTTTGTTCGACAAAATGAAACACGGGGATTTTCCCGAAGGCACCTGCATCCTGCGCGCAAAAATAGACATGGCGCACCCGAACATTACCATGCGCGACCCGGCGTTGTACCGCATAAAGTTCGCCGATCATCCGCGTACGGGTTCCACCTGGTGCATCTATCCGATGTATGATTTCGCGCACCCCATTTCCGACGCTATCGAGCGCATCACTCATTCCGTCTGCACGCTCGAGTTCGAAGACCACCGCCCTCTCTACGATTGGGTGCTTGCACATATCACCATTGACTGCCGTCCCCGCCAGATAGAGTTTGCGCGTCTGAACATTACCTTTATGGTCATGAGCAAACGCAAACTGCTCCGCCTGGTCCAGGAGAAACATGTCACCGGCTGGGACGACCCCCGTCTGCCGACCATCTGCGGGTTGCGCCGTGCGGGCTACACGCCGGAAGCCATACGCAATTTCTGCGACCGTATCGGTGTGGACAAAACAAACAGTACCGTTGATATTGCTCTGCTCGAATATTTTATCCGCGAGGACCTCAACAAACGCGCGCGCCGCGTGATGGCGGTTCTGCGGCCGTTGAAGCTGGTCATCGATAATTATCCTGACGGTCAGACGGAAGAATTCGCCGCCGAGAACAATCCCGAGGACCCTTCCGCGGGCACCCGTTCCGTGGCGTTCTCGAAAACGGTCTACATAGAGCAAGACGACTTCCGCGAAGTCCCGCCGAAGGGTTATTTCCGGCTTTCGCCGGGCACCGAAGTCCGGCTTAAACACGCCTATTATGTTACCTGCACCCAGGTCGTCAAAGACGCTGCCGGCGAGATTATCGAAGTTCACTGCACCTACGACCCCGCATCCCGCGGCGGGGGAACGACGGACAACCGCAAGATTAAGGGAACATTGCACTGGGTTTCTGCCGCCCACGCCATCGACGCCGAAGTACGCCTCTACGATCGCCTTATGCTGACCGCCAATCCCGACGATGCGCCTGCCGGCCAGGATTTTCTGGCAAATCTCAACCCGCGCTCGCGGGAAGTGTTGCCTGCCTGCAAAATAGAACCGTCTGTTGCCGGCGCCCGCCCGGGCGACCGCTACCAGTTTTTGCGCAACGGTTATTTTTCCGTCGATCCTGACACAAAAGAAAGCAAAATTGTCTTTAACCGGACAGTCACCCTAAAAGACGCCTGGGCGAAAATAGAGAAAAACGCCGCAAAAAAATAAGCAGTGGCTGTACGAAGAATCCGCAGATGCATGGTTTTGGAGAGTCAGTATGAATGTCATGGTCCGCCGTCTGTATACTGTTGTAAATGGCATGCCCAAACCGTTGGTGTTGATTGCCGGTATCGCCATGATTGGCGTGCTTGGAACGGTCGACCTGCTCACTAAGAACGAGATCCTTTTTTCAGCGTTTTATATACTCCCGATTACCCTGATTGCCTGGTTTGCCGGCGGAAGATCGGCTGCGATTGTCTCTGTGTTAAGCGTCAGTTTTTTGTTTGCTGATGATATTTCATCTCGCTTAATGTCGCTGGATTCCGTCGCTGTCTATTGGAACAATTTCGGCAGGTTGGTTTTCTTTCTGATAATTTCCTATCTGCTCGCGTCTTTGAAAAAGGCATTTGATCGTCAGCAAGCGCTTGCCCGGATAGATTCGCTGACTGAACTGCGCAACAGCCGGGCGTTTTACGAGGATGCGGGGATGGAAATTGAACGGGCGAAACGGTACAAGTATCCGCTGACGCTCGGGTTTATCGATCTCGATGATTTAAAGTTCATCAATGACACCTACGGCCACGCCGCGGGCGATGCTGTTATCAAACAAGCGGCGCACAGCATACAAGATTCACTTAGGAATATTGATATTTCGGCGCGTATGGGCGGCGATGAATTCATTATTTTATTGACGCGGGCTGAGAAACAGGAAGCACTTGACATTGTGGCGCGGATAGGGCAGAAACTTGCGGAAAAGATGAAGGAAAGCCGGCGCGCTTTGACGATGAGCGTTGGGTTGTTTGCCTGCCGCGATATGTGTGGTTCTCTTGATTCAATGATTGCGGGCGCCGATAAACTGATGTATGCAGTTAAATCAAAAGGCAAAAACGGCGTTCTTTTTGAGGAACAATGACAAAACTCCGGGATGCGCATTATACACGAACGGTTGTTGACCATCTGCTGCTGGGCGAATGCAAGGCAGAGGTGGCGTTTGTCGGTCGTTCCAATGTGGGTAAAAGTTCGGTGTTAAACGCGGTCTGCAACCAAAAGAACCTGGCGCGCACTTCCCAGACGCCGGGGAAAACCCGGACAATCAATGTGTTCGAGACCGCCCGTGGAAAATGGATTATCGATTTGCCCGGCTATGGGTTCGCCGTGGGCCCGGCATCCGAGCGCAACACCTGGCCCGAGATGATTGAAAATTATTTGACCAACCGTCCCTCGTTGCGGATGGTGTATATGCTTATTGATGCCAAAGTCGGGCCCACCAAACTGGACCGGCAGATGGCAATCTGGCTGCAGAGCAAAAGTATTCCCTATCGCGTGATTGCCAATAAAGTTGACAAAATACCCGCCCCGCTGCAGCAGGCCCGCCGCAAAGAAATTGCCGGGGCGCTGGGTATCAGGGCTGAAGATATGCGCTGGGTGAGCGCGACAAAACCTATAGGCATGCGGGAACTGGAACACGAAGTTGCGGAGGAGCTGTCTCTATGATTATCGATGTGCTGGACAATGCGGAAGCGTATGTTTCTTTGCAGGGAAGTCTTAAGAACGCTTTTGCGTTTCTGCGGCGGACGGATCTTGACTCCTTGCCAACGGGCCGTCACGAGATTGACGGGGATAAAATGTACGCCACGATTTCTCGGGGAAACGGCAAAGGGCTGGTTGATGCGAAACTGGAATGTCACCGCAAGTATATCGATATTCACTGTGTGCTCAGCGGTATCGATGTCATCGGGGTCAAAGCGCTTCGCGCGTGCCATTTCCCCATAGGCGAGTACAATGCGGAAAAAGACATACTGTTTTTTTCGGACATGTCCGAGAGCCGGATCAATCTCGCCCCGGGCACATTCATGATGCTCTATCCCGAAGACGCTCACGCCCCGCTCTCGGGAACCGAAGAGGTTACCAAGGTCGTTATAAAGGTTTTGGTGAGCCTGTGGCTGCCCCACTACACAGGGGCTTGCATTTAAAAACAGATTGTGCTATACTTAACATGCTTCACTATGTGTGAAGCCTAGAATCATCACTCCAGACGCAAGAGTATGGAGTAAGAAGAAAAGTAGGTGAGTTTGTAATGGCAAAAGGTAAAGTGAAGTGGTTCAATGATGCAAAAGGTTTTGGCTTTATTTCCAACGATGACGGCAGCGGAGATGTGTTCGCACATTTCTCAGCAATAGCATCTGACGGATTTAAAACTTTGGCCGAAGGTGATGTCGTCGAATTTGACGTCGAAACCTCCGACAAAGGACCCAAAGCAGCTAATGTCAGAAAAGTATAAAGCTTTCTGAGATTCAACAAAAACCCTCGATTACGAAAGTAATCGGGGGTTTTTTTATTACCAACCCCGCCCACTCTACCCCTCACCCCCTCATGCCTCTCCCAGGCAGTCGCCCCCGAATGGTTCTTCAATCCCTGTCATCCCTTCATGTCTTTTCTAGTCTGTCATCCCCGAATGGTTTTATCGGGGATATGGTGTTAAGGAATATTTAGTTAAACCATATTCCCGATAATTACCTCGGGAATGACAGAGCGAAAGAGGGGGATACCACCCTCGGAAATGATAGAGGGGAGGCATAATAATCTAAGGGGGGTTGACAAGGGGGTAGCATGGTGTTGCGGGAATAGCGAAGAGTTGGAAAAAAGGCCTTACTGCATTTCTGCGCGTTGTTTTTTTACACGGGGGTCGGTGAGGTATTCGTCATAGGGCATTTGTTTGTCGATACATCCGCGGGGGGTGATTTCGATGATGCGGGTGGCGATGGTTTGCACAAAAAGATGGTCATGCGATGTAAAGAGCACCGTTCCCTTGCAATCAATGAGCCCGTTGTTGAGTGCGGTAATGGATTCAAGGTCCAGATGATTGGTCGGTTCGTCCATCACCAGCACATTGGCGCCGGTAAGCATCATTTTGGCGAGCATACAGCGCACTTTCTCTCCGCCGGATAGCACGGTCGCCATTTTCTGCGTTTCGTCGCCTGAAAAAAGCATCTTTCCCAAAAAGCCGCGGATAAAAGTTTCTTCCTTTTCCTTTGAATACTGCCGCAGCCAGTCCACCAGATTGATATCGTCTGAAAAATAGGATTCGTTTTCTTTGGGGAAGTACGCCTGCGTGGTGGTCACGCCCCATTTGAACATGCCGGCGTCCGCTTTATCTTCGGCCATCAATACCTGAAAGAACGCGGTTATCGCCAGGCGGTTTTTACCGACAAAAGCGACCTTGTCGCCGCGGTTGATGGTAAAAGAAAGATTGGTAAACAATGGGGTTGTATCAACCGATTTCGCCAGCGTTTCGACGGAGAGCAAATCGTTGCCCGCTTCTCTGGTCGCCTTAAAGTTGACATGGGGGTAGCGCCGCGTTGAGGGTTTAATGTCAGCCAGCGTTATCTTGTCAAGCAGATTCCGGCGCGAGGTAGCCTGTTTCGCCTTTGAGGCGTTTGCGCTAAAGCGCGCGATAAACGATTTCAGGTCCTCTATCTTGGTTTCCATTTTCTTGTTGTAATCCTTCTTCTGCTGTGCCGCCAATTCGCTGGCTTCCCGCCAAAAACTGTAGTTACCGGAAAAAAGATTAATATGATTGAAATCGATGTCAGCGATATGCGTGCAAACTTTGTCTAAAAAATGGCGGTCGTGCGAAACGACGATGACGGTATTGGCGAAATCGTAGAGGAATTCCTCAAGCCACACAATGGTTTCCACATCCAGGTTGTTGGTCGGTTCGTCCATCAAAAGAATGTCAGGGTTGCCAAAGAGTGCCTGCGCCAGCAAAACCCGCACTTTCTCGCCGCCGTTTAATTCCTTCATTTTCAGCCCGTGCAGAGGTTCTTTGATGTCCAGGTCGCTTAACAGGCGGGCCGCTTCGGATTCCGCTTCCCAGCCGTGCAGATGATTGAACTCTTCTTCCAGGATGGAAACCTTTACGCCGTCCTCGTCGTTGAAATCAACTTTTGCGTACATGGCTTCGCGTTCCTGCGTCAGGGTGAAAAGGCGCTTGTGCCCCATAATCACGGTTTGCAAAACGGGGAACTCGTCGAATTCAAAATGATTCTGTTTTAATACCGCAATGCGCTCGCCGGTCGTGATAGCGACGGACCCGCGCGTCGGTTCAATTTCGCCGGAAAGTATTTTCAGAAATGTTGATTTGCCCGAACCGTTGGCGCCGATGATGCCGTAGCAGTTCCCCGGTTGGAATTTAATGGACACATCTTCAAAGAGTATCCGTTTGCCGTAAGTGAGTGTTATATTGTCGGTGCTTATCATGTTCGCAGTCCTTATCTGAAATTAAAAAAACGCTTCACTGCCGTACCAAGCCACGATGCGGTGAAGCGTGCGGTGCGTAGGGGGTATCAATAATTTAATTCTGCTTCGGTAACCAGTTCGTTGATGAGATGTTTGACCGACACAATCTTGTCCATGCGGTACACATTTGATCCGCAGAACACAAAGCCGTTGTCCAGGTCGCCCCGGGCGGCGTTTATCAGCGCGTCGGCGATACAGTAGGGCGATTGCGCGGGAACGCAGGTTCTCAGGCACTGAAACCCGCATTTGAACTTTATTTCCCCGGCTTTTGCTTTGTCCAGGAAGGTGTTGCGCAGGGCTCTGCCCGGCAGCCCGACCGGTGAATTAATTATCATGATATCTTCTTTTTTTGAGTTGATATAGGCCTGCTTGAACGGCATGGCGGCGTCGCATTCGTCCGTACAGACAAACCGGGTCGCCATTTGCACGCCCGATGCGCCCAGCTTAATCATGCGCGCGATATCTTTGCCGTCGAATATCCCGCCCGCGGCGACTACCGGAATTTTCTTTTGCGCAATCGCCTCGTACTTTTTGGCCACTACCAGAACTTCCGCCAGCACATCTTCAAGTTTTATCAGCGGCGGTTCCTGCGCCAAATCTTCAAAACTGTATCCCAGATGCCCGCCCGCCATAGGTCCTTCGACGATCAGCGCGTCAGGGGCGTGGTGGAACTTGTTTATCCAGTTTTTGCACAAAATTTCCGCAGTACGGCCCGATGATACTATCGGGCAAATCTTTGTTTTTGATCCTTCAACCAGTTTCGGCAAGCTCAGCGGCAGCCCGGCTCCGCAGATGATGATGTCAATGCCTTCCTCAACCGATATCTTCACCAAATTTTCGTAGTTGGTAAGCGCCACCAGTATGTTTACCGCCAGCACGCCTTTGGTCATCGTCCGGGCTTTGCGTATCTGTTCTTTGAGCTGGTTTTCAAGGTCGGCGCGGTCAGTTGGCCCCTGTGAAAACCCTCCGGAGATAGCCGATATCGTGCCCACCCCGCCCTCGTTGGCAACAGCGGACGCAAGGTTTGCCAACGATATTTTAACGCCCATGCCGCCCTGGATGATAGGGGGATATATTTTCAAATCTCCGATGATAAGTTCAGGTAATTTTGACATATGCGCTTCCTCCGCAGTAGTATTTCGACGCCGACCCGCCTTTTACGGCGATGCCGGGTACAGCAACGGCAAATTTTCATTACGGGCACATTCATCGCCCATTTTACAGAAATGAGTATACCATTATTTTATTGATAAGAGAAGCCCGCCGGCCGCACCGGCCGCAATTATGCGCTACGGCTTTTTTCATTGAACTATTTTATGTATACTATAAAAAATTAACCGGGAGGCAATCGTCATGGCGCGCCAACAGTTGTCGGAACTTGAATGTCACAGGAAACAATTTAAACCAACAGTGCCGGATATACTCAAAAAGGGGCCTGCGTCCGTTCGCCCGAAACTCGGCAAAGCAACCAGAAGCGTTGCCCACCAGGAAACCGTAAAAAAATTGTTCCCGCATACCTACGGCATGCCGGAAGTGTCCTTTACCGTCGGCGACAACCGCGCCGTCGGCCGTACGGCCGTCAAGATTGCCGTGGTCCTTTCCGGCGGTCAGGCGCCCGGCGGACATAATGTCATTGCCGGTCTGCTCGACGGGCTCAAGAAGGCCAACGCGAAAAACAAACTGGTCGGATTTTTGGGCGGGCCGTCCGGGATACTGGAAAATTCATGGATAGAAATCACCGCCCCGCTGATGGACAGCTACCGCAACACCGGCGGGTTCGACATCATACAGTCGGGCCGGACCAAGATTGAATCGCCCGAACAGTTCGCGCAGGCAAAGGCGACCATGCAGAAAAACGGGTTTGCCGCGCTCATCGTTATCGGCGGCGACGATTCCAACACGAACGCCGGACTCTTGGCGGAATACTTCAAACGGGAACAAACGGGTATCAGCGTCATCGGGGTGCCTAAAACCATCGACGGCGACTTAAAAAACGAGCATATCGGGACTTCTTTTGGATTTGATACCGCCACAAAAATATACGCCGAGCTGGTGGGCAACATCTGCCGCGATGTCAACTCTGCACGCAAGTACTGGCATTTCGTGCGCCTGATGGGCAGAAGCGCTTCTCATATCACGCTTGAGGTCGGGTTTAAGACCCAGGCGAACATCGTTCTGGTGGGCGAAGAAGTTCTGGCAAAAAAAATGACGCTCTCGCAGGTAGTCGATTCCATCGCGCGGGTTATCGTCAAACGCTCGGCATTGAAGAAACATTTCGGCGTGGCGCTTATTCCCGAAGGGCTGATAGAATTTATCCCCGAGATGAAAGAGCTTATTTCCGCGCTCAACGATGTGCTTGCCGACAACGAGGCCCTGATCAAACCGATGGGGAGTGTTGAAGAAAAGAAAAATCTGGTGTACGCAAAACTTCCGCCCGCGCTGTCCGCGCTGATGCGCTCGCTGCCGGTGGGCATTGCCTCACAGCTGATGCTCGACCGCGACCCGCACGGCAATGTGCAGGTGTCGCAGATAGAAACGGAAAAACTGCTTGTTGAGATGGTAAAAGCCAAGCTCGACGCGCTCAGAGTTGCCGGCTCCTTTGCAGGGAAATTTTCCGCCATCACGCATTTCTTCGGCTACGAGGGCCGGTGCGGGGCGCCGTCGAATTTCGACGCCAATTACACCTACGCGCTGGGCTACACCGCCGCCGTGCTCGCCCTCAACCGGCTGACGGGATATATATCGTCGGTCAAAAACCTTCTGCAGCCGCCGGCCCGCTGGACATGCGGCGGTGCGCCGTTGACCACGATGATGAATGTCGAGCGCCGTAAAGGCAAAGAAAAACCGGTTATTCTCAAGGCGCTGGTAACCCTTGAGGGCAAACCGTTTAAGGCGTTCGCAAAAGTCCGGGATGCATGGGCCATGACCGAGAGCTATTTGTACCCGGGCCCCATACAGTATTTCGGCCCGTCGGCAGTTACGGAAATGACGACCAAAACCCTGCAGTATGAACAAAAGAAAAAATAGGCGCTATCGCCGGACAGGTGGTTCCCGTGAACATTCAAACCGTGGAAGGTAAACAAAAAGCTGACATCATGCTCTACGCGCTGAGCACCTGCGGCTGGTGCAAAAAAACCAAAGAATACTTGCGCGAGCTGGGCGTAGCGTACCGCTATGTTTTCGTCGATACGCTGTCGGAACCCGACAAAAGCGAGGCGGTTGCCGCAATCACCGCATGGAACCCCGATTGCTCGTTTCCGACCATCGTTATCGATAACAACCGGTGCATTGTCGGCTTTAACGCGGAAGAACTTAAAAAAATAGCGGGGAAATAACTATGCCGACGGTAACAGCGGAGCTTGTTGACGCGCAGTACCGCGCCCTGAAAGATGCGGCGGAGCACGCCGGGTATCATCTCAATCCCGATGAGTCCTTCGTCAAAGATATTGTGCGGGGCATGATTGAAAATGAACAGCGCTACGGCTATCAGTCCTGCCCGTGCCGGCTGTCCGCCGCCAACAAAGACGCCGACCGCGACATCGTGTGCCCCTGCGATTACCGCGACGCCGACATAACCGCTTATGGCGCCTGTTATTGCGCCCTGTATGTTTCGCAAAAAGTTGTTGACGGCACCCAAACCGTATCAGCCATTCCTGAACGGCGCCCGCCCCTGTCCCGACGAACATCTGCGGCGCCCGTAAAAAAAAACCCTCTTACTTCTTTGTCTGTGCCGGTGTGGCGGTGTACGGTGTGCGGCTATCTGTGCGGCCGCGAACAACCGCCCGATGTGTGTCCTATCTGCAAAGTGAAAAAAGATCGTTTCGAACGGTTCATGTAATACCGCTGTAGATACCCGCGGGGGAACGCTGTGCTTGAGAAAAAAACCATCGAGTTAAAGATTACCGGTCCGCTTCAGGCGGCAAACGCGTTGCGCGACGCGCGCCGTTTTTTACGGGCGGCCGGCGTGCCCGCCGCCGATATCGTTGAATCCCTCGACGCCAAGCGCCGGTACATTCTGTGGTATCCCGCCGTCAAAGCTACGGCCGATAAAGTAAAAAAATCGCTCCTCCCCGTGGTGCATCCCTCACTAAACATTACCGTGCGGTCACTGCGGTCCGCCGATTGGCAAACCAAATGGCAGAAAGATTTTAAGCCGTTTTATCTCACGGCCTCCGCCCGGGTGGTGCCGTTGTGGTTTCGCAACAAAATCGCCCCTGCTCCCGGCGACATTGTCATTGATCCGGGCATGGCGTTTGGCACCGGACTGCACCCCACCACGCACGCCATGGCGAACTTTATCGCCTCAGCAAAAGGCGCCTGCAAAGAGTTTCTCGATGTCGGTACCGGCACGGGCATACTGTCGATAGTTGCGGCGCGCAACGGCGCAAAAAAAATATGGGCGGTAGACATTTCCAAAGATTCCGTGACCGCAGCACGGCGCAACTTTCGGCTTAACCGGTGCCGGTGCGACCACGCCGCCGCCGTTGATTTCGAACACTTTTCCCGGCCCGGCACATTTGATTTTGTGGCGGCAAATGTGCTCGTCAATCCCCTGATTGCCTGGCGCGACAAACTGGTTGCGCGGGTGCGCCCCGGCGGCTATCTGGCGGTGTCGGGTATCTGGCACGAAACCGCGCCTCACTTTCGCCGGCACTACGGCTCAGCCGACATCATCCCGGTTGCAGAAGTAAAAAAAGACGGCTGGGTCGCCATTTTATACCGCCGCGCACTGCCCGTCGGCTCAGCGCGCAAGGGGGCAACGCCATGCTCTCGCTGACCACCATTCTTATCGGGGCGTCGCTGTTGCTTATCGTTAGCATTCTTTCCAGCAAAGCGTCCGCGCGTTTTGGCATCCCCGCATTACTCCTTTTTCTGTTTATCGGCATGATCGCCGGCTCGGAAGGTATCGGCAACATCGCCTTTGACGACCCGCGCCTGGCTCAGTACATCGGGATTGTCGCGCTGGTCTGCATTCTGTTTTCCGGCGGCCTTGAAACGGAGTGGAAAAGCGTCCGCCCGGTTTTACGGGAAGGGGTGTTGCTCTCGACGGTCGGCGTGTTAATCACCGCGGCGCTTCTGGGCGGGTTTGTGGTTGTGGTGTTTAAGTTTACGATTATGGAAGGCCTTCTGCTGGGCGCCATCGTTTCCTCGACGGACGCAGCGGCGGTGTTTTCAGTGCTCCGCTCGCGCAAAGTAAGTTTAGCGGAGAAACTCAAACCCCTGCTGGAGTTTGAGGCCGGCTCAAACGACCCCATGGCGGTATTTTTAACCGTCGGGTTCCTGGCGCTTATCACCAATCCTCAGGCGACGCCGGCGGGCATGATCCCCTTATTTTTTCTGCAGATGGGCGTCGGCGCGCTGGTGGGCTATCTGGCGGGCAAAGGGATTGTGTGGGTTATCAACAATCTCAAACTCGAATATGACGGGCTTTACCCGGTGTTGACGATGTCCATGGTTCTGCTGACCTACGCCATTACCGACGCGGTCGAAGGCAGCGGGTTTCTGGCGGTGTATATTGCCGGACTGATGATGGGCAACACCAATTTTATCCAGAAACGCAATATAATCCATTATCACGGCGGGCTGGCGTGGCTGATGCAGATTGCGATGTTTCTCACCCTGGGGCTGCTGGTATTTCCGTCACGGCTGGTCCCGGTGGCCGGCACAGGGTTGCTGCTGGCGTTGTTTTTGATATTCATCGCGCGCCCGCTGGGCGTTTTTGCGGCGCTCGCGCGGTCCTCGCTTACCGTGCGTCAAAAATTGTTCGTCGCCTGGGTCGGGTTGCGCGGGTCGGTGCCCATCGTGCTGGCTACCTTTCCTCTGCTTGCCGGTATCGCGAACGCGGAACTGATGTTTAACATTGTTTTCTTTATTGTTCTGGCGTCCACCCTGCTTCAGGGAACATCAATCTCTGCCGCCATCCGCTTTTTAGGCGTGGGTATGCCCTTTAGCGAAAAGCGGACCTATCCGATTGAGTTCTCGCACACCGACGACCTCAACACCCGTATGCTGGACCACGCCGTCGCCTTCGGTTCCTGCATGATCGGCAAAATGATATTCGAACTGGGATTGCCCTCAGACAGTTTGATAACCCTCATCGTGCGCAACGAAGATTTTATCGTCCCCAGCGGCAAGACCGTCATCGAAGAAGGCGACATCCTGCTGATACTGGTAAACAACAACAATCTCGTCGAAGTCCAACAAATCTGCTCCGCCTGCCGCACCCCCGCCGCCCTCCCGAGCCCATAACGCTAAAAATGATCACCGGCGCCCTACTAGTAATCGCCGGCACGATCTTAATAATGATTTTATCCGTGAACTGCATTCTATAACGGTCAAAGGAATGCTTACCGATGACATAAGCGGGAAGTACAGAAAAGTTCAGAACTATGTGGTTGCCGGTACCGGGCAGATTATGTATAGGCCGCCGCAGCCGGAAGCAGTGCCCGGGTTGATGAACGAGCTCATTGCATGGGTTAATAATGGCTCGGCGGAATATCTGCCGGTTATTTCATCAGCCATACTGCATTACACCTTTGTGTCTATTCATCCTTTTGTTGATGGTAATGGCAGGGTTGCCCGCCTGCTAACAACACGGGAACTGCTGAAGAGAAATTTTGATACTCAGCACATTTTCGCGATAGACGATATCATTTACCAGCACAAGTCAGCATATTATGCGGCCTTGAAAAGCGCGCAGGATAACAATGGCGATATTACTCATTGGATCGAGTATTACCTAGAGGTTATAGCAGAGTCACTTGAACGCGCGTGGAAGCGGGTAGTGTCGCTTCCCAAGACGCGCAAATCCGCGGCAGCGCTTGAGCTGACGCCGAAACAGGAAAAAATCCTGACACTGCTCAACACGACCGATAGATTAAGCGTTCGCGAGCTTGCGGAGATATTACATGTTTCAGTCCAGGGAGTACATTTCATTCTGGGCCCACTGATAAAGGCAAAGATAGTAAAGAGATTCGGGGGAAGGAAAACAGGAAAATTTGGCGTAACGATTTAAATAATTGTGAAGGCCCCTTACTGACAATTTCACGGTCACAATGTCCATGCCACAACATCATGGTTGAATCAATCGTAGGGGCGCGGGTCCCGCATCTGCCCGATCATTGTCCCTGCTGTTAGCAAAACGCAACCACATCAAAGAAAACAGAGGCCCCCATGTACACCGCAGATGAAATGCTCAATTATGGCGTGCACATTGAAAAAAATGGCAGGGACTTCTACGACCTGGCATCTAAAACGGTAAAAGCCGAACGGGTGCGCCAGGTGTTCGCGTATATCGCCAACGACGAACAGCTTCACATTGCTGTTTTTGAAGGTATCTTAAACCGGTTAGATTCACATCAGCAGTCCGTGGGAAACTATTCATCCCAATACACAGAATATCTCAGCGCGCTGGTCGAAGCGAATGTGTTTATCAAAAGCAAACAGGGGTCCGAGATAGCCAGAACCATCCGCAACGACAAACAGGCCCTTGAACTCGCCCTTGGTTTTGAAAAGGATTCCCTGCTGTTCTGCCTTGAACTAAAAAAACTACTGTGGCCCGGCTTCCATAAAGAAATCGACACACTAATCGCCGAAGAACAAGACCACTTCCAAAAACTATGCGAAGTAATGAAAGGTTTCACCAAGTTCGGCGTAGGATACAACAAAATGTAATTGCTGTAAAAAAGCATTAAAGCCAGGGGGAAATAATCCAAAACCGCTTTCCTGCCTCAGTCACTATTGCTTATTATGCTACGGCACAGAGCTCTGCCATTGCATGAAGAGAGATATAATGCCATGAGTTTTCATTCATTCCTCAATCGATTGAAGCGCTTAAGTTTTATGAGCCGCCGACAGGTTGTTGTAATGCCCGGCAATGAAAATAACTCAGTTTTAAATCCTATCAAACGACTGTGGCAACTTGCCAAACGGCTATGTTTACCTGATCGTCATTTCCCAAAACTTCACAATGAAAATAGTTCAATAAAAAAGTATGTATGCGTTGTTGGTTTTATTGTTCTTTTTTACGCATTAAGTTTCCCAGCCTTTTGGAATTCCAATGTAAATTGTACTCTTGCCGATGGCATAATTCAAAATGTAACGGAAATGAATGCGTATGATAGGCCATGGTTGAGGGGCTTGTCTACTATCAGCATCTTCCCTCCAGTATATATCTATTCCTTAGTAAAAATATCGAAAATGGTAAATCATAATTGGGCATTTTCGTTATTTTTTACGAATATGATGTTTCTTGCGGTGCTGATTTATTTTCAGTACTTGCTTGTAAGGGAATTTGGCGACAATAGTACAGCCATTTTAAGCGTAGTCCTTGTCTTGTTATACCCCCTAACATTCCTTGGGTTTAATACACTTTCCTTGGAATTTCCGCTGATGGGCATTCTCATGATGTCTTTGTATTGCCTCATAAGATCACGATTTTTCGAAAACACACTCTGGAGTGTGCTTTTTGCAGCTGCCTGCGGCATAGGAATGATGATTAAGCAACCTTTCGGAGCATATTGTGCAGGCATTATTGCAATTGGTGCTGTAAACGTGTTAATCAATGTTTTCCGTAGGAGAATAAAGCCGTTGTCAAATTTATTTATTTTTGCAGCTATTTTTATTTTAATAATATCTCCTTACTATATTTTACCTCATTTGAGCAGTGGGGGCGCGCCTGCTTTTAAATCAGGGGTCATGGAAAGTTTCATGACTATAGTCAATGTGGAGCCGGATGTACAAAGCAAAAGAATACTTTTTCAAGGACTATGGGAGTCGCAATTATCGCCTCCTTTCTTTCTGCTGATGCTTTTTGGAATCTTCTATTTCTTAGGCAACACGCGCACCATGATCAAGCTTGCCCTGTTTTCATGTATATTAATACCGAACATATTTCTTTACATAATGCCGCACTTTGTTACTCCAAGATATACGATGCCTTGTATGCCGCTATACGCCGTTATCAGCGCTTATGGTTTAAGGCATTTGTTAAAATACAAACATTTTCAATATTTGGTGTACCTGTGTGTGGTTATCGGGCTAGTACAATTTTACAGTTTTGTTTATGCAGACATTAAGTGGTCGAAAGTTAGTTTCAATGGCCTGAATTATTGGAGTGGATGTGCGGGGCTTGATCCCCATTATTTAAAAAGAGAGCGTCAAGGGGTAGTGCTGAACAATATCAATAACGGAATAAAAAAGCATGTATTGGAATACTCTAAACACGCGAAGATATCTGTCGGGCAAAAATACTCGCTTCTTTTGTTGGTAGATAATACTATCAATGATCAGGATATCAGTCACATACATTGTTCTATGATTTACTACCCCTGGTTTAATAATATGAGCTACCAAATAGTCTGTGGAGTAAAATATTATCTCATGTCATATATATATAAAGGAGAGGGCACTATAGATACTATAATTGATAATACCGATTTTATTCTTTATACGACTTTGGGAAGAACGAATATAAGAGGAGAAATCCCCATAGATAAAGTATTTGACAGTGCCAATCCATGGATAAACTATAATCCGCAGAGACATGATTTATATATGCAGCGCTGGGGAAAGTATTTGAAGGCTTTTGAACTTACAGAGACGTATTATGTAAACGATCGTTATACCGCAAATCTCTATATGAAGAAAAAAAGACAGGGAGTAAATAACTATATTGAGCAATAAGGGTTGGAGTCATCTTGGCAACTTTATGTGAAAGTATGCCAACGGGAATAGCCCAATAATGATAGCAGATTGCTTTTTGATTGATGATGCAACCATAATGGCGGAGGCGGAGAATTCATGAAAGAGACCGTTAATAAGCAGGGGTTTCTGGCTACGCTTGACTGTCCGCTTTATGGGTGGCTTAATCAGCATGGGCAGGTGGCGGTGGACGATTCGCCGTCGGCAATGCTCATGCGGCAGCAGGGGATGGAGATTAACCGTCTGGCGCGGGGGTTGTTTTCGGCGGGGCGGTTGGTGTCGGATGTTGGTTTTGCGGCTGCGGTGGAAAAAACGGCGGGGCTGGTTGCGGGCACAAAGGATGTCACGCTTTTTGAAGCGGCGTTCCGGCATGGGCGGTTTGTTGCCCGGGCGGATGTTTTGGAGCGCGTCAAAGGGAAATGGCATCTGCGGGAAGTGAAGTCATCGACCGGCGTCAGCGATGATCAGTTTAAAGACCTTGCCTATACGGCAGCTGTTCTTGCGGGCGCCGGGATTGTGGTCAGCCGGGCGTCGCTGGTGACAATGTCCCCCGATTATCGCCTGGGGATGCCGGTTGAAAAAATGTTTGATGAGACGGACGCCACCGATGATATTGTCGAGTTCGCGGGCGCCTATGACGCGTTGTTTAAAAGTACCGAAGCCCTGTTGTTTGGCCCGCGCCCGAAAAAAAATCTTATATTCTTTTGCAGAAAATGCGAAGAGTTCGAGGAGTGCACCGGGCGGGGGGTTGCAAATCATATATTCGATTTTCCTCACCTGTCAGCAAAGAAATTTGCCGAGCTGACGGCGCACGGGATTACCACCATTCCCCGCGTGATGAAGGGGTTTGCGTTTACCGCCACGCAGGAAGTTATCTACAAAAGCGTGCTCTCGGGAAAACCGTTTGTCCGCAAGAAACTTACATCCGCGCTAAACGAAATCACCTGGCCCGCCTACTTTCTGGACTTTGAAACCATCTCAACGGCTATTCCTATCTATCCCGATACCGCTCCGTACGCCCAGGTAGTCACGCAGTATTCCCTGCACATCTGCTCGGCGCCCGGGGTGGTCGAGTCGCACCAGGAATATCTTGCCGATCACATGCGGGACTGCCGCCGCGCCGCCGCCGAGCATATGCTTGCCGCGCTTAAAAAAACCGGCAGCGTCATCACCTATTCTCACTTTGAAAAAGACCGGATAAACGCGATGGCAAAACAGTTCCCGGACCTTGCCAAAGATTTGGACGCGGTGGTTAAACGCATCGTCGACCTCTGTGAAATCATCAAAAAGAACTATTACCACCCGGGCTTCTGCGGCAGTTTCTCGATAAAACAAGTCCTGCCCACCCTGATTCCGAGCTTAGATTACGGCGACCTCGACATACAAGAAGGCGGGACCGCCGCCGCGCTCTTCACCCGTATGGTGAACGGTGAAATGACGGATAAAGCCGAAATCCAGCGCACCCGCACAGCCCTGCTCGCCTATTGCCAGCGCGACACCTTGGCGATGGTCAAGCTCCACGAGAAGTTGAGCGCCTTGTAATCCGCACAGCTGTCGCAGATGACCGGCTGTTTCTTTCCTGTAATATGCTCAGGAAAGTATGAAATATTCATACTAACGGGAGAATAATAATGCATAATCAACTCATCTGTATCAAATAGTATTTTATTAAGGTCCCCTGTGTGCGATTATGTGGTATGAGGAATGATGGGCGTGTTTACAGGGTTCGGGGAAATTGGTAGCATACATATCTATGATGAAGCGCGGGACGGTTGCTCAACCATTTGATCATATTATTGAAACGCTCGTGGCGGTTGCCAAGAAGCACGGGTTCGTCATATACGCGGTGGGCGGATTTGTGCGCGATTTGTATGCGGGGCGGGAATCGAAGGATTTGGATATCATGGTTGAAGGCAAAGACGGCGGGGTCCGTTTTGCCGAGATTGTGGCGCGCGAGCTGGGGATACGGGAGCCCGTTATATTTCAGCGGTTTGGCACGGCGAAACTCTCTATCGAGGGCCAGGAAATCGAATGTGTGATGCCCCGCACGGAATATTACAAAGATGATTCTCGTAATCCGGATACCGGACTGGGCACGCTCGAGCAGGACGCCAAACGCCGCGACTTTACGATGAACGCCCTGTTCTGGCGTTTAAACGACGGCGAGATACTTGATTTGACGGCCCGGGGGTTTGCGGATATCGCCGCCGGTGTCATTCGCGTTACTGACCCGGAGAACGCTGGACTGATTTTCAGTCAGGACCCCTTGCGGATGATGCGTGCAATCCGTCAAAGCGTTCAGCTCGGTTTTCAGATAGAACCGGCGACATACGCGGCAATCACCGCCAACGCCCACAGATTGACGATTGTCGCCGTCGAGCGGATAGCCGACGAACTCAATAAGATGCTGGTCTCTGACGCTCCGGTCACCGCCATGAATATGCTCGTAGAAACCACTCTGTTTGGGTATGTTTTCCCGCAGGCGGCAATGAAAAACGCGCGGCGCAGTATTGCATCCCGCCAGGACACTTTGTTGGCCCATGTTGAAAAAAATCTTTCATTGCGTCTTGCGGCTGTGATTTCCCCGACGCCCGGGACCGATGATGCGGAAATGGCGCTGGCGGTGATGCAGCGGCTGAAGTATTCAAAAGACAATATGCAGGCCGTGGGGATGAACATTCGGTTTGCGGCTGATCTTTTCCGTTACGAAAGTTCTTGGCCGGATCCCGCCGTGCGGCGTTTGATATACCGGTGCGGCGATTATGTGCAGAATGTCCTGTCGTTTGCCCGGGCCCGCGCGCAATGGGCCGGCGACACCGCGTCGGTAGTGTTGTTGGATAATCTTGACCGGCGAATTATTGATGTTCAGCGCGTGCTGGCGGTCAAAGATATGGGAAACATTCTCACGGGCAAAGAATTAATGACGCTTTTTGACCGCTCGGGCGGCGTGTGGATACAGAAAATTAAAGAAGCACTTCTGCAGGCGCAGTTTGACAACCCGGCGCTGAGTAAAGAAGAGGCCGTCGCCATCGCCCGTGCGAACGCTCAATAACATGGCGATAGGCAGCCCTACGCTAAGGAGAATCGTTTGAAGAAATGTCCCTGGTGCGCGGAAGAAATACAGGATGAGGCAATTAAGTGCCGCCACTGCGGCTCGATGCTCGTTGTGCCGGAAAAAAAGAAATGGTATTTTAACACATCGTTTTTGGTCCTTGCTTTTGTGTCGGTCGGGCCATTTGCTTTGCCGCTGGTCTGGTGGCATCCGCGGTTGAGCACGGGTGCAAAAATCGTTATTACCGTCATCGCGCTGGCAGTGACCTATGCGCTGAGCATTCTTCTTATAAAATCCATTAACAGCGTGACGGCGTATTATTCACTGTTGTCAAAGTGGTGAATTACCCCGGCGCTTACGGTACACGCAGATATAAAAGGAACAGATCGTTATGATATTTATGTTGCTGAAACTGTGCATAAAAACCGTTGTTTTTGTCAGCATCCTGCTGGCCGTCACGCTGAGCGTTATGGTCTATGCGTGCCGCAATAAACTGCCGCTTCCTGCACGGTGTTACGCCGCTGAGAAAACGATTATGATCCATTATCAGCGGGCGTGCATTGCCGCGCGGCCGTTGAAGCCGGCGGCGGTTGTGGCAAACAAATATTTTCGCATTGTGCTTCATAAAATTTCAATCGGGTACCGGTATTGCCGTGCTTGGGTGCACAAGAAATGGTATACCCTGATGCACAAGATTGACCCGAAAAACGAATTTGGTTTTGCTGATTATGACGGGGCAATGAAAGAATTTACCCGGGAAACACGCCACCACCGGCACACCGGGAACTGACCGCCCGCATCAAAACGCCCGCGGGCGCCGAAGGGAAATCACATGAAAAAAATCTGTGGTATATTGTCACTGTTTCTGTTTCAGGGGGTTGGTCTGTGCGCCCCGTCGAAGGATGCGCTTAGCGTTATCCATAGCCGCAAAAGCGTGCGTAATTATACCGATAAACCGGTCAGCAGGGAGTCGCTTCAAATACTGCTTAAGGCCGGGATGGCGGCCCCTTCTGCCGCTGATAAACGCCCATGGGCTTTCGTAGTGATTACCGATAAGGCGAAGCTGACCGCGCTGAGTTCCCAATTGCCGTATGCGCGGATGCTTTCGCAGGCGGGCGCGGCGATTGTCGTGTGCGGCGTTCCCGCGCAGTCGTTGCCCGGGTCAGATGCGGCATTCTGGGTACAAGACTGCTCGGCGGTAACGGAAAATATTTTGCTGGCTGCCGAAGCCATCGGGTTGGGTGCTGTCTGGACAGGCGTGTATCCCGGTGAGGACCGCGTGAAAACGGTGCAGACAGCGCTGTCGATTCCCTCGGACACTATTCCCCTCAGCGTTATTCCCATTGGTTATCCTGTCGGTATAGAGCAGCCGAAGAAAAAATACGACGCTCAGAAGATTCACTGGAACGCCTGGTAAGGGCGGCCGGAAAATAAAATGTGAAGGAGAGAAGCATGAAAGCAATTGCTATCAACGGCAGTGCCCGCAAAGACGGGAACACGGCGCTTTTACTCAACCAGGTGTTGGCTGAATTACGGGCTGAGGGGATTGAAACGGAACTCTTTCAACTGTCCGGCAACGCGCTGCGCGGCTGCACGGCGTGTTATACATGTTTTGCGGCAAAAAATAAACGCTGCTCTGTCACCGGCGATGTTATTAATGACTGTATTGCGAAAATGGTTGACGCCGATATCATCATCCTTGGCTCGCCGACTTATTTCGCCAATGTGAGCTCTGAAATGAAGGCGCTTATTGACCGTGCCGGGATGGTCGGCAAGGCAAATGCCGGGCTGTACCGCCGTAAGGTGGGCGCCGCGGTGGTGTCTGTCCGTCGCGGGGGCGCCATTCATACATTTAATTCCATAAACCATTTCTTTTTATATTGCGAGATGATCATACCCGGATCTTCGTACTGGAACATCGGCATTGGGCTCAACCCCGGCGATGTCGGCGGTGACGAGGAAGGTATTGCAACCATGAAAACCCTCGGGCAAAATCTTGCCTGGACGCTGAAGAAAATTAAACAGTAATTTGATGCGGGGGGGCGCGCCCCGCAGTTTTACCGATAGAGAATATACAATAATCATCAGTGTCGTGTTATCGCAAGCCCCTCTTTTCCGTCTAAGGGGAAGGGGGGCTTGACATTTTGTTAAACTAATACTAAAATGGTGTCAGAATGAAGCTGATAACGAAGCAAACTGATTATGCAGTGCGGGCGCTGGGATATCTCTCCGGACGGGGCGATACATTTATTTCTTCCGGCGAAATAGCCCGTGCAGAAAATATTCCCGCCTCGTTTCTGCGCCGTATCATGCAGGTGTTAATCAAAGCCGGCATCGTGGCGGCACGGGAAGGTAAAAACGGCGGCGTTCGGCTGGCGGTGAACCCTGCCACGGTCCGGATGATCCAACTTATAGAGCTGTTTCAGGGAAAAATCGAATTGTCTGACTGTATGGTGCGCAAGGATATATGCCCCAACCGCCGGACCTGTGCACTGCGTACAAAAATACAGCAGGCGGAGCGGCGGTTATTTCAGGATATTGGCAAGACGCGTTTATCGGAACTTATATAGATTGAAAGAGGCAATATCATGAAACGAGACATTATCAAGATTGACGAAAAAAAGTGTAACGGGTGCGCCCAATGCATCCCGAACTGTCCGGAAGGCGCCATTCAGATAATCGAGGGAAAAGCTCGTTTGATAAGCGATCTTTTCTGCGACGGACTGGGTGCATGCATCGGGTATTGCCCGCAGGACGCCATAACCATAGAACAGCGTGAGTCCCAGCCCTATGACGAGCGGCTGGTGATGGCAAACATTGTAAAGTCGGGCCCGGCGGTTACCGCGGCTCATCTTAAACATCTTAAGGACCATGGTCAAACGGAGTTTCTCAATCAGGCACTCGCCTATTTAAAAGAAAAGAAAATCGAAATCCCTAAGGAGGATATCATGAAAGAACAATCACCCTGTGGCTGTCCCGGATCCCAAACGAAGGACTTGCGCGACCGCAAGAAAACGACCGATGAATCATCCGGCCCGGTGGCTTCGGAACTCAACCAATGGCCGATACAACTGCATTTGATTAACCCGCAGGCGCCGTACTTTAAGAATGCCGAACTGGTGGTTGCCGCCGACTGCGTGCCGTTTGCGTACGGCGATTTTCACCGGCGGTTTCTGAAAGGAAAAATGCTGGTCATATTCTGCCCGAAGCTTGATGATTCGGCAGATGTGTACACTGCCAAGTTAAGTGAGCTGTTTAAGCACAACGACATAAAGTCCGTGACGCTGGTCCACATGGAAGTGCCGTGCTGTTTCGGCGTGGAGAGAGTTGTCACCGAGGCCATCAAGCAGTCCGGCAAGAATGTCATCATAAAAGAATATACCGTATCCCTCCAGGGAGAGATACTCTAAACTAAGGGAGCAAACAAATGGAAATGCAATGCAGGCAGTGTGAACAGGCTACAGGCGCAACGGCATGTACGACTTACGGAGCGTGTGGAAAAGCACCGGAAACATCGATGCTGCAGGATGTCTTGATAGAAACGCTCAAAGGAATAGCCGTTATCGCTCATGCGGCGCGCGGTGCCGGCATTCGCGACCAGGAGGTCGACCATTTTGTGACCGCGGGACTCTTTACGACGATAACCAATGTGAATTTTGATGATGAACGGTTGATGGGCATTATCAATGGTTCAAAAGTCGTGCGCAAGAAAATACAGGGTTTGTACGGAAAACAGATCAGCTCCCCGGCGGTTGCCTTTGAGCCGGCGGGTACGAAAGAAGGACTGGCAAAACAGTGGGCGGCGTTTAACGACGCCCGCAAGAAGGTCAATGAAGACATCCAAAGCCTCAGAGAAATAGTGTTGTACGGGATCAAGGGCGTCGCGGCGTATGCCGACCATGCCGCAGTGATGGGGAAAACCAATGAAGAAGTAACGGCATTTTTCCATACGGCGCTGGCGGCTATTGCCGATGACAGCCAGACCGCCGATGCATTGACGGGGCTGGTGCTTGAGTGCGGTAAAGTTAATTTGTCGTGCATGGAGATGCTGGACGCGGCGCATTGCGAAACTTTTGGCATACCGCAACCGACGGCAGTGGCATTGGGCGTCAAAAAAGGTCCGGCCATCATTGTGTCCGGTCACGACCTTCCCGACCTCAAAATTCTGCTTGAACAGACGGCGGGGACCGGCGTCAACATTTATACCCACGGCGAGATGTTGCCCGCGCACGGGTATCCCGGACTCAAAAAGTATCCGCATCTTGCCGGACATTTCGGCACTGCATGGCAGAACCAGCAAAAAGAGTTCGACAAAATACCCGCGGTTGTCCTGATGACCACCAATTGTATTCAGAAGCCGATGAACTCTTACAATGACCGGATTTTCACCACGGGGCTTGTTGCGTGGCCGAAAATTACGCACATCGCGCGCAAAAATGACACGAAGGATTTCTCACCGTTAATCGCGAAGGCGAAGGCGCTGGGCGGATTTGCTGCGGATAATATCGAAAAGAGCATTACGGTCGGGTTCGGACACAACGCCGTTTTAGGCGTTGCCGACAAGATTATCACGGCTGTGAAAACCGGAAAAATCCGTCATTTCTTCCTCGTTGGCGGGTGTGACGGCGCCAAGCCCGGCAGGAATTATTACACGGAGTTCGCTCAGAAAGCGCCCGCGGACACGCTGATATTGACGCTTGCCTGCGGCAAGTTCAGGTTTAACCGCATGGAGTTCGGTACGGTTGAAGGATTGCCGCGGTTGTTGGATCTCGGGCAGTGCAATGATG